>Ga0206679_10000586_pt1 | contig 30327 bp, 30 predicted proteins | sample M110012015metaG_FD_155464 | JGI IMG/M metagenome (GOLD analysis project Ga0206679, IMG submission 155464) | Ammonia-oxidizing marine archaeal communities from Monterey Bay, California, United States - M1 100m 12015 | ecosystem: Environmental > Aquatic > Marine > Intertidal zone | place: USA... | reverse complement strand
TGATTGCTATTATGACTTTTGTGCTAATCACCAGCAGCGGCACCATGGCAATGGCGGTTAATTGTGGTTATCGCAATCAACGAAAACAGGCGGCAATATTAATGTTAATTACCGCCGGATTTGGGGTATGTTTCGTTGGTATGCAAGCTTTTGAGTGGACCAAACTCATCGTTGAAGAAGGGGTGCGCCCCTGGGGTAATCCCATGGGTGCCGCTCAGTTCGGGGCGGTATTCTTTATGGTTACGGGGTTTCATGGTTTCCACGTATCTATAGGGGTAATTTACCTAATTATTGTGGCTCTCAAAGTTCTCCGTGGTGACTATGAGGAACGAGGCTATGAAATAGTTGAGATTACAGGTCTCTATTGGCATTTCGTTGATTTGGTTTGGGTCTTTATATTTGCTTTCTTTTATCTTTGGTAGGAGTTTGAAACATGGAAAATGGTAGCGATGTTCAGGGTCAGCAGCAACACCCGATAAGTCTTTATTTTAAAGTGTGGGGGCTGCTATTTGTTCTAAGTGGTTTTTCCTACGCGGTGGATTACTTGCAAGTCCAAGGTGAGCTTCGCTGGACCTTAATTATTATCTTCATGTTTCTCAAGGCAGGTCTTATAGTAGCTGTCTTTATGCATATGGTATGGGAGCGTATAGCTTTTGTGCTCGCTATATTGATGCCGCCATTATGCATACTCGTTCTCATAGCCTTGATGTCTATTGAGGCGGATTACACGCATCTTAATCGGCTCTTCTTTTTCCAATAACCATACTGTTAAGGCATAACTTTTATAAAGCGTTTGAATCGGTCTTGCCATCGGATAAACCAATGAGGGACTGAAGGACCTTCCCCTGCATCTACAAGCAGCGGGTGACGGTTAATCACGTCGCTCAATAGCTTTTCTCTTTCAGTCTCGATATCAACAAAAAACAAATGTTTTCCCGCTTTTAGCGCGGATTCAAAGCGAGCGAAGCGCTTGTTTTTGATTTGAATACCAAAGAAACCGCCTTCCCAGGTACAAAAACCCAGCAATATAATGGATAAAAATATAAAAGGTATCCAAGTTGGACCTTCAGCCCAACCAGAAAAGTGCGCAACAAGTAGTATCGTTGCTGAGGCGAGTACTCCTATCAATGCTCCTACTTCAGTACCATGAACAACATCAGTTCTCAGAACGGCCTCTACTTCATGTAGTCTGCTATGCCTGGCTACTTCACCATCATCTAGGCTAAGAACGTGTATGTGTGGTGTTGAGATCCCGTGATTTTCTAACTCTTTTTCGACGAGCTCTAATTCATCAAGATTATTACAGATATAAAAATGGCGTCTCATAACTCAAACCCCTAAATTTTATTATTATTAGGCGAGGGCGATTGAAACTCCAAAGGCTAAGTACTAATCATTTAGCGCCTAGATCCAACAAGCGCCTTCAGTTTAAGTATACGACAGGTATTGAGGTCTGTCGAACGAGATATCTCGATATAGTTTTAATGTGGTTACAGAGAAATTGTGGGTTTAAGACTGAAACTGCTCTGGGTTCATGAACATTAACTTGACCACTAACGATTCACCCGCGGGTTCTACGGCCATCATTAAGACATTGATGTCCTCTCCAATTTTTACACCAGTGGGTACGTTGAAGAGAAGGCCGCCGGTGGCCTCATTGGTCAGTGTGTGTAAGTCTTTGAGGTCTTTGTCTTTGCGTACTTCTGTTTCGAATTTCTGAAGCATGGTTTTGACTGAAATTTCGAAGTTAGGGAAATTAAATTGACCTCTGTATTCACTGCGATCTAGTTCTAACTTAATTGGAATTACCATGCCGGTTTGCTCTGAGGTCAATTGGCCAGAAGATATCTGAACTCCCTGCTTAAGTTCCTTAAATAGCTTCTTAGCATCTTCAGGTTTTTGCCGAATAAATCCCGCAACCAATAAATTTACACCGAGATTAAATAGTTTGCGAGAGTCTATGTTGATACTTTGTTCTTCAGCCATGAGCTTTACCGTATTTTGTTTGAATTATTATTGATTATCTAAAGTGTTGCAGTATTTCAGTCGATCAATCCATATTTTGTATCTAAGATGGCTAATATCTCAGCCTTGGGATTTGAAGAAACCGTTAACGTTTCACCAGTTATCTTCTCAGCCAGACTAACATAGGTATCGGACACCTGCATCATCACAGATTCAGGTAGCTCATTATCTGCAGCTAGAGCATAACGCTCCTCCATACGGTTTTTATCTAATAAAATATCTGGATCAGGAAAGTGTTTCAGTAAGAGCTGGCGGAAACCTTCCTTTGAATTCTCCACAACTTTACCTTCTCTATAGTTTGGGCCATCCCATATTCTGGATGAATCTGGGGTGCCGACTTCGTCCATGTAAATTAATTCATCATTGCCATTACGATCAGCCACGTAACCAAACTCAAACTTAGTATCAACAAATACCTGGTCTAACTTGGCTAGTTCGCTACTGATAACTGAGAAGCCTTCTCTGAGAAGTTTTTCATAAACATCGATGTCCTCTTTACTTTTGAATTTGAAGGCAGCGGTATTGTTTTCGATATCTTTCCTTGAGATATTCACATCATCTACTTCAGGCACGCCAGGGATTCCTTTTAGAATGCCCTTAGTGGATGGCGTAATCAGTAATTTAGCTAATTTCTCATCACGTCCTAGGTTATCTTCGAGTTGGATGCCACAGAAGTCGCGTTCCCCTTTCTCATAGGCTCGCCACATGGAGCCAGTAATATATTGGCGACAAATAGCTTCGATCATCACTGGTCTAGCTTTTTGTACAATCCATACCAGCGGATGCGGAATATCTAATATGTGGCTGTTAGCTAGGCCTTGTTCACGAAATAATTTAAACCAATGATTAGAAATGGCATTTAACGCAGCACCCTTGCCCGGAATGCCTTGCATATTTCCTTCCCCCCGCCAAATGCATTCAAATGCTGAGATGCGATCACTAATGACCATGATCGCCAGCGGAGAGTCTGGAGCGACATCATAGCCATGTTCTACGATTAGCCGCCGGCTATCAGCTTCGGTCAACCAGTAAACAGAGCGAACTTTACCGCTGTGCACTGGCTCATCGCTACGAATTGGAAGGTCATCATTTACTGCTAATACTTTGTTCGCAAGACTCATTGTTAGCGCCTAGGTTGTTGGTTTATAGGTTGTAAAATAAAAATTTAACGAAGCGCGAATTCTAACAATTCAGAATCACTTGGGTAAAGTAAAGATTAACTCTAAGATGCGTTATTATTTATGCTTTATATGATAATGGTCATTTAAGAAGGGGTTACATATGCCGATAATTCTCGTCACTGGTGGTAGTGGATTTATTGGGCGTCATTTTTGTTGGGAAGCCGAGCGTTTAGGATGGTCGATAATAGTGCTAAGTCGCAGTGTTAAAAAAGCACGTAAAGTGTTACCTAAGTCAACGCAAATCATATCTCGTCTTGATGAAATATCCAGTGATGTCAATATAGATACCATTGTTAATCTAGCAGGGGAGCCCCTTGCGGATAAGCGCTGGAGTGAGAGTCGTAAAAAACAGTTTTTTATCAGTAGAAGTGGCTTTACGAATAAACTTTATGAGTTTTTCCGTCATCGAGCTGAAGCTCCAACGCGGCTTATTAGCGGATCGGCCATAGGTTACTATGGCTCGGGCTCTGCGCCAGTAGATGAGTCAAATTCCGGAGTGCAAGGATTCTCTCATGAACTCTGTGCAAGTTGGGAAAAGAGCGCCCTTCAATTTGAAAAGTTAGGTACTCGAGTGTGCTTGGTGCGCACAGGGATCGTACTTGGTCAACAGGGTGCTTTGGCGAAAATGCTACCGCCCTTTAGGGTTGGCCTTGGAGGTGCCATTGGTAATGGCCAGCAAGTAATGTCTTGGATCCATATCAGAGATATGGTGAGAGTGTTAAATCACTGTATCCAAACTGAAAAGTTATCGGGCCCTGTTAATGCAACAGCACCAAACTCATCGATCAACCGAGAGTTTACTGCGACTTTGGCCAAGGTTCTTGGCCGGCCGGCTCTGTTGCCGATGCCCAGTTTTATGGTCAGACTTCTGTTTGGTGAGATGGGAGTAGAGTTACTGCTACAGGGCCAGAAGGTGATCCCAGCTAAGCTTCTTCAGAGTACATTCGAATTTGAGTATCCAAATTTGACGGAAGCTCTTAAAGATTTGCTCAAATAAGCCTGTGGAGATATTGGAAAGTGGTAGATTGACATGCTCCAGTCTGTATACTTCCAAGCATTAAAATAACTATGAATTTACAGGATCTGAGAATGAAATCTGAATTTGCCGGTAAAACGGTCATTATAACTGGTGCCTCTGCTGGTGTTGGCGCTGCATGCGCACGGGCTTTTGCGGCGCAAAAGGCTAATTTGGTTCTGTCTGCCCGAGGCCAAGAAGGTTTAGATAAAATTGCCGATGAACTGTCGCCCCAGTGCTCGGTTCTTACCGTTGCGATGGATGTAGGTAACAGTGATCAATGCATGGAATTGCTCGCTAAGGCTGAAGCGAAGTTTGGTCATGTAGACGTGCTAGTCAATAACGCCGGCATGCATAATCGAGGCGACGTTGAGAAACTTGATCCGGCGGATGTTGGTGCAATGGTTGATATTAATATGCGTGCGCCTCTCATACTGTCATGTGCGGCTATTCCCTATTTGAGACGAACAGGATCAGGTTCGATTGTTATGGTGGGATCTCTGGCTGGTATGTCTCCACTTCAAGGCGCCGCAACTTATTCTGGGACTAAAGCAGGCTTGCGTGCCTTTGCGTACGCGCTTGCTGATGAAGTACGAGAATCAGGAATTACGGTTGGTGTAGTCTCTCCGGGGCCGATCGACACCGGTTTCATTATGAACGAAATAGATAACGTTGAAGATATCGTATTTTCTCAGCCAATGAGTACTGCAGCGGCCGTGGCAGATGCGATTCTGTCTATTGCCCGTGGCGAAAAAACAGAAGTTACCATGCCCGCGTCGAGTGGTAAGTTAGTCACCTTGAGTTATCTCTTTCCTAGGCTTCGGCGTTATATGCGACCTAAGTTGTATGCTAAGGGGCGAAAAAATAAAGATAAGTACCGCAACCGCAATGCTTAAAACTAAGATGCGACAGATACTATGAAATTGAATTTCACCGAAAAGGGGAGTGGTCCTGCTGCCATATTGATGCATGGAATGTTCGGCTCTTTGTCTAACTTAGGTAACCTTGCTAGGCATCTGGCTCCAACCCACAGAGTGATTAGCGTGGATTTGCGAAATCACGGTGATTCACCCCAGAGTGCAATCATGGACATTCCCGCAATGGCTACAGATATAGTCCAACTTATGGATGATCTAAGCCTGTGTGAAGCCATTTTAATAGGGCACTCACTCGGCGGTAAGGTTGGTATGCAGGTTGCACTAAATAGCCCTAACCTCGTGAATAAATTGGTTGTTGCCGATATTTCTCCAGTAGCCTATGTCCCCAGACAAGATTCCGTTCTTGATGCTCTAAATGCATTATCAAAAACCAATATTGGGAGCCGTCAGCAAGCCAATGATATCGTTGCGGATTATGTACAAGAACCACAAACCCGAGCTTTTCTGTTGAAGAACTTACATCGCAATAAAGAAGGCCGCTACACCTTAAAGTTAAATATGGCTGCCATTTCTGAGAACTACGGAACGAGTCTTGTCGCTGCTCCAGAAGGTGATCCTTACCAAGGGCCGAGTTTATTTATAAAGGGTGAGACTTCAGCTTATATCCAGACTAAGCATCAACCAATTATTCAGGCTCTTTTCCCCAATAGTGAGTTGTATGTCATTTCACAGGCTGGACATTGGCTACATGCTGAAAAACCCGATGAATTTAATGCCAAAGTGTCGAATTTTCTTAATAGCAACTGAACAAATGCGTCAAATCATAGTAGAATTCTCAGAAGGAACATACATCTTTAGGAAGCTCCAATGTTTGAAAACTTAAAACCAGTCGCTATTGACCCAATTCTCGGATTAATGGTTGCCTTTAAAGCTGACAATCGTGCTGAGAAAATTGATCTTGGTGTTGGAGTTTATCAGGATGATCGTGGCCGCACTCCGGTCATGGCATCGGTCAAAGAGGCTGAATCTCGCCTAATGGAGTTAGAGACAACTAAGTCATACCAAGGAATGGCTGGAGACCCTGATTACAATCAGCGGATGATGGAATTATTGCTGGGAAAAGACCACAGCACACTCAGTTCTGGGCGGGTGAGAAGTATTCAAGCACCCGGTGGCTCTGGTGCTTTGCGCGTTGGTGCGGAAGTCATTCGACGAGCAAGACCTGAATCTAAATTATGGGTAGGGATTCCAACTTGGCCAAATCATATTCCTTTACTAGGGGGTGCTGGATTTGACATAAAGCAGTACCCTTATTACGACATGGATGCTCGTCAAGTTAATACTGAAAAAATGATGGAGACTCTACAGCAGGTCCCAGCGGGTGATTTGGTGCTGTTACACGGCTGTTGCCATAATCCAACGGGCGCGGATTTAACGAATGAACAGTGGGATTTTATTGCTGACTTGGCGCTGGAGCGTGGTTTTATACCCTTTATCGACACAGCCTACCAAGGCCTTGGTAACGGTCTTGAGCAAGATGCTTATGGAATGCGCATGATGGCTGAAAGATTACCTGAGGTAATTATCGCGTCTTCCTGCTCCAAAAACTTTGGGTTATATCGTGAACGCACGGGTTCTATTACCTTTATTGCGGAAACGTCCGAACAAGCTGATATTGTGATCAGCCAGGCAATGTCGACGGCGCGGTCTATCTATTCAATGCCTCCGGCACATGGTGCGCTCCTTGTGTCAATGGTACTAGGCGATCCTCAACTCCGCAGCCAGTGGGAGGCCGAACTAGAGGAGGTTAGGCTACGCATAAAGTCTATGCGCAATCTACTTTGTGACAGTCTCAAGAACAATGCTGCTGGAATGGATTTCAGCCATATCAAGCGACAGAATGGTATGTTTTCATTTCTAGGAATTACCACTCCACAACTGGAACGCTTAAGGGCTGAATTTGGTATCTATATAGTTTCTTCTACGCGGATCAACTTGGCGGGAGTCAATTCGAATAATATAGAGTACCTAACTCAATCTTTACTGACGGTCTTGGAGTAAAACTCTGTCGTGGAAGTCTAGTCAATCTGACCGTTAATATAAGGTTGTGAAATAGAGACGAGACGGTTTAGGAGGCCATTTATGTCTAGAGCATTACAGTCGACTTGGATGTCTGCATAGCGTAAATAGAGCTCTCTACGCTCATTGAATAGACTTGAGAAGCTTTGATTAGGGCGCCGGGCAATGCCCCTGGTAGCAAAGTTAGTGATTCGCCTTTCCAGTTGGTCTTTAGGTAGGTCTAGAAATATGACCATTCCTAGGGACTTTAAGTGGGTCATGCCAGAATCTGAATATACGGCGCTACCACCAGTGGCGACAACTTTCGCGGAAACATCTTCCTTGAGTAGTACTTTCTCTTCAGCCGTTCTTAAAGACTGGTAACCATTTTCATCGATATACTTTTGGAGGTCACTATTAACATACTTTTCTATACTTCGATCAGTATCAATAAAGCCTAATCCTAAAGATTTTGCCAAGAGCACGCCAATAGTGCTTTTCCCAACGCACGGCATACCTATGAGCACGATTGCTTTAGATGTTTTTTTTGTCATGCTAGTGTCTCTGAACGGTTGTCATCATTTTTATGGGCATTATGCATTAAATTGTTTCGTTCAATACTAAATAATTGATTTGATTTCACCAATTATTGATAGCTACTTTGAACGGGAGTTTGCAAGAAATTAAGAGAATTGTGCGATGAGACTGTATAATCGACAAAAATTTGCAATGGATTATTGAGCATGGCTCATTTTCAACGAATAGGCTTGTTTGGAAACTTGGATCTGCCAGAGGTCAAGGATTCTCTGCGTAAGCTTGAGACGTTCCTCGTAAGCCAGGGACGTGATGTCATCTATGAGAAAGGTACAGCGGATATTGTTGACTGGGCTGTTAAGAAAATACTACATACGTCAGAGTTTGCGGGGGCTATTGATTTAGGTATTGTGGTGGGCGGTGACGGCAGTATGCTCAGTGCCAGCCGCAAGATGGCATCTATTGGTGTGCCTCTGTTGGGAATTAACCGTGGTCGTCTGGGATTTTTAACAGATATATCTCCAGATGAGATCGAAGCACGTGTCTCCACAGTACTTTCAGGTGATTACGTGCAAAGCCGACGGTCTATGCTTGAGACAACGATAACCCGCGATGGCGAAGTTATTGGAAGTGGAACTGCAGTTAATGACATTGCTATGCACCCAGGCATGTCGGTCAGAATGATGACCTTTGAACTCTATGTGGATGGTGAGTTTGTCTACAGTCAACGCTCAGATGGTTTGATCGTAGCAACTCCGACTGGTTCAACGGCCTATGCGCTCTCAGCCGGAGGTCCTTTACTGTTTCCTGAGCTTGATGCCATGGTGGTTGTACCTCTTAACCCCCATACGCTTAATAGTAGACCCATTGCCCTTCATGGGGATGCGCAAATTGAGTTGAGAGTAAGTACACGTAATGAATTACAGCCAGTACTGACCTGCGATGGGCATAATGACATTGTCACTCAACCAGGCGATTTGATAAAGATTGCCCGCCATGCCCACGACATTTTGTTGATTCACCCCAAGGACCATAATTTTTATAGTGTTTGTCGCACAAAATTGGGCTGGGGAAGCCGTTTAGGCGTAAAAACTATCGACGATTAGATTAACATTACCGGATACTTCTTACTTTATGTCCCAGAATCCCAATTGGTATGTCGCCGCTAAACAGTATCCTGCAGTTACTGGGATGATAGTTTTAAGTGCCATCGGCGGAATGTTAGTTACTTTAAGTTACCCAACGGCGGTTCGTTACTTTAGTTTCGGTGGATTTAGCGGCGGAGATTACTGGCGTCTCATTACACCTATTTTTCTTCATTTTGGCATAGTGCATTTTATTTTTAATAGTCTCTGGCTATCTATGCTTGGCTCTCGCATTGAGAGGCTATATGGGCCTATCCATCTGATTTCATTTGTTCTAATTTCTGGTTTATTTTCCAATCTGGCGCAATTCTGGTGGTCTGGAGCAGCAAATTTTGGTGGGATGTCAGGTGTAGTTTATGCGTTACTAGGGTATATCTGGATCGCACACAAAATAGTGCCTCGCTCAATAACAGCGCTACCAAAAGGTATTGTTGGTTTTATGATTGGTTGGTTAATACTGTGTATGACACCCATGTTGACCTTCTTACTCGGAGTCGGTATTGCTAATGCTGCACATTTAGGGGGGCTCATTATTGGCATGTTCCTTGGCCTTATTTTTGGAGTCGTGGCAAGATTCAGGAGAAAGCATGAACTTTAAGGAACTCGTTGAGGGCATTACCCCTGACATCTACGAAGGTCTAAAACGTGGGGTCGAGATTGGTAAATGGCCTGATGGAAGAAGTCTAACTGAGGAACAAAAAATCCTGTGTATGCAGGCGATTATTGCCTATGAGGAATCAATGCCCGAGGATCAGCGAACAGGTTATGTGCCTCCTAAAGTCGAACCTTGTGAGATACCGGATGAGGTGCAGCCACTATCATGGAAAAATTGATGGGTTTCAAACAATCTGGTCATCTACTCAAAATGGAGGCGAACATTTCCCTAGAGGGATACGTTGAATATCAACTGCCCCTAGATGAAGAGCGAGTGCCATTAAATCAATTTATTGGCCAGTCTATTTCCCTGGAACATCTCGGCGATATTCATTGTATCCACTGCGGACGACGATCCAAGAAGAGCTTTAGTCAGGGCTATTGCTATCCCTGCTTCATTAAGTTACCCCAGTGTGATACGTGCATTATGAGTCCTGAGAAATGCCACTTTCATGCGGGCACATGCCGAGACTCCGATTGGGGAGAAAGATACTGCTTTACAGATCATTATGTTTATTTGTCTAACACGTCGGGTGTTAAGGTTGGTATTACCCGGGGGGATCAGTTGCCGACTCGATGGATTGATCAAGGGGCAACGCAGGGACTGCCTATCTTTAGAGTCACTAACAGACGTCATGCGGGTTTGATTGAAGATCGTTTGCGCGAGCATGTGGCCGATAAAACGCAATGGCAGCGAATGCTGAAGGGTAACAATGACGATCTTAACTTACCGTCGGTTAGAGATGATTTATTAGAGAAGTGTCGATTAGACCTTCAGGAATTATCAGATCAATACGGATTACAGGGAATACAGTTTCTCGATCAGGAATTGACCACTGAAATAGCATTCCCCGTCGAGCAATTTCCTGAAAAAGTTAAAAGCTTCAATTTGGATAAACAACCCTTGATGGAGGGTGTTCTGCAGGGTATTAAAGGCCAGTATTTGATTCTTGATACAGGTGTAATTAACATCCGAAAATACACAGCCTACAACGTTGAATTTAGCGTCGACGCTTAATTAGTCCCCTAAGGAAAATTTATATGAAAGATGCGGCACCTCAAACGATTTATCTCAAGGATTATCAAGTTGCAGTATTTTTGATCGACAAGACAAACCTTGTGTTTGATCTTGGCGATGATCAAACCAGCGTAGTTGCAGAGCTATCTGTTTTACGTAATCTAGACAGTCAAGATCAGTCTAAGCATTTAGTGTTAGATGGTAGTCCCGGGCTTGATCTTCAGTGGGTAAAAATCAATGGCCAGCAATTGGACTCTACTGGCTATCTTAGAGAATCTGATTCGTTAACGATCTTTGATGTTCCCGATACCTGCGTGATCACAACTGAGGTCATCATCAAGCCGCAGTTAAACACTACCATGATGGGTCTTTATCGCTCTCGCACTATGTATTGTACTCAATGCGAAGCCGAGGGCTTTAGGGATATTACCTACTACCTCGACCGGCCTGATGTTATGTCTGAATTCACGACTAAGGTCATCGCGAATAGAGAGCAGTATCCGGTTCTTCTTTCAAATGGCAACCCTATAGAGCGGGGAGCAATGGACGAAGATAGACATTTTGTGACCTGGCATGACCCTTTTAAGAAGCCAGCGTACTTGTTTGCTTTGGTGGCTGGAACTCTGAGTAGTGTTCAGGATACTTTTAAAACCTGTTCCGGGCGTGAAGTCCAGCTTGAAATTTTTGTTGAAGAAAAAGACCTCGATAAATGTGATCACGCCATGCTGTCATTGAAAAATTCTATGCGTTGGGATGAGGAGGTCTATGGGCGAGAATATGACCTTGATATCTTTATGATTGTTGCGGTGGATGACTTTAATATGGGTGCCATGGAGAATAAGGGGCTCAATATTTTTAATACCTCCGCAGTTCTTGTGAACCCAAAGACAAGCACAGACGCGGCTTTCCAACGAGTTGAAGGTATAGTTGCCCATGAGTATTTTCATAATTGGTCGGGTAATAGAGTAACCTGTCGGGACTGGTTTCAACTAAGCCTCAAGGAGGGTTTTACTGTATTCCGTGATTCTCAGTTTTCCTCTGATATGAATTCAACAACCGTGAAACGAATTGAAGATGTTGCCTACCTTCGAACTCATCAGTTTGCTGAAGATGGTGGCCCCATGGCTCACTCGGTCCAGCCTGAGTCCTACATGGAAATTAATAACTTTTATACTCTGACAGTCTATGAAAAAGGATCTGAAGTCGTTCGCATGTATCACAGTTTGCTAGGTCCAGAAACTTTCCGAAAGGGGAGTGACCTCTACTTTGATCGCCATGATGGTCAGGCAGTAACAGTGGAAGATTTTGTGGTGGCAATGGAAGATGCCAGTGGGCGGGATTTGTCTCAATTTAGACTCTGGTATAGGCAATCTGGTACACCTTTGTTGGAGGTGCAGTCATTTTTTGATGAGAAAGCTCATACATACACTCTTAGTTTCAAGCAAAGCTGTCCAGACACCCCAGGGCAGAAGAATAAAAAACCATTTGTATTACCAGTCAAGCTCGGGCTAGTCGGCGCTGATGGTAACGATCTTGTATTAAACAGTGAGGGTGACACAGAGATTGTGCTTGAGCTAACAGAAGCAGAGGACAGCGTAATTATTCCCAATGTAAGCTCCGAGCCCGTTCCCTCTCTATTACGGGGATTGTCTGCCCCTGTCAAACTAGAGTACCCATACACAGTTGATGAACTAGCTCATCTGATGGCAAATGACTCCGATGGTTTTAATCGATGGGATGCATGTCAGGCCTTAAGTTTGGGTGTACTAAAACAATTAGCTGATGATAGTTTAAAGAATAAGGAATTGTCTCTGGATGGGCATCTCATCGACGCCTTTAGAAGGTTGCTAGAGGATGGCTCTCTCGATCCTGCGATGGTTGCTCTCATGTTGCAGCTGCCTCCTGAGGCATTGCTCTATGAATTAGCGGAGGTGATTAACCCTGAGCCAATTCATGATGCCAGAAACTTTGTTCGCACCGCATTGGCCGGCGCGCTAGAGAGTCAATTGCTGAGTGTCTACGAAACTCACAACACTTGCCCAGATTATGCCCCGAATGCTGACCAAATTGGCCATCGAAGCCTAAAAAACGCGGCCTTGGGCTACCTCATGTTGGTCGGCACCAGTGGGATAGAGCTGGCTTGGGAGCAATTTCAGCAAGCCGACAATATGACTGATAAATCAGTTGCTCTAGCTGCCTTGGTGAATTGTCCAGCTGCCTCAGACTATGCATCTCAAGCATTAAGAGAGTTTGAAAAGGAGTACCGTGATGAGCCGTTGGTCATGAATCTATGGTTGCAGATTCAGGCAGCTAACAGTCAACAGGGTGGGCTTGGCCGGGTAGAAGTGCTAATGGAACATTCAGCATTCACAATGAGTAATCCAAATAAAGTGAGAAGTCTAATCGGAGGGTTCTGTGCCGCTAATTTAATCAACTTTCACTCTAAAAATGGCTCCGGATACCGCTTCTTAAGTGATCAAATACTCACGCTTAATCAGGCTAATCCTCAAGTTGCGGCGCGATTAGTAACGCCATTAACGCGCTGGAAGAAATTTGATGCACCTCAGCGGGAATTAATGCGTGAACAGTTACAGAGAATCGCAGATGAGCCCAATCTAGTTAAAGATATTTACGAAATTGCATCAAAATCGCTCTAATACACCATGGTATTGGTAGCTAAGTGCCTGTTTAAATTAATGTAATACTGGTTAGCGAGGCTCTGTTTTTTAGACTAGTGTTAAAGTATCAGGCCAGTAATGGCTTTCTCTACTATTGGTGCTGATGCTCATTTGAACAATAATCACATCGTTCCGGAATGGTGTGTCTCATATGAGCTACATCTGACCCTAAACTTTAGGAGGCTTTCGCAAGCCTCCTTTTTTTGCATTACGAAAACATCATGTCACTCTATTTATAGTCTTGTTGAATGATGATTAAGTGATTCTACCCCAATAAACTAATCTAATAGTGTAGGGTGTTGTCGTCCGATAAGGCCACCTAAAACAGTGACTACTCAAATACCTTGTGCGAGGCTGAGATGATTGAACACCAAAAGGCCCTAAAAGCGGTCAATACATACCTTTCCTGCTTAGTTAACTCTGACTACCAGATGATTGTTTCACTATATTCAAATAATGCCACCGTCGAGGATCCAGTAGGTAGCGATATTTTGCGTGGAGGTGATGCGATTAAAGCATTCTATGAACATGCGGTAACTGCGGTAACTGAGGCTAAACTAACGGGTGATATTAGAGTTTCAGGGGATGAGGTAGCTTTTCCATTTGAGATCACCGCAGACTTAGGGTCAGGCTCAATAAAGATTCAAATTATTGATATATTCCGCTTTGATAGTGAGGGAAAAGTCGACTCGATGCGTGCCTTTTGGGGCCAATCAAACATGCAAATGTAAGTTGCTTGAGCATTGAGACCGTTGTTATATTTTTAGTAAACATGAAATCTCGTCCGCTAATCCGAACGGACGACGCGAACTATTATCCTTAGCTCTAAACTTTGGGAGACTCACAACCCTAGGCTAGATCAGTCATCAAACAGTTTATTGAGAGAGCATGTTATGCAATGGTATACCGGTAACGTTTTTTACGACACATTTCTTATTGTAGGCTTCGTTTATGCAGCCTTAGTTTTAGTGAGTAGCTTTTTTGGAACAGCTCAGTATGGCGGCAGATTTGGCGGCCGCGGCAAAGGCATAAAGCTAGGCTCTAAGGTTGGCTGGATTGTCATGGAATTTCCGGGGTTACTCGTCTTTCCGCTAGTGTTCATGGCAGGGAGAAACGCATTTGAACCTGTGCCGTTGTTCTTTTTATGCGTATGGATGATTCATTATGCCAATCGAGCGCTCATTACGCCTTTGCTGATGCGCGTACAACCGGGTTCACAATCCTCATTTGCTCTAAACGTTGTTATTGCGGGATGGCTAACGCTGTCGCTTCATGGGTATTTCAATGCTGCGTATATCTCGGAACTAAGTGATCAATACACCACAAGCTGGTTCAGCGACCCACGTTTTATCAGCGGTCTCTTTATTTACTTGATTGGCTTTTCAATTAATATTTACTCGGACACTATTTTGCGTAATTTGCGCTCATTAAAACCTACCCCAAATGAACCGCGCTATAAGATACCTTATGGTGGATTGTTTAAGTGGGTCAGCTGTCCTCAATATTTCGGTGAAATACTCTCCTTTGTTGGTTTTGCTGTAATGACATGGAACCTCGGGGCTGTATTTGTCCTTGCAATGACCGCAGGAAATCTTATTCCTCGGGCACGCTATACCCATAAATGGTTTCATAAAAACTTCGAAAACTACCCCGCAGAGCGCAAGGCGATTATTCCGTTTATTCTCTAGTGCGCACTTTCGTTCGACAAAGATTGAGTTGAGATATTGGCAGCAAGGTCTACCTTTGATTAAGAGAATGTTGCGAGACTTTTCAGGATCAAACTCACCAACATAGATTGCTGGGTAGCACCAGTTTTAGCAAAAATTGAACGTAACTGAGCTCGAGCGGTGTTGCGAGCTATACCAAGACTGTTAGCGCTTTGATCTAGAGTCTCCCCAGCGGCTAAGTGTTTAGCTAACATCGCTTCAGCACGAGTCAAATTATAGAGCGAGCGCAACATCTTGATATCAATTTCATATTTCTTTGCAGGGTCGCTGATAAAAATCATTAGATGTGGCGTCTTAGCCGACTCTACGGTTTGATCAACAGCAAGAGGTTTGATGAGGAGTTCCAGATGCACGGCACCTGAGGGTCTCTCAACCGTCATGGCATTGACCGGTGGTACCTCTTGCTGCCGCTGAGCGTCAATGACTTCGGCAATGTAGTCATTGAGTTTCTGTTTATCAGCGGTATTATCAAGGTGTAACTGTTCGTTAATGACATATAGACCATCTTTGTGTGCGAGAAACTCTTCTGCGGCTCGGTTTTGGTTAATAACTTTGCCTCTTTCATCGAGAGTAATAATTCCTATAGACAGCCCAGAAATGGTTTTAGAGAAAAGTTTACGCTCGCTGTCCAGCTGAATGACCTGCATGCCATTTGAGACCGCTCTCTGTATATGATGGCCTATTTCAGTCATGAATGCCTTTTCTGAGTCGTTGAAGTTGTCAGCGGACTTTGGGCGGCAGAACCTAACAGTAAAGCGTTGGCCGTTCGCGTTGCGAAGATCTAGACCCATCATGTGATAAATGTTTATTGGCTCCATACACATAGTGTACAAGTCGCTACTCTCGAGGGATTTGTATGAAATGCACTCATCTAAAGTAACCGCCTTACCCCAGGGCAATTTATACATTAGGTCAGAGGTGTAATATCTATCGGTGTAAGGATTTTCATGGTCATCAATGAGGGTTTTTTCGAGAATATCACAGGAAATAAACAGTAATCCACCATCATCCCCAATGGGCTCGCGAAGGGTCATTGAGGCAAAGTTTAATGACAAAATTTCACGCACATTCTGCAAAAAACTGCTATAGGGATCTTCTTCAATGTGACCATCATAGATGTGGCCAAGAAGTTTGCTGAATTCAACAATGGTTAATGATTTCAACATAAATTATTGTAATCCCTGCAGTTAATCGTGGCTGAGTAACAAAAAATAAAGCCAATTAGTAAACAATGATGTGTAATATAAGGCGATATTCTAAGAATACGCAAGAAAATAATCGTTAGAAATCTGTTAATGCCAAGCTAAGAATAGCCTGAGATTTACCTTGGGTAAAATAACTTTTAGTGCTTTGCTTTTGCCGCCATTTCAATGGCTATGTCTTCGATCAAGTCCTCTTGACCGCCAACCGTTTTTCTACGTGCCATTTCCAGCAAAATTTGGTGGGAGGGCACCCCATATTTTTGCTCTGCACGTTTAGCAAACAGCAAAAACGAGGAGTAGGCTCCAGCATATCCCAAGACTAGGGCATCACGACCTAATCGAACGGGTTCATCCATGATGGGGAGTACGTCTTCTTCAGCGGTATCCATCAGTTTAAATATATCAACACCAGTGATGGCACCCATACGATCAAGCACTGCAGCCATAACCTCTAGAGGCGTATTGCCTGCACCAGCTCCAAGACCCGCGGCAGAACCATCAATACGATCAGCTCCGGCTTCTATAGCGGCAAGGGAATTAGCAACACCCATGGCCAAATTATGGTGGCCGTGGAATCCGATTTGGGTGTCTTTTTGTAATTCACTGCGCAACAAGCCGATCCTATCGGTAACATCATCGGGTAACAGGAAACCGGCTGAATCAGTGCAATAAATGCAATTAGCACCATAGGACTCCATGAGCTTACCTTGTTCTAATAGCTCTTCTGGCGAGACCATGTGGGCCATCATTAAAAAACCAACAGTATCTAGACCCATGTGCTGGGCCAAATTAATATGCTGGCGGGATACATTTGCCTCGGTGCAGTGAGTTGCAACTCTAATGGTAGTAACTCCACAACCAGCAGCCATTCTCAGATGGTCTACGGTTCCAATACCAGGGAGTAGCAATGCTGAAATTTTTGCTTGCTTAACCGTTTTTACCACTGCAGTCATATACTCTTCATCTGAATGGGCACCAAACCCATAATTAACTGAAGCCCCACCTAAACCATCCCCATGGGTCACCTCAATGAGAGGCACGCCGGCCGCATCAAGTGAGCTTGATATGTTGATCATTTGCTCAAGGCTTATTTGATGTTGCTTTGGATGCATCCCATCGCGCAGACACATATCGTGAAGAACAACTTTTTTACCTGAAAGATTCATATAAATACTCGTTATTTTTAATTAGATACTAGTAGCATGATTACATTGATTGCTGCGCTAACATTTCAGCAGTGCGCAGCCCTGCGGCAGTCATAATGTCTAGATTACCTGAGTATTTCGGCAAAAAATCGCCAAGGCCTTCGACCTGAACCGTAATGGTGACTTTATTACCATTAAAAAGCGGCGTATTGAGCATGATATAGCCGGGCACATACTTCTGGACCTCTGTAATCATATCCTCAAAAGAGGCTGTGATTGCAGCCTTATCGGGTTCATTCACGGTTAAGCAGTGAACCGTATCACGCATAATCAAGGGCGGTTGTGCTGGATTAATAATGATAATGGCTTTTCCTTGGTCTGCGCCGCCAACACTCTCAATAGCAGAGGAGGTCGTGCGGGTGAATTCATCAATATTATCTCTGGTACCCATGCCCACAGACTCGGATGCCACGGTAGCTACAATTTCAGCATAGGATACAGCCTGAACGCGACTAACGGCAGCCACTAGAGGTATAGTCGCCTGGCCACCACAGGTCACCATGTTAACGTTCCCCTTATGTCCGTCTCTCAGCAATTGATCAAGGTTTACTGGCGGCACGCAGTAAGGTCCTATGGCTGCGGGAGTTAGGTCTACCATGGTGATGCCTTTGGCGGTCAGTTTTTTAGAGTTTTCAGCATGAACATAGGCGGATGTTGCATCAAAGGCGATCTTGATATTGTCCTGCTCAATGAAATCAAGGACGCCATCTACACCTTCAGTCGATACTTTAAGGCCATAGTCTCTAGCCCGCTGAATACCTGGGGATTCATCGATCCCGACCATCCAAACAGGCTCTATCCAGTCGCTACGGAGAGCTTTCATTAGAAGGTCTGTTCCAATATTGCCAGGCCCGATTATTATCGCTCTGAGTTTTTGTGTCATATGTATATCCTAGGTTATCTTTCTGTCTATACAAAGTTACAGCTAGCTGTGCAGCTTTCAATTCCTGCGCCAGAAAGTTCCAGATGCATTTTATCACCTCTCTGCACAGGTTCTAAGGGTACTAAAGAGCCTGAAAGAATGACTTCACCTGCAAGAAAGGGAATGTCAAAAGCACCTAAGGTGTTGGCCAGCCAAGCAACAGCAGTCAGAGGATTACCCTGAACAGCGGAACCTTTCCCTTCACTAATAAGCGTTGAGTTTTTGTAGACTTTGATTTCTAGATTAGCCATATCTAATCCAGTAGGGTCAATTTCAGTATCACCAAGTACGTAAACACCACATGATGCATTGTCCGAGATAGTGTCTTGAATCTTTATGCGCCAATCTTCAATCCTAGAATCGACGATTTCAAAACAAGGCATGATACATTTCGTCGCGTTAAGAACATCTAACTCTGTCACCCCAGGGCCTTGGAGGTCTGTTTTCAGTCTGAAGGCGATTTCACCTTCTGCGCGGGGCTGAATCAGGTTGCCTTTAATACAAATATCGGCGTGGTCTGCATAGGCCATGGTATGGGTAAGAAAGCCAAAATCTGGTTGAAAAACTCCCAGCATATCTTGCACAGCTGATGAAGTAACACCAATTTTTTTACCCACCACGAGCTCATTGTCATTGTCCATACGAAGCTGCAGAACCTGCTTTGAAATATGGTAGGCGTCATCCACGCTGATGTTAGGGTACTGATCTGTTAAGGGGGCTATAGTTGTTCCATTCTTCATAGCGCTATAAAGAATTTGGGCGATAGATTGAATGACGTCACGGTCTAATGGCATGGCAGATATCCTAATTATCCCGTAGAAACTGGATACACTGCTTATTGAAATATTCGCTGTGCTCAATCATTACCCAGTGACCACATTGGCTTAACATATTCATACGCGCGTCATTACAATGACTAATAATAGTGTGGGCCCCAGAGATTGGGCAGAATTTGTCTTGATAGCCCCAAAATCCTAGTATTGGAATACTCAATTCTTGTAAACGATCAGTAAGGTTCGGTATCTGCATGGAGGCTAATACCTGAGCATTCTGTATTTGTAGAATTTGCCAGCGTTCATCAATGAGCTCTTGAGTGACATGCTTGGCGTCAAAAACCAATAATTTGAGCAAATCTCCCAGTACCTCTTTAGTGAATTCAGGTGAACCCATGGGATACTTCACCATTGCCTGTATACCTTCAGTAGCGAAGTATATTTCCCTTTCTTCCACGCCCCCTGTGGCCATAAGAATCAAGTGACTTACCTTATCAGGGTGGTCCAAAGCGTAGCCGATAGCGATTGCCCCACCTAAGGAGTTGCCTACTAGTATTGCTTGAGTGATATTTTTATGGACTAAAAACTCATCTAAATACTGAGTAAAGAAATCTAGGCTATAGATAGCATCTGTGGGTTTGCTAGTTTGCCCATACCCAGGAATATCTATAACGATTGTGCTGTAGCCCATTTGGCTAAAAGCATCGACGTTATTTTTGAAATTACTCCAACCACTGGCACCAGGACCGCTTCCATGAATAAATATCACGGTACCTACTTGATCAATATCGGAACAGAACTCCAGATAATGGAGATCCATTCCATTGCTTAAGTTTGCGTAGCTGCCTACTGGGTTTATCTCCATGACATAATTACTCAGTTAGATAAAGAAGTCAGAATTCTCAACGCCCAGTAACGAGGCTCCCAGGTTTCGTGCGAACATAGCGGGACTATTGGCAACATGAGCTCGACCAATATGAATATCGTTCCAGATTTGCTGAAGTGCATGGCCATTATAAACTGACCGGCCTCCTGCGACGTCAAACAGAGTGTCAATTCCCTTGATGCATTTTTCGATTACCAAACTGGCTTGATAGCGATAGAGGATGCGTTGATCCATCGTTGGTTCCCAGTTGTTGCTTTCCATTTCGTCAAAGTTTTTAAACATAATGGTTTCGCATTCATCGATAATGTTTCGAACAGCTGCAATTCTTGATTGAGTATCCACATCACCCGCTAGCTTGGTCATATCTGTACTGGCTGTAGTTCTATCCGATAAAAACAGTTCTAAACCTTGTTTGAGTGCGCCAATAGCGGGGGTGCATACAACACGAATAAACACTTGAGCCCATGGCATTTTATACATTGGATTAGGTTGGTCTTGTATACAGTTAAAACCATCCATTTGCTTATGGGTACGATGCTCTGGAACGAATACAGGAGTGTTTATTATCACATCATTAGAGCCTGTTGCCTGAAGTCCCATAACATGCCAGGTATCTTCGATCTCATAGTTGTCTCTAGGTATTAAAAATGTTCTGTAGCCTTCAGTGGGAATGACACCGCCTAAAAGAGCCCAGCTACAGTGATTTGATCCAGAACTCCAGCCCCAGCGACCACTGACCATGAAGCCTCCGTCGACTACCTCAACTTTGGCGCCCACCGGATTATAGGAACTGCTAACCAGTGCTGTTGGATCTTCGCCGAAGACATCATTCTGTGCTTGCTTGTCCATTAGGGCAATTTGGTAAGGATGCACAGCAACAATGCCGCAAGCCCAAGCAGTACTCATATCAGCTTTAGCTATAGCAAGGTGATCTCGGAAAAATTCTTGTGGAGTATGTTCCGATCCGCCGACAGATTTCGGTAACAACATACCAAAGAATCCACAATCTTTTAGTACCTGAATATTTTCTGCGGGTATCTGGCGATCTACTCGGCCCTGATCCGCATTTTTGGCAATAATATCTAAAACTTCTTGAGTTACAGTATGCATCTTTTGAACCCCTATCTAACATCATCTAAATGCGTAGTTTGTTTATAAACATCACGCCACTTTGGTATATTTCCCGCGGTAGAACAGAAGCGGATTGGTATGAGACTCACGCTCATTATTATCAAATTCCAAGACTCGACCGACGATAATCTGATGGTCACCACCGTCATATTGATGCTCGACGGAGCATTGAAAGCAGGTAATGTAGTCATTGAGAATAGGCACTCCCTCTATACCTGATCTCCAGGTTTCATTGGCAAATTTATCGGCATTACGAGTCGCGCAAATAGACGATAGTTCTTCTTGGCCGCCATGAAGAATATGCACCGCAAAATGCCTAGACTGAGAAAAGGCATCAAAGCTTTTTGCTTTTTTGTCAATACTCCACAACACTAATGGCGGATCGAGAGATACCGAACAAAAACTGTTTGCTGTCATTGCAACTGGCACTTCGACAATAGAATCGACTTTGCATAGGGCGGTAACCACGGTTACTCCTGTTGCGAAGGAGCCAAAAGCGTCACGTAAATCCCTAGGATTAATATTAGCCATAAAACAGCATTCTCTTTATTGCAGGTTGGTTGGAATCAAGAAAATTCATGGTCGCAATATTATGAATTTTCTGCATACCCCATTTGAATTAAGCTGTATTTATTAGCCTTGACCTACGCTGAAGTCATGCCCCCAAAAGCTAGGAACTGTACTTTCAAATACTGTGAATTTATCCCAATCATCGATGGTTCTTCCATCAGCGCCGTATTCGATGTCAAAATTCCCGGGAGAGCGCATGTAAAAGGACAGCATATGATCATTAGTATGGCGCCCTAGGGTTCCTGAAAGCCCTACATTATGGGCAATCCGACGATCATTACAGTTGCCAACCTCATCAATTGATTCCACCTCTAGCATGGCGTGAATGCACCCAGATGGGAATTCCATCTCAAATAACCCTAGAGTGTGGTGGCGTTGATTACAATGCATAAACCACAGCCGCTTATTAGGTTCGGCAGGATCGTCACTAAATCTAATATTCATTAGATCAGAGAGGCCAAACCCGAGGACCTCGGTAAAAAACTGGGTGGTTTCATCAAAATTAGGGGCAGGTAAGACCACATGCCCAACGCCCATTTCGCCAGTCACGAATCCGCTGACGCCCACAGGAGAAATCATTCTCTTGGAATTAGAGATTGGTCCCCAGTAGAGCTCATGTTTGTTGCCTGCAGGATCGGCAAAGGTGACTAATTCGGTGACACAGCGTTGCTTGGTCAGCTCAGGACTTGCATTGCTAACTTTTATCTTGGCAGCCCTCAGCTTGCTGATAGTAACAGCCATATTGGCTTGGCTGGTAGCTTCCCATCCACAAAACCCGAAACTGTCAGTGTCAGATTGTTGTATCACCATACGGTAGGCTCGGTCGTCCATTTTAAGCAACAGGCATTTGTCACTGTCTGGATGTTGGTCTGTGACATCTTGTAACCCAAGAACCTCTGTTCCATAGGTTTGCCATTGACTGAGGTCAGTACTGTTTACGCCTATATATCCAAGGCTTTGTATAGTCATTATATTTCTCCAATAGCACGATTTGGCCTAGTTATTTACACCATTGCAGCACTGCGCAATTCAGTTTTTAAAACTTTACCCGATGCATTTAAGGGTAGTTTATCTACTATTTTTACTTTCCGTGGAACCTTGTAGTTGGCGATTTGATCACGACACCAATTGATTAACTCTTGTTCGCTTAGGTAGCAGTTATCTTCTAGTACCACCCAAGCCATCGCCACTTCTCCAAGCCGTTCGTGTGGTATTCCAATGACTGCACAGCTAGCAATAGACGGATGTTGAGTTAGCTGCTTTTCTATTTCTGCCGGGTAGCAATTAAAACCACCGGTAATGAACATATCTTTGAGACGATCTGTGATGGATAAATTGCCGTGTATATCCAGATAGCCTATATCACCAGTATGGAGCCATCCCTGATCATCAATTGTTTCTTTAGTGGCTACAGGGTTCTCAAAGTAGCCATGCATCACGTTAAATCCACGCACCACGATTTCTCCCAAAGTTCCAGGAGCAGTAATTTGTCCATTCTCATTCATACAGGTCAGTTCGATCCCTGGTATGGCGCGGCCAGAGGTTGTTGCGATAATTGCATCGCTATCCTCATGGCGACACATGCTAACTAACCCACAAGATTCTGTGAGTCCATAAGCAGTGAGCACGGTGCTTATGCCTAGATCCTCGCGCATTTTAGTAATTAACTCGACAGGGATCACTGCAGCGCCAGTGGTGGCCTTAGATAAGCTTGAGACATCAAAATTATGACGATTGGGTGATGATAAAATAGACTGAAATAGAGTAGGAGGTCCAGGCATCATCGTGATCTTTTCAGACTCGATGCGCTGTAAAATTATCTCTGGATCAAATACTTGATGTGGTAATAGAGTAGTCCCGCGCATCAGTCCGGCGAGAATGCCTGCCTTGTAACCAAAACTATGGAAGAATGGATTGATCACAAGGTATCGATCATTCTCATCAAGCCCTAATAACTCGGTCCATATCCTAAATGTATGTATGTTTTGTTCATGGCAGGTCATAACTCCCTTAGGCGAACCCGTGGTGCCTGAGGTGAATAGGATGTCTGATAGATCAGTAGGCTTAATTTCTTTAATACGTTGATCTAGTTTTTCACTGCCATACTTTGCTAGATACTCTTCGCCACTGCGAATAAAGTTTTTCCATGATGAATGACCCTCAAAGGACTCGTTAAATACAATGATTTCCTGCACATCGCCAATGTCTTCTGTTGCGAGCAATTCAGGATAATTGTTATTAATAAAGTCACCGACGCTGAACAATATTGAAACTGAGCCGCGACGAAGCAGATCAGCGGCTTCACTGCCTTTATATCGGGTATTAATTGTTACCAGAACACCTCCTGCAGTCTGGATGCCCAGAGCTGCGATTACCCATTGATACATATTAGGCGCCCATATTGCGGCTCTGTCGCCTGACTCGAAACCTCGAGACAGTAAGGCAGCCGCAAGCTGACGAGATTGGGTAAGAAGTTGGTCAAATGTTAATTGGTAGTCCGACTCGACTATAAATGCTTTATCACCAAAATGCTCAGCCGCTGACTTAATCAGTTGAGGGATGGTTGCACTGTGGCAAGGAATACCAGCTTTGAGATCAGGCATGTGGATTCAGTTTTCTTTGATTGACCTTCAATATATTTGAGTGGCCCTTTGTTGTCATAGTCCTAATGGATGATGATTGCATAGAGACCAACTCACATACTCTGCTTACTGTATTAACAATACGGTTTCGAATTCAATAACCCACTAGTCGTTCTTTTTGGTTGGCTAATTGGTGCCAAAGAGTCATTTTCGCCGAGATTTTGTAGAGTTGGAGTTGCCCATGGATAAGGTTGTTTCTGCTAAGGACGCAATCGCACAGATTAGTGATGGAATGACGATTGGAATCGGAGGCTGGGGCCCTCGCAGAAAGCCAATGGCATTAATTAGAGAAATAATCCGTTCAGACTTGAAGGATTTAACTATCGTTGCCTACGGTGGCGCTGATGTGGGTATGCTCTGTGCTGCAGGAAAGGTTAAAAAAGTGATTTTCGCTTTTGTTTCCCTAGATTTTATTCCCCTAGAACCCTATTTTCGTCAGGCTCGCCAAAATGCAGACATAGACATCATGGAGATTGATGAAGGAATGCTTTTACTCGGCTTGCGGGCTGCGGCCTGGAATATTCCTTTTATACCAACCAGTGTTGGCTTGGGGACTGATGTGATCAGAAACGCCAGTGATTTGGCTGTTATCGATAGCCCTTACGATGAGAAGGAGTGGGTAGCTATGCCCGCATTGAAGCTCGATGTGTCACTTGTGCATGTTGATAGAGCAGATAAGCGGGGTGTATGCCAAATTAAAGGCCCTGATCTTTATATGGATGACTGGTTTGCTCGAGCAGCAGAGATAACCATTGCCAGCTGTGAAGAAATAGTCGATTCAGATTACTTCTCAGGAGCAGATGAGGCCAGATTTGTGTATTGGGAAAGGTCAGAGACTAACATAGTGGTGCCCATAAGTGGCGGGGCTCACCCTACTTCCTGTGCTCCGCTTTATGGTTTTGATGTAGAACACTTTAAGAAGTACAACGCATCTGCAAAAGAGGGCGGTTTTGATGACTATTCTGGCAGTTATATTGACGGTAAAGATGAATCGGAATATCAACAGGCAGTTGGAGGACTAGATGCAATCACATCTCTTCCTCTACCTGTTTACTAATGATTACTTTGTGATGAGTGCAATTTAATGACGACAACTGCCACAGAATACAAGCTGTGTGAATTAATGATTTGCGCGGGCGCAGAGGCCTTTGCTGATAATGGTGAAGTGCTGGCGACGGGAATAGGTATTATCCCTCGCTTGGCCGCCAGTTTAGCGATGAAAACCTCTAATCCTGACTTGATGATGACAGACTCTGAAGCATGGATGGTATCTCAACCCAATGCCATTAGTGGTCGTAAACTAGGTGATGGCCAGAATCAAGAGAGTTGGATGGGTTTTTCTCGTATATTTGACAATGTTTGGGGCGGTAAGCGTCATGCGATGGTGGGCCCAAGTCAGATCGATCAATTTGGTCAGACAAACATTTCGGCTTTAGGTGGTACCTATAGGCAACCTAAGGTTCAAATGTTAGGTGTCCGTGGATTTCCTGGAAATTCCATTAGCCATAAGAATTCCTTTTGTGTCCCCGCTCACAGCAAGCGAACGTTCGTGAGTGGAGAGTGCGATGTAGTCTGTTCAATTGGCTATAACCGAGAAAGATTACCTAAGGGCTATAGTTTTGAGGATATAGCCTTAGGTGTGGTTATCACAGATCTCTGCGTGATGGACTGGCAAGGTCCTAACCATCAACTCAGGCTATTGAGTTTACACCCAGGTATCAGCGTCCAAGACGTGATTGATAATACTGGCTTTGAACTCTCTATCAGTGATAGCGTCAGTACCACGACGGCTCCAACAAAAGAACAGCTGGCGATCATTGAGAGTTTGGATCCAAAAGGTCTGAGATACAAACAACTACTAAATAACCCTGCGGGTGACCGCCGCTAAATTCCATTTAACCCTAGAGAGGGGAGCCATGGCTGACAAACAAAAAACTGAAACTGAAATCGATATTGTGCTCTATTCTGTAGCAGAGGGTGTTGCGACTATAACTATGAACCGGCCAAAGTATCACAATGCTCAAAATGGACGCATGACTTATGAATTGGACGCAGCTTTTCAACGGGCAGCGTCAGATGATGAAGTTAAGGTAATAGTCCTCAAAGGTAACGGCAAGCACTTTTCTGCGGGCCACGATATAGGGACCCCGGGGCGAGATATTAATGATAGCCAAGACCGAGTAACTCTCTGGTATGACCATGCTAATAAAAAAGGTGGTGAGTTTCTATATGCTCGTGAGGCAGAAGCCTACTTAGGTATGTGTCGACGATGGAGAGATATTCCAAAGCCAACCATTGCGGCGGTCCAGGGTGCTTGTATTGCCGGAGGACTAATGCTGGCTTGGGTTTGTGATCTTATTGTTGCAACAGATGATGCTTTCTTCTCTGATCCTGTGGTTCGCATGGGTATTCCTGGGGTTGAATACTTTGCACACCCTTTTGAGTTAAATCCTCGTATTGCCAAAGAATTTCTATTCTTAGGTGATCGTATGTCGGCTCAAAGAGCAGAGCAAATGGGTATGGTCAATCGAGTATCCACCAGAGAAACCTTAGATGCTGATGTGGGGGTGATGGCCTCAAAGATAGCCAGTATGCCGCGCTTAGGTTTGGCTTTAACTAAACAGGCGATTAATAACGTTGAAGACCTCCAAGGGAAACGCACCGGTATGGATGCAGCGTTCGCTTGGCATCATTTTGCCCATAGCCATAATGAATTAGTCTCCGGAGACAAACTCGGCGGCTTCGATAGCAAGAAAATGGCCCAAGAGAATAAAAAGCAAGACAAGACCTAAGGGGGCTTGCTTTTAGACAAGGATTATCCTGTGTTGCAACAAAAGGTAATTATGTTATGGACTTGAGATACACAGCCTCTGAGGAATCTTTTCGTATAGAAGTTCGGCAGTGGCTAGAAGAAAATGTTCCCTCCGAGTCTCTTAAATCCTTTGACACAGAAGAGGGGTTTGATCAGCACAGAGCATGGGAAAAAACCCTCGCTTCTGATAATTGGGGAATGGTTACCTGGCCAAAAGAGTATGGAGGCCGGGGCTGTAACCTTATTCAATGGCTTATCTTTGAAGAAGAGTATTACCGTTCGGGCGCGCCCCTAAGAGTAAACCAAAATGGTATATTTTTACTCGGACCAACATTGATGGAATATGGCACAGAAGACCAACAGGCTCGATTTATTGGCGCTATGGCTAGCGGGGAAGAGATTTGGGCTCAGGGTTGGTCAGAGCCCGGTGCCGGTTCTGATATGGCGGCGATACGGTCCAAGGCTATCCGCGAAGGTGATGATTATATAATCAATGGCCAGAAAATTTGGTCGACACGAGCGGTGTTTGCTGACTGGGTGTTCTGTATATTCCGGACGGATCCTGAGTCGACACGTCATCATGGCCTATCTTTCATTCTTGTCCCACTCGATGCAGAGGGAGTTACGGTGCGACCTATTGATCAACTTAATGGATTGCCGGGATTTGCTGAAATCTTCTTTGATGATGTCCGGGTTCCAGCGTTTAATCGTCTCGGAGAAGAGGGGGAAGGCTGGGCAATAGCGATGTCTACAGCAGGATTTGAGCGTGGCCTTATGCTTCGCAGTCCTGCGCGATTCCAAGAGGCCGCAAAGAAACTGGTAGCGCTCTATCAAACCAAGCGCAATGATATCCTTGATCTGTCTCTAGAGGATGCCGTGGTCCTCTGTTATCTAGATGCTGAAGCTTATGCATTATCGACCTATGCAACGGCATCACGCTTGATGGCTGGCGGTCATATTGGGGCTGAATCCAGCTGTAATAAAATATTCTGGTCAGAATTAGACATAAAGATTCATGAGACTGCGATGCGATTACTGGGTGCAAGGGGAGAATTACTGCCAGAATCCGAGGACTTTAGTGAGGACTTGGGAGTCTGGCTGGATGGTTTTTTGTTTGCCCAGTCAGGCCCGATTTATGCTGGAACTAACGAGGTTCAACGCAATATTATTGCCGAGCGAATGCTGGGTATGCCGCGAAAATAGTTGCTGGTGAATAGAAAAACCTTAATCTAAATTAATATAGGGAACGAAAGTGAATTTTTTATCCTCAGAAGATCAAATAGCTTACCGTGATTCGGTGGCAACCATGCTAGCTGCTGAGGTTACAGCTGAGTCTATTCGTGCTCGTTGGAATAGTCCCAAAGGGGTTGACGAAAAAGTCATCCAACAATTGAATGAGATGGGTCTTAACGCGATGTTGGTTCCCGAGTCCTGCGGTGGATTGGGTCTGTCTGAACAAGATTTCATTTTGCTTGCCCAAGAGTGTGGCAGAGCTGCGTTGCCTGAGCCCTTGGTTGATAACGTTTTGGTTGCCAATGCCATGCTTGCAGACATTGCCTGTTCTGACTTAGATAGTGCCCAACAATGCAAAGATCTATTGTCTGAAGTTGTTACTGGAAAAGTCATGCTTGCCTGCGGGCATTGGATTAACCCATTTATTAATATGGCAGACATTAACGAATGGTTGTTGTTGTCCCATGGTGATGAGGTGCATTTAGTTGAAAATTCAGCAGTAGAGTTATTACCCCAACGCAGTGCTGATCCCAGTCGACGAATATTTACTGTTAACTGGCAACCGAGTGGTGAAACGAGGATCGCAAACGGTGAAATTGGAGCAGGCCTATGGCGCAGGGCACTTAATCGAGGCGCATTGGGCGTCGCTGCTCAACTGATTGGCCTGTCTGAAAGTATTTTGCATCGAGCAGTAGAGTTCACCACGGACAGAGAACAGTTCGGCCGACCGGTGGGTAGCAATCAAGCGGTGAAGCACTTGCTTGCAGACTGTGCGGTGAGCCTAGAGTTTGCTAAACCAGTAGTTGCTAGAGCTGCTTATACCATAGGTGCCAATTCTAGTGATGCAGATTGTGCTGTATCCCATGCAAAAGTTGCCGCAAGCCGCGCCGCTCAACTGAGTGCTCGTCATGGAATGCAAGTGCATGGGGCGATGGGGTATACCTGGGAATGTGATTTACATATCTGGATGAAGCGATGCTGGGCTATCGACAAGACATGGGGCGACGCTGGATTTCATAAAAACAGAATTCACGAGCGGTTATTAGACCCCAGCACACTAATGGGTGCGGAGCATACTTTTACTTCTATCACCTCCGAGACATTTAACTCACAAAAGGGAGCAGCATAATGGCCTTGAATCAAGCTTATATCGTAGACGCAATACGCAGTCCAACAGGGCGACGCAAAGGTGGGCTTGGACATATTCATGGTGCTGATCTCGGTGCCCACGTGCTTAAAGAGATTGTGCAGCGCAACGGTATTCCAGATGTTGATTACGACGACATTATCTTTGGTTGTGTAGATGCTATTGGCCCGCTAGCAGGCGATATCGCTCGAACCGCCTGGCTTGCGGCGGGTCTTTCCGATGAGGTTCCTGGCACGACTATTGACCGGCAATGCGGATCTTCCCAACAAGCAGTCCATTTTGCGGCCCAAGCCATCATGTCAGGCACTATGGATGTGATTGTGGCTGGTGGTGTGCAAACCATGACCCAGATCCCCATAGGTTCTGCAATGACCTCAGCCGCGTCTCTGGGCTTTTCTGATCCGTTTTCCGGAAGTGAGGGTTGGGTTGAGCGCTATGGTGATGTTTTTGTATCTCAGTTTAATTCGGCGCAAATGATGGCGGATAAGTGGAATTTGTCTCGTGCTGATATGGAGGCCTATGCCTTACGCTCCCACAATAGAGCATTGAGTGCCATTGAGCAGGGGTATTTTGACAGAGAAATTGTCCCTCTAAGCGGCATTAAAATGGACGAGACTCCAAGAGTTACGTCTTTGGAGAAAATGGCAGAGCTTGAACCCATACAAGAGGGCGGCAGCATCACTGCAGCAGTATCTAGTCAAACCTGTGATGGGGCTTCTGCTGTTTTAGTGGTATCTGAAGATGCCTTAAAGCGCTACAACCTGCAACCACGAGCGCGTATAGCCCACATATCTGTTCGCGGTGCAGATCCTATTTGGATGCTTACAGCACCGATTCCAGCGACTGCACACGCTTTAAAAAAAGCAGGTATGAGTATTCATGATATTGACC
>Ga0206679_10000584_pt1 | contig 30422 bp, 30 predicted proteins | sample M110012015metaG_FD_155464 | JGI IMG/M metagenome (GOLD analysis project Ga0206679, IMG submission 155464) | Ammonia-oxidizing marine archaeal communities from Monterey Bay, California, United States - M1 100m 12015 | ecosystem: Environmental > Aquatic > Marine > Intertidal zone | place: USA... | reverse complement strand
CAGCTCCTACAAACCAACATATAGCTGTCGCAATAAATGGGGCGTCAAGACCTCCTTGAACTTCCGCCCAATAAGCCGCACCTGGCGCTGCAACGGCACCAAAAATAATTGAGAAAGGCATACCTACACTTCTCACGGCACCAAGGTATCGTCTCCCAAAAAATGAGCCCCAGATTGTCTCTTGTAGGGGGATTTGCCCTCCAAACCCTACGCCAATCAAGGTGCAGCCCAATAAGAGTATTAAAGGTAGGTCCCCTCTGAATTTCCAAAACTCGATTGGGTACTTTACTGTCGGCTGGTCAGGCATTTGACTTCCGAAAGCTACGACCAGGAAACCAATACCGGCGACCGTAAACCCCAGACAGGCTAGTTTCTTGGGATCGAAGTGATCGATTGTATAGCCCCAAAAAGGTTTCGAGAGTGCTGCCCACAGCGACATTGTTGCCGTGAGCGTGGCCGCAACCATTAGTGAAAATCCAGCGTCTGTAGCAAGAGGAACCAGCAGTGAAAGGGCCACGGTTATGCCGATCCCAGCCGTTCCGAAAGCCAATACTAGCAAGTAAAGTGAGGGTGTGCGCAGCGCTTCAGCTCGCGTGAACGAGTTATCGAAGTCCGCGCGAACCAGAGATCCGGATGCTTCTTGCATTTCTTGGGCGGTACGATTATCCGGATTTAACCCATAGTCTTCTGGTTGCCTTTTCATGACCATCGCCGCTAGATAGACGATGATCCAAGCAATAACCGCATGCACTTGCCACGCTTCTCGCCAGCCCCAGGTTTCGATAATAGTTGCCGTTAGCAATGGGTAGATTACTCCGGCTATGGATACACCGGTCGCGGCCGAAGCTATCATGAGGCCGCGTCTTCCAACCCACCATTTGGCTAGAGTTACGTTGACTACTAGGTTTCCAATCATTGCTGCGCCTACGGTAAATGCCAGCGACCGAAGAATGAGCCACTGGGTTAGAGGTGAAATTTCTTTTCCCAGAAAAGTGATATCTCTGATGGCACTAGTGAGAAACATTGATAGCCCGACGATAGTAACTCCGGCTACCATCAAGGGTCGCCCACCCCATTTGTCTATCCATCCACCAATAATGAATCCTACGAAGGCCATCGTTATACGGGATCCGGTTTGTCCCAGTAAAAACTGAGATCTTTCCCAATCGAACTCGTTACTCATTGAGTCAAGCATCGTGCTCGTCACGCCATTTTGCGTTCCTACGGATACTAGCTGAGCAAAAAACGCACCCATAGTTATCCAGTAACCGTAGTAGATGAGGGGATTTTTCTTCGTCGCTTGGTGAGATGGATCAGTGACTAAGTTTTCAGGCATATGAATTAATTCACCATGGGCGCACAGGTTTTATCTTTACAGAGGTTAACCCGTCCACTTGGATTTAGTTATTTTTTCTAAATCTATTCTGTCTAGTTGTGAAAAGAAGGGTGCCTGCTACGACCAGGATTGCTATTGGGGCAAATGTAAGAACATTCTCAACGCCGATAAAGTTGGCCAAGATGCTGATGGCTATTAGTTGTGGTATCGCCAGTCCATCTTTTAACACTCCTAGTAGTGCGAATATTCTCCCGTGAATTACAATTGGTACAAATTTACCGATGTATGTTTGGGTGGCTGCTGCTGCTAGTGTTATTCCCAAGCCAATGAACAGAGATAAGGCTCCGGCAGTTTCAGTCTGATCGTTAATCCGTGGGATATCAACTATTAAAAAAAGTTGAGCCAAATCGTTAGCGGCCTCTATTTGGCCCAGCGATAAGACACCAAGCGCAACAAGCAGAAAACCTAGCATTCCGACAGAGTTCTCAGAAAATGCATGTATTAGTTTAGGTGCTATCAGCATTCCTGCTATGACTCCGAGGGATGCCGGTGCAAATACATAAAATGCGTACTCTGGTGGTACACCGAGAGCACTGATTACATATTTGGGTCCTAGAATCGTCAGAACGACCCCGACAGTAGAAGCCATCGCGGCCAACAAAAGCATCAATAGTGTGTCTTTTTCAGAAAACAGCCACCTAACCGCGTCGAGACTAGTATATTTTTGATGAGTTGAAAACTGCATACTACGTGAAGTAGCTGCGGTAGATTGCCCAGGCTTTTTTCTCTGATTCGCGTCATTTCTTTTATTTAGGACCACGTCCGAGTTCGGTGTAAACCTCGTAATCCGAAGCGATGATAGTAGGAATAATATTCCCGCCATCAGGGTGACTGAATTGAGACCCCAAACACTAACAAATATGGGTGCCAGTATGGCTTTTCCCAGTACTTCGCCCGCCGATGAGCTAAGTGATAAGAAGGAATTTGCCGAAGCTAGCTCTTCATCATTCGCCACCAGTGGCGCAGCAGAAGCTTCGGCTGGCTGGGTAATTTGGTGGAGAACTCGCACAAGTAAGAGAACCATAAGAAGACTTGTAGAGTTCACTCCAAAACTGGCAGGTAATATGAAGCATATTGATCCCATCAGTAGATAAGCAATGGTGAGGACCAGTCGTTTGGGCAGAGCGTCAGCGACAGCGCCGCCCCATAGACCCAGAACCAATCCCGGCAGAAGGAAGCATATGCCTATCAAGGCCGCATCACCTTCATCACCTTGATTTTGCGCTGAGTTAATCAGCAATGCGAACAATAACGCTTGTAATGCAATATCTGAGAGAAAGCGAGAGACCAGTAAAGCTTGAAAGCCTAAATCGCGAGCGATTGATTGAGGTGGTAGTGCGAACCAAAGGACTCGAAATAATTTGGCTTGGCCACTATCAATAGCGGTGTCTATTCGCTTTGTGAGGTCGCCCGCTGGCTGGTCAAATTGTGGAGGTAGTGCCATATGCCTATGTTAGCGGCTTCTGTAAGCTATCAATATTATGATTTCATAACTTTATGTTATGGGTAGAGTGGTCCCCGTTCGAGCCCAGTTATTTCTTTGTAGCCAAACATAAGATTCATGTTTTGCAGCGCCGATCCTGATTGACCCTTCATTAAATTATCAATACTTGTGATAATTACAGCACGCCTACCATCATCAGAGATAAATCCAGATATATCACAGTAATTTGATGAGATAGTGTCTTTGAGAGTTGGTGCGGTTTCTAGAACTCTGACAAACTCATTATTGCGGTAAAATTCGCTGAGAATACTTAGCAAATTTTCTCGAGTTAAAGTTTTGTTCAAACTGATATGCATGGAGTTGAGGATTCCTCTAGTGGTTCCCATGAGGTGGGGAATAAAATCTACAGTAGCTCGTGAGCCGTTACCAAGCTGTCCTAAGGTTATTTCCGCTTCAACTGTATGTTGATGGGACATGACGCGATAGGGGATTACATTATCGTTGAGGTGTGAAAAATGTTGTAACGGTGCAGGTTTTTTTCCGGCACCAGAAGAGCCTGTTAATCCATCCACTGATGCGGTTTGCTCAGTAACTAGATTCTGCTTAAAAAGGGGGGCTAGTCCTAAAATAATGCCAATAGCGAAGCATCCTGGATTGCCGACTATAGTTGAATTTGAGATTGCCTGTTGATTCAGTTCAGAGGCCCCGTATGCTGCAGCGTTTAGTAAGCTCGGTGTTTGGTGGACGGCATCTTGGATTGAAGGATGCTTTCCAGCATAGCTTGCATAATCCACTTGAGACTCAAATCGAAAATCTCCCGAGTAGTCAATGAAGCGAATTTTTTTATCATATAAATTCTCTGCGTACTGTTGTGACACACCATCAGGCGTTGAGAAAACAACTATATCGGCGTCGTCGCCTATGTTTACTTGGTCCACAGTTGTAATTTCGAGATCGCACCTTCCAACAAGGTGGGGATAGATGTCAGAAATTTTTCGACCAGGTCTGACGTCTCGCGCAACTAGACCACTAATTTCAAAGTCAGGGTGTGCAAGAATCAATTCAAGCATCCCCAAGCCGCCATATCCGGTTGCACCAACTAATTGCACTTTAGGCATTGTTCAGAAGTCCTTTTCGTTCTAACAAGAATACCCTTTACTAATATAAAAAGCTGTATTTGGCCTTAAGAATTTCCTGGATGACGAAGATTAGTCGTGCTTTTCTCCTCGGTCAAGGCTCGCCACACTGTGCGGTCTTTTTTTAAAGTACGAATTAAAGGATTTATTCCGATGTTGAGATCTCTGGCCAACCGTTGATGATCCCAGGCTTTCGATGCGAGCAGATCGAAGAGAATTGCGGTGGTAATTGGAAACATTGAATTCTTTGGATTAATTAAGAGGTAATTATTTTTTTGTAGATCGTTTAGAGCTGTGCTTGCCACATCAGATCTTAGTTTCAGTGCTATTACTTGCCTAAGACGTGTTATAGCTTTAAGTTTGTTCTGGTGTTGTGACCTTGATTCTGATGCAATAGCTTCAATTTGTTTATTATTTTTCAGTTTTATTCGAACAGCTGAGTTGGTCACATTTTTTTTCTGACCGCCGGGGCCGGGCACTTTGAACGTCTCAATCAAACAGTGCTGTTGTAAATTCTCATTACTTAAGTAGAGGTAATCTCTCCAGCTTTTTTCGCTCATAGGCTAAGAATATTTCGTTTACATATTTGGTGATCTAATTAGTCCCGTCGTATCGCCCTCTTCAAGGATGAGACGACGAGCTGGATAGTTAATAACGATATTTTCCTCCTGAAATCGCTTATGGGTTCGCTTAAGCAGTTCGTGTTGGAGCGTGTAAGAGTCGGCTAGAGTTTTAGACCTTATTTTTAAAAGAATATCGATATTTGAATCACCGAAAGCGGTGAACCATACGACTGGATCTTTTTCAGTAATCGTAATTTCGGCAAAATCACTTTTTAAAGATTCAAGAATTTCACGACAAACTTGTTCCACGTGGTCGAGATCTACTTCATATGCGACACCGACAATGAGGCGCGCGTCAGCGGCGGGATCAGTACTATCAAAATTGGTGACTGTTGAGTTAGCGAGAGTAGCGTTTGGGACCATCACAATATTGTTGTCAAAGGTCCGGACTCGTGTCGCTCGCCAGCCGATATCATCGACGTATCCAAAAGTCGTACCTTCGATCTCGATCAAATCTCCAACGCGGAGCGAGGAATCTGACAGCATGAAGGAGGAGGCGATGAGGTTTGAAAGTAGGGGTTGAATCGCGAGAGCTACCGCGATTCCACCAATTCCTAGCCCTGCAAGAATTGGTGATATTTGGACTCCAAGCGCCTGAAAAACAAAGAGAACACCCAGCGAAACAATGACAACGTTGAAGAGTCTTCTCCAAAAGGGGAGAGCTTTCGCATCGACTAGATCAGATATCTGGAAATCTTCATCAGGTGCCGACTGGGGTTTTGTCGCAAACTCCTCTATTAGTCCGGTAATTATATTTTTTAGCCCGAGGGCAGCAACAACTATCATGAGCGCTTGAATAACGCTGAAAGTGGCCTCAGCTGTGATATCTCCAATATAGGATGTTGTCTGTGTAGCGGTGAGCAATCCAAAGAGAATTAGTTCCCATGTAATCGGACCCCGAACAGCTTGTAAAATCAGATCGTCGTAATTATTTGAAGTCCCACCGACCCATTTATGAACGTATCGATTTATTGCCCAAGAAATCACGATGCCCGCAATTGCAAAGCACAACAACGTTATCAGAGAATAGATAGTTTCTTTCCAAGTAAATAGCTCTGGTAGAATAAGATTCATGCTGTAATGATACCCGTGAACACTATTTGGGGTCTAGAAAATACTCATGGGTAAAGAGCTATATGGTTAAACTTATCGGGTGCATGATTTTTCAGATAACCAAGTTCAAGATGAACGTCCACGGGAGCCCAGCCCAGGCGTGAGCCACCGTTCTAATTTGACCAATGCGATCGGCTTGTTACGTGGCGAGCGCAAGATGTTGCTTATGTTACCTTTAGGCATTTTTTTAATAATCGTTTCAGCTTTTGTCGTAATTTTTTCTGTAGCGGCGTTTTCTGGTATTGGTACTGCCGAAAATGGAGAAAGTTCTTACTCCTCAGTGGCGGTTACCTTAGCTCTCATGTCAATCGTCGGATTGATTATTTGGAATTTTGCGCTAGGTTCGCTTACGGCCGCTCTCATACGAAAATACAGAGGTTTGGAATTTAAGTTTCGGGAAAGTGTTTTTATAAGCCTCTCAGCGGCTCCTGCTATTGTTTTATATTCCTTATTTGCCAACGTAGTGATTCTTGGCACCATTAGCCTAACCTCGATAGATTCATGGCCTGAAATTGAGAGCTACTTTAGGACTATTATAGAAGTCTCTGTGACAAGCGAGACCGTCGACTTGCCTTCGATTGACCTGGCTTCAGGGAGCCACTTGTTGATTTTAATAAGAATATTGAACTTTTTTCGAGCAGGTGAGTTTAGTTTTCTACTGCTGCTGGGCGAGGTGATTTTGTTGAGCTGGAGTTACACGACATTTTTTTTGTTACCTTTCATTATTTTCAAGAAATTTGAATTGAAGGCAACTATGGCAACTTCTCTTGGATGGACTCGAACGCGTTTGGTTAGCATTGTACTTTGGTTGTTGATAGTCGAACTGGTTCAATTTTTAGTCATAGTGCCGCTGATATCTTTAATGGGTTTGGGCGGGGTGCTTTTGATTATGCCGATATATCTTTTTGTGCTTAACCCGTTGACTATCTCTTATAAGATTATCGTTATTCAATCGTTGGTCGGTGATTTGTCGGGTCAGCTTGAGGAAAGTATGGACAAAAAACTTTTGGATACCGTTGAAAACTCGTGCGGTCCAGCGAGAGCGTTGTGAAACCAAGCTCCTAGGCTTTTTCTGTTAAAGCCCTCTTTAAGTCGGCTGGAGTATCGAGGTCACGAAATGAGAGCTCATTGGGGTCATAGGTTATCCACTTATCTCGCGGCATTTTGATTGCATTTAGTTCTTCAACCAGGCGACCCGGGGCACGTACAGAATTACTAATTGCGTTTTCAATAATCGGTAGGGCGTTGCGGTGCATGACTGAGCACAATGGTTGCGGGTGACTAGATTCTGGAAGAACCCACATTATGTTTTTATCTGGACGATTTATGATGGCTGTTTCAAGAACTTGAGATAAATATAGAAGCAGACTTGGTTGAATCCACGGCATATCAACAGCAACGATAAAACAAATATTGCCTTTAGTGGCTTTGAGACCGGCAGCGATTCCAATGAGTGGACCTTCGCCAGATATTTCATCTTCCACTATCACCGTGGGAATATCAATGGTTAAGTCATTAGGTAATTGCTGTCTATTTGCTTTCACTATGCATATTTCTTCAAGCCGCTCTATCTCGCTTAGGGCGGATGTTGTATGCGCCAGCAGTGATTTATCGTGGAACTTTAAATTTGCCTTATCAACTCCCATTCGCTGAGATCGTCCACCAGCTAGTACTATTCCAGAACGAATGATTTTTTTGGCCATGAGTTGAGATCCTTAAGTAATCTACTTTAGATTAGCGAGTGCTTCGAATTGAAACTTAATAATTCCTTACATAATTTTCTTGATATGGATTCTCTGGGTGATCAGACTCCAGTTATTTCTATAGTAGGCGCGGGAGGGAAGACGACTATTCTTTTTTCACTAGCCGAGTCAATGGCAACTGATCTGTCTGACACAATCATTATTTGTGGAACCACTCGATTTACGCTTGGAACACCGACTCCAGCAGTGTGGTCTTTTACAGATGCAATGAACATAGGAATTACAGTTCCTCCTCCAAGGACTATAGTGGTTTCGGATTCGGTCGACCCCGGAGATAAAGGGCGATTTAGTCCGCTTGATAGTCGACAGATTTCACAGCTTGCGCAGCTTAGGCAAGTTGCTGCCGTACTTGTCAATGCTGATGGGTCAAGGATGAGGCCATTCAAGGCACCTAAACTTGAAGAACCGATATTGCCGGATTTAACTACCCATATGATTTGTTTGGTTGGTGCGGATGCGCTCGGGCTTCCAATCACCGCTGAAACAGTGCACAGACCAGATGAAATAAGACTGGTTTTGGATTCAATCGGCTTGAGTGAATTGACAGACCTAGATTCAACTTCTATCGGTGAGGTTTTGGCGCGCACTTATGGTGTTATTGCTGAACGTACCAGTTGTGAATTCTCAGTTGTTGTCCATAAGGCTGATTATCAAGATGCGGCCGAGGCGATCGCAAACGCTCTCACAGAGACTTCTTTATTTTCTAGAAGAGAATTTCCAATTGTTTTATCAAAGAAAATTGGCACCCACCTAGTGTTGAGTCGATGGTGATGTCTCTGTAACCAAGGGGACAGGTGCTGTGTTATTTGTTACAGTTTCAAATATGTAATTCGGTAGAGAGTAGAGCTGCACACGAAGCTTTTGGTTAAAAAAAATAGTGATAGAAGTAACTGATTAAATGATGTTAGAGTTATTCGCTCTTTTGGCACTTTTGATAATGTCGGCTTTTTTCTCTTCCTCGGAGACAGCATTTCTTTCGATGTCCCGACCGAGACTGGATTACTTAGCCGAAGATGGATCCGAGAAGGATAAGAGAAGTGCGCACAGGATTCAAAGGCTTTTAACTCGACCAAAGCGACTTTTAAATGGGATACTGTTAGGTAACAACCTGGTAAATACGGCTATTGCTGCCACAGCAGGTGCGTTGGCAACCTCTGTTTTTGGTCTTAGCGAGGGAATGGGCGTGCTTCTCGCCACGGCAGTAGTTACGACTGTGCTGGTTCTATTCGGCGAAGTATTGCCTAAAGGATTTGCGCTTATACGTCCGTTCACACTTGCTCGTTTTATGGCTCCAATTCTTGGTGTGTGGATGTGGTTGGTTGCGCCACTTTCACATTTGCTTGAATCATTGTCTAACACTTTATTTCGAGTTGACCGTAGTAAAGACAACGCTGAAGGAAGCGTAGATTCTGCACTTTCTGCTGACGAAATAAGGGCTGCAATTTTAACCGGAGTAGACGCAGGCGAGATTGAATCTGAGCAGGCTCAACCGTTGCTGGGCGCGCTTACGTTACATGATTTGCAGGCCAGAGAAATCATGGTATCTCGTTTGGATATGGTCACAATCCAAAGTTCTTCAACCATCAGAGAAGCATCACGTTTACTTTCAGAAAATGGATTCTTGAGATTGCCGGCTTACGGAGACGATACGGATAGTATTACTCATATTATTCATGTCTCTGATATAAATGCGGCGATACAAATGACGGAATCAGCTTTTGACTTGCGGGTAGATGATATCGCGAGACCAGCTATTTTTGAAAGTGAAACAGCTACGGTTGAGCGACTGGTACAAGTCATGCGAGAAAACCACACCCATATGGTCGTTTTGTCTGATGAGTCTGGAACTTTAGCCGGATTAGTAACGCTAGAGGATATTATCGAGGAAATATTTGGTTCGCTTCTATCAGAATCGGGAACTGACCGTGATGTCACAAAAGAGCTGAACGGAGAGACTTCGTCACTTCCGATTGAAGTTGATGGACGTGTTTTGTTAGTTGACCTTTCAAAGCAACTGGATGTTGATTTAACGGGTGTAGCTGCGAGTACGGTGAGCGGCCTTATTTTGGAACATTCACGGAGATTCCTTGAAAAAGATGAGTGGATGGAATATGCGAAGCTACGATTCACCGTAATTGAGCGAGATGACAGGCGATTGACGAAGATAGCGATTGATTACGCTTTCTGCGACCGAACAGATGAAAGATAGTCCTTCAAGATCAGAAGGAGGACGGAATGACTGAGGTTTACTGTTGGGACTTTGGGATGGATACGCCTTTGGGCAAACTTACGGTCACGGGCGCTGATGCATATATTTCTGGGATAAAGCACGATAATCCTGATAGTGAGTTCGCAAATTATAACGAATCTCTAGCTAGCTTTAAGTCATCAATGAAAGCATTAGAAAAACAGTTGTCGATCGATCCAAAACTTAATTTTGGTGACTCGGATTTCGCTATTAAAGATGAGTGGATTGCTGTTGCTATCTCTGTAAAGAATCAATTGGTCGAATATTTTCTCGGTGAACTTCAAGACTTTCAAATACCTTTTTATCGTTTTTCCGGCAGTGATTTAGAGAACGATGTTTGGTCTGAAATGCTTTCTATTCCCTACGGATATACAACTAGCTATAAGAGCATAGCCGAGGCTATTCGCCGACCTAAAAGTTTTAGACCGGTCGGCAGAGCTGTTGGTAAGAATCCGTGGTCAATCGTTATTCCGTGTCATAGAGTTATCGGGACTAGTGGAAAACTGGTTGGATATGCGTCCGGCCTTTCAAGAAAGTCTTGGCTTTTAGCTCATGAGGCTCGGGTAGTCGGATCGTAATCAGAAGTTTGATATATTCTTAATCTTGATAAATAAAAGGGGGAAACATGGGAAGCTTAGACGGGAGAACGGCGCTCGTAGCAGGCGCCAGTCGAGGTATCGGGGAATACATGGCAAAAGCGCTTGCGGCTGCTGGGGCAAAAGTCGCGGTGGCAGCGCGGACAGTAGAGGTAACCGATAAGAGGTTACCTGGAACTATTCATAGTGTTGCACAGTCAATTAACGAAAGCGGCGGCGAAGCAATTCCAGTAGTTATGAATATGCGCGATCCAGAGAGCATATCAGCCGGTGTTGTCGAGGTGGCTGAAAAATTTGATGGCTTAGATATTGTTATAAACAACGCTGCCATTCTTGTGCCAGGTTCTCTCGAATCTGTCTTAGATCGTCATATTGAACTTATCTGGCAAGTCGATCTTCGCGGACCACTGCTGTTAATGAAGGCTGCACTCCCGCATTTAAAGAATGCTGGGGCCGGAGATTTAATTAATATTTCTTCTATAGCTGCTGTTTTCCCAGGCCCTGGTCCATACCAGAATGTCAGACAAGGAGATGGTGCTTTTTACGGTATGGTAAAGGCAGGCCTTGAACGGGCTTCACAGGGGTTAGCGCGCGAGCTGCAGGCCGATAATATCAAGGTCAACGTTCTATCTCCGCAAGGTAGAATTAAGACACCCGGCAATATTTGGGCGGAAAATGACCCAGACAATCCGAATCTTGAATTTGAGGCTGCTGACGAGATGGCCAAGTCATCAGTATGGATTTGTGAGCAACCAAGCACGTTTACAGGCCATATTTTGTATGACCAAGATCTTTGTAAAGAGCAAAACCTCTAGAGGTTACGTTCACGAATCAGTTCTTTTACCAATTCGTTTCTTTGTAATTTTCCGTTTCTTGTTCGTGGAAGTTCTTCGTACTCAATCCACTCGTGAGGTTGTTTGTACTTTGCAAGATTAGCCTCGCAAAATTCTTTGAGCGTCTCAAAATTTAGTTCGTTGTCGGTTGACGCGGTGACGCATGCCACTACTATCGTCTTTTGAGCATCGATTGAAAGACCAATAATTGCGACTTCATTGACAGAAGGATGTTTTGCGATCGTACTTTCTATTTCTGGGGGCGAGAGTCTGAATCCAAAGGACTTAATGATGTCATCCGATCTTCCGTTGAACCAAATATTAGAGTGTTCATCCATTGAAGCTAAATCTCCGCCAATAAACCAGTCACCTCTATATACGATTTTTTCCTCATCCGGTCTCTGCCAGTAACCAATCATTAGACCAGGGTCGGATCGATGGACAGCGAGCATACCAACTGTCCCTGCTGGTAATGGTTCTGTTGATGTGGAGTCGGGTTCTAGAATCACGACCTTTCGTCCGATTTGAGGCTGTCCAGGTGAGCCCGGAACCACCGGCACGCGTGGGCCATTAGAGATATAGGTGCTAATTTCAGTCATTCCTAGCGACTCGTACATCGGTGTTTTACATCGGTCAGTCCATTCCTCTCTTACGGTGCTAGGGAGTGGCTCACCGGCGCAAAGAACATGTCTGAGTTCTTTGAGGTCATGAGATTCAGGCATCCCGTACTTAAGTATTTGTCGGAAGACAGTGGGAACAGCGGCAAAAATTGTGACCTTGAGACGTTCAATCAGTGGCAGCCATTTTTCGGGATTAGACTCGCCACCCGCGAGCACGGCATGGGATCCCCACCTCCATGCGTCCATTAAACCAACGCCGAGGGTGTAAGTCCAATTTATAGTTCCGGCATGAAGTGTTATATCGTTGGTCTTGAAATCTAGCCAACCTTCTCGGACCAGTTCACGACCAAGGACACTTCGATGTGCATGCACTACGCCCTTGGGTCGTGATGTAGTTCCGGATGTATAGACGAAGAATGCGGGATCTTCACTGTAAGTCGTGGGTAGTGGAATTTCACCAGAGTTTGATTTTATCTCTTGTATAGAAATATTTTTTATATCTTCAAAGGTTATGGACTCGTCTAATGGATTCATGGAATCGATTAGAATGCATTTTGCTCCACTATCAGCTGCGATTATTTCTACTTCGTTTGGTGTGAGTTGCGGAGAGAGTGGTATCGGGGCAAGACCTGCTGCCACGGCACCGAAAAAAGCAAAGGCATGATCCGGGTTATGTGGCAGGCGCAATAGTATCCTGTCGCCCGCTTCAAGGCTTAGGCCTGCAAGTGAATATGCTATTTGCAGGGTTTCTTCCCATACTTCTGCATATGTCCATTGAGTGTCATTATTTTTACCATCGACAAAAGTGAATGCCGTACGGTTTTTATCAGTGTCACTCTCTGCCCATCTTTTTATGCAGTATTCGGCGAGGTTCAATTTGGTTGATTTTTTATTTGGCATTTGTTTTTTCTGATTCATAAGGTTTATCTTAGGCAAACGTTTTATTATTGTTTTTGGAAACGTACTTAAATATTTTGTAAGGAGCTGGTATATGCGATACGACGATTTTGAAGATTTAAGAGTCACAATAGTGGACAAGGTTGCTGAATGGCAAATCGTTCGACCGGAAAAATTAAATGCCATGCGAACTCGTACGTTTTACGAGATTGTAGAACTTGGCAGAAGATTGAATGCCGATGAAGATGTAAGGGTGGTCGTAGCCACTCATGAAGGTCGTGGATTTTCTGCCGGAGCAGATCTCACATCAGATGATCCTGGGCAGGAAACCCCATCAAATCCGAGACCTGGACCACAAGATTCAATGGGTGTTAGTAAGGTCGGGATGGCCATGGCGACAATTGATAAACCAACCATAGCCGCTATCAATGGAATTTGTGCCGGGGGAGGAATGTCGCTAGCATTGTCTTTTGATATAAGATATGTGGGCCCGGACACAAGATTTCTAACGGTTTTCACTCGCAGAGCGCTTGGTCCTGATTGCGGTCTGACCTACCATTTACCCAGGCTTGTCGGTCAGGGCAGAGCACTTGAGTTGATGTATACCAGTCGAGAGGTTGACGCGGAAGAGGCGGTCCGCATCGGACTAGCGAACGCTTCGGTTGAGGATCCGAGAAATCATGCTCTGGAGATCGCACGTGAATTGGCCGCGTCTCCTCCTTTGTCACTGATGTGGGAGAAGCGTGAGGTCCAGCATACGTGGGAGTCTTCGCTTCAAGAGCAAATTGAATTTGAATGGGTCGCACAGGGACAAATTAGCAAGAGTGAAGACGTTCGTGAGGGTAGGCTAGCTTTCGTTGAAAAGCGTAAGGCTAATTTTACAGGTAAATAATGGTCGGGTTTTGGAACACTTAGTTTTATGAAATTAAAGTCTCTATTGGTCGGCATTGCCGGCGGATCAGCCTCTGGTTTAACAGGAATAGGAGGCGGTACCGTTCTGGTACCTTTGCTTACAGGAACCCTAAAAATGCCTCAACGGCAGGCTCATGCGACATCGCTAGCGATAGTGATTTCTGTAGGGATAGCTGCTGTTATTCCATATTTGCGCGAGGGACACGTACAGTGGGCTCTCGTTTTAGCCCTAGGTGGAGGAGCAATTCTGGGAGCTCAAATAGGGGCTCGCACCATGCATAACTTACCGGATGTCTGGCTAAGATTAATATTTGCTTGTTTTCTTTTCCTAGTAGGTATAAGAATGATAACAATGGTCAGCCCAGAAGCTATATCGGATTCACAGCTGCAGTTCTTGAGTAGAGAGACGATACTCGCACTGGTGATTGGATTAACAGGTGGAGCATTTGGTGGATTATTAGGTATAGGCGGTGGCACACTTTTTGTACCAGCACTTGTATTGCTTTTATCGCTTAATCAGTTAGACGCTCAGGGCGTGTCTTTGATAGTAGTCGTGCTTACAGCAATCTCTGGAACAATCACAAATGTGCGTGCTGGGTTTGTAGAAAAAACGACGGTTCTTTGGGTTGCTCCAAGTGCGATCGTGGTTGGTTTCCTGGCGGGATTACTGGCTCAAAATCTAGATGAAACAATCCTGACAAGATTGTTTGGGCTTGTTGTGCTCTATGTTGGCGGCAAGACAATACTGAGTACCGCTCGGACCTTACGATCTGCTCGAGGGTTGGCGGAATAGATATTTGTGCTGATATCCATTATTTCCGATACACATTTGCCTTCTATTCATAAAACTCCAGATGGCCTTGGTCCAGAACTAGCTAATTTTTTAGTCAGCACAGATTTGATTATTCATGCAGGAGATGTGGTAAGACCATCAATTCTCGACTGGTGCGAACAATTCGCTCCTGTGATATGTGCTAAGGGTAATAATGACGACTTTGAAGATAAACGCGCAACAAACAAAATCCGAATCGAATTAGAGGGATGGCGATTTGGAGTTGTGCATGAGCTTAGACCCGAAGACAGGCCAATGGATGTATTGATCGACCAGGCATTTCCAGGAGAATCAATTGACATGATTGATGTCTTAATCACTGGCGATACACATGTTGCGCGACTAGAGTACAGAGACGACGTTTTACTGATCAATTCGGGTTCTCCAACGCTGCCACATCACCTAGAGTGGCGTCTTGGTTCGGCGGTGTTATTAGACGTATCAAAGTCACGAATAAAAGCTGAAATAGTTTCACTTGGTGAAACTCGTGGCAAGAAGAATCCTACGTCCGTGAGTTCTCTTGTTGTGAAACGTTAATCCTGTAGACTTGTTTTATGACTGATCTCAAGAACAACGAAGACCATTTTGCTTATGAAGATTCAGAGGCGACGTATAAAAGTCGTTTAGCTCGTGAAGCAAGTCGTGATTTGGCTAATTCAACTAACGCAGTGAGGACTCGAGCGTTGGAGTTGTTAGCTGAGCAAATAGCAAGTTCCGAGTCGAAGATACTTGCGGTTAATAAAGATGAACTAACGCGAGCGGCCGAGAACCGCCTCGATATAGCATTTGTAGATCGGATGACCTTAAATCACGACCGGATTACTGCTATTTGTGAGGGAGTGAGAGAGGTAGCGAGCCTTCCTGATCCCATCGGGAATATTGAGGATATGTCGGAGAGACCAAATGGACTGAAGATTGGAAAGATGCGTGTGCCGTTGGGAGTTATGGCATCCGTTTATGAGGCGCGTCCTAATGTAACTATCGATATAGCGGCCATCGCAGTCAAGTCCGGAAACGCAGTTGTTTTAAGATCTGGATCGGACGCTCATAGAACTTCGTCTCTCCTGGCGGAAATTGCTCGGCGAGCTATTGAAAGTTCCGGTCTCGACCCAAAAATATTGCAGTTTATAGAGTCGACGGATCGTGAAGAGGTCAGCGCTTTATTGGCGGCAGATCAGTACATTGATTTGATAGTGCCTCGAGGCGGCACAGGACTAATCAATAAGGTGAAGAATGAGGCTAGGATGCCGGTTGTAGCAGGAGGCGTAGGCGTGTGTCATACCTACGTACACTCGGACGCAGATATTCAAATGGCTATCGATATTGTTGTGAACGCGAAGACTAGGCGTCCGTCCGTTTGCAACACCTTGGACACTATTTTGGTTCAGCGTGAAGTAGCGCCACAATTCGTTCCCCGTCTAACGAATGTCTTTGCAAAAATCGGAGTCACGCTCCATGCGGATCCGGAAAGTATTTCTATGATTGATGAAGCGGCAACTGTTTTACCGGTAAAACCAGAGGATTACGATACTGAATGGCTTTCGTTAAATTGTTCTATCAAGTTGGTAGACGATATTCATGAGGCGTTAGATCATATTGGGAAACACGGAACGGGTCATTCAGAAGCAATTATCACCAGTTCAACAGAAAGCTCGAAACATTTCTTAAACTCAGTGGATGCTGCCGCTGTCTTTGTTAACGCCAGCACCGGTTTTAATGACGGAGGCGAGTTTGGTTTGGGGTGTGAGCTGGGTATCTCAACTCAAAAGATGCATGCGCGAGGTCCGATGGGTTTACGTGAACTCACATCTTACAAATGGATAGTGTTGGGTGATGGCCAAATACGACCGTAGCGGTCTGAGGTATTGATTTTTTTGACCCCCTTGTGGTCTTGGCTCGAGCCGATTAACCTTTCGATTGTTCGCAGTATTACGAATTTTTAGGAGGGCTACAGTATGGCTCAGGAACGAAAAGCCGCAATTGGCGGCATATACGAATGGCCGAAACGAGTAGATCCCGGTGTTTCTTCAATGCAGATCAAGGCGGCAAGTATTAAGGCTGCTCTTGACGATGCAGGATTATCTTGGGCAGATGTTGACGGTTTGTACGATGCAGGTGACGGCGATGGCGGCGGCGGTGGACTAGGTCTGGCGGCTTATCTTGGGATGAAGCCGACTGTTATTGATACGACGCAAGTAGGCGGATCCTCGTACGAATTTCATGCGGCTCACGCGCTTAGAGATATTGCGTCAGGTAAATGTAAAGTCGCTGTAACGTCTTATGGTTCTAAAGCTGCCACGCTCCGTACACCGATTGGAACCGGCGGACCACGAGGTGGCGGTACTTGGCTTACCAACATGGAAAATATGTACGGGTCGACGTTGATTTCGAATTATGCGATGGTGGCGCAACGACATATGCACCAGTACGGTACAACGACAGAACAATTAGCTGAGATATCAATTGCCACTCGAGCGCATGCTATGAGAAACCCTGAGGCCGTTCAGGCGATGACTGATTTACAGTTCGTGGGTGTAAGAGAAATTTCAGTTAATGATGTTCTAGAGTCGCGTGTTCTGGCGGATCCGTTGCACCTACTTGAGTGTTGCATGATTTCAGACGGTGGTGGTGCGGCGGTATTCGTATCTCCTGAAGTCGCCGCCGATTTAAAGAAGAAACCAGTTTGGATACTTGGCAGTGGCGAGGCCACAAAGTATCGAGAGAATGACGGAGATATTACCATTTCAGCCGGTGCACAGAGTGCTCCTATAGCTTTTCAGCAAGCAGGCATAACCCCAGAAGATATCGATATCGCAATGATTTATGACTCGTTCACAATAACGGTCGCGGTAATGCTTGAAGATCTCGGGTTCTGTAAAAAAGGTGAGGCGGGGCAATTTATAGCTGACGGCCATTTGCGTTGGGATCGTCCTGGACTGACTATTAATACGGATGGTGGTGGCCTTTCCTCTAACCACCCCGGTATGCGTGGTTTGTTTCTATTGCTTGAGTCTGTAAGACAGCTTCGAGGTGAATCAACCAGTCAAGTAGAAAATGCTAAGTTAGCGGTTGCACATGGAAACGGTGGTCTTTTAGGAGCTACGCACACTGGTGGAACAGTCATCTTGGCAGCAGATTAAACAGTAGAACGCATTGGTAATTAAAAAGGACAAATTCATATGCCGAATAGACCTCAACCAGCATTTCCCGAGCAAGATAGCGAGTATTTTTGGGAAGGCTGTAAGAAAAACGAGCTTCGCTATCAAAAGGACCCTGATGGCAACGTAATTTTTTACCCTAGAGCACACTCGACGATTACGGGCGATGGAAATCTTTCATGGCACACATCAGCCGGTTTAGGCACTGTCTATACCTATTCGGTTGTGAGGCAGAACCGATCACCTAGTTTCGCCGAGCTTGGCGCCTATTCAGTGGCTTATATTGATCTTGATGAGGGCTTTAGGATGCTTTCAACGATTATTGGAGTCGATGACCCAACCACTGATATAGAAATTGGTATGAGGGTGAAGGTTGATTTTGAGCAACAAGATGAAGGTGAATATCCTATTCCCGTATTTCGATTAATCGACTGAACCGTACTTTGATTTTATCTAAGAAGGGAAGGGGTGATCAAATAAGTTTGTCTACTGGTGACTCACTTGTGGTCGTCGAGGTAGGATTTCACGCCGGATAGTTCATCTTTAGCGGTCAGACGGACTTATCTAGTCAATTAAACTTTTAACCTGATCTGCGATTGGCAGCGATGCGGTAAGACCTGGGGATTCAATACCACCCAAGTGCACATAACCTTCGTCTCCCCATATGAGAAAATCAGCTAATCCTTCTCCCTTTTTTTGAATTTTTGGTCTGTAACCGACTTGACCTGGCGCTAAATGTTCCTTTTTTAGATGCGGGAGGAATCTGATTCCGGCATCAAGAAATGCAGCTAGCCAGACCTCATCGGGCTCGTTTTGATATTGAGGGGTTTCATCTTTGTTCATCCATTCCATTGACGGGCCAAGATGAAGCCCCCCGTTAGTGTCAGTCGTTAGATGAACTCCGAGCCCGCCTGCCTGATGATCGGGTAACGGATATATCGGGCGACTGATTAAGCGACAGATATCGGGATCGATGATGTCGTAGTAGCGTCCTCGGTTTATAGACTGACTTAGTACAGGTAGTTCTTTTTCCTTATCGCCGCTCAGAGGATAGCCAGCCAGGCTGGCTATTTGATCCGCCATCAAACCGGCACTGTTTACCAGAACATCAGATTTGATAGTCGATATCTGCTGGTTTGTATCCGTCAGAGTGCTTACAAACTGCGATCCTAACTTATTAATATTTGTTAGCTTATGTTGATATGCGATGACGGCATTAGCGTCTAACGCGGCTCTTTCGTAAGACTTAGCAAGATTGTAAGCATCTACCACGCCTGTCCATGGAGACCAGAGAGCTCCGGCAACGTTTAGTTCCGGCTCTAAATAGTTAATTTTTTTCATTGTAATTCGTTCAAAATCACGTACCGTGTTTTTAATGCCTTGCTGATAAACCTCTTGCAGCTGGTCAAGTTCTGAATTATCAAAAGCGACTATTAGTTTTCCACTTTGAACAGCGTCGACCGAGTGGGATTCGCACCACTCATATATTCTGCGATTACCTTCCTGACACAGCCGGTGCTTTAAACTTCCGGTTTCATAATATATCCCTGCGTGGATTACACCACTATTGTGCGATGATGTTTCTCGAGCTGGCCCAGGGTGTTGTTCAATAACCGCTACTGAATATTTCTTTGCGAGTGTCATCGCAATTGCGAGTCCGACGACTCCAGCTCCGCATATTAGGATATCCACTTCCAATACTTCTTCTTGAGTCACTTTGTCCCAATCTATACCACTGAAGTCATTTGGCCATCTGGACTTATCACTACGTCGTATCCACGAATATTTTGGATCTTTGTGCCTGGTGCCACTAGCGCGTTTTTTAGATCGACGTTGGTGAGTTGGCAATTCGGTCCGACAACGACATTATCGTGAATTGTCGAGTCCTTAATTTCAGCAGACGGGTCGATTAAAGATTGAATTCCCCCCAGAAGGATCTCTTGGGTTTTGAGTAGGGCGGATAGTGTGCCAGTGTCTAACCAATTCCCATTCCAGACCCGACCACCAATAGAAGCATTCTCTCGGTGAAGAGTTTCGAGCATTCCGCTAATTTCAATTTCGCCTCTAGAGCTAATTTCAGGACTCAAGCAGATTCGTTCCACGACTTCATGGGTTAGCATCCATATTCCGACAAGCGCCGTATTGGATTTAGGTACCTCAGGTTTTTCTTCAATCGAAATAATTTGTTCACTAGAGTTTACTTCTACGATCCCCATTTGTGATGGACGTTCAGTTTCGTGAAGTGGGAGCCAAGCGTCCCAGTCACCGGTAATGAAAGTGTGAATTTGATCAGTAAGTTGATTTGTGAGAGGTGAACTTTCTGTTAAAATTGTATCAACAGCTGCCACAACTACGGGTCTATTTTTTAAGATTGACCCGCAAGCTGCGAGCGCGTCCCCGGATCCCATTGGCATTGCTTGAACATGTGTGGATATTTTCAAATCCGGCCTGTAATCTTTTGCGATAAGCTCAGTTTCTTGATCATTTGGACTTGTAACTATAGCGATTTCATCAATTGTTGCGCTGGCTAATAAATCTATCGCATATGCTATGAGCGGACGATTAAGAAGTGGAATTTGGGATTTTGTGAAAAAATTTGAGAGCGGCTTTAAGCGAGAGGCTTTACCGCCTGTCAGTATCACCCCGAGTATGTTTTCGTCCGTTGGCATCATCAAACTCCACGAGTCCTTCAAAAAAGCTGGCGTAAGTAGCTTTCAGGTAACTCCCAGTATTAAAAAAATCGATTTACCTACCAAGAATAACTTTAATCCCCACATTAGCTTTTCGGGCGTTCGTGGAGAAACTTTTCCTACTATAGACATTAACATTTCGACTAGTGAACAGCTAGATTCAGTATGGCAGGTTGTTCTAGAAGATGACGACTTTCACACATACCAGTACGTGATAGAGATGTTGGGAAAAATTCTTAACTATAGTCAGGAGAAGGCATTTGCATTGGCTCGGATAGTTGATGCGAATGGTCGCGTAGTGGTATATACCAACTCGAAGACTCTATGCGAGGAAATGCAAACTCAGATTCTCTCGTATGGTGCGGATCCGAGGATCGAAAATTCGAAGGGCTCGATGACGGCCATTATCGAGCCTCTTTAAACGAGGGTCTTGCTCACTCTAGGTAGTGAGTTAAGCGTATTGTTATACCTTTTCATATTGAATAACACATGAGACACTCAGATTAGCGGATAGAATATTTGAGGGGCAACATATGGACTGGTCGGACGATAACGCACAAGCAACTTTTCGGGGTGAGGTGAGAACTGTAATAGAGGATCGCTTGCCAGAACGGTATAGGGCTTCGGGCGGTAGTTGGGAGCATGATCGGCGATCCGAGAGCGCTGATGCTCGAGCCGCCGCTACAGATTGGTCTAATGCACTTGCCGAAAGAGGATGGGTGGCTCCCCATTGGCCAAAGGAGTACGGTGGTGCGGGACTCTCCCCGATGGAGCAATTCATTTTTAAACAAGAAATGTCACTAGCTGCAGCGCCTTCGGTAGGTGGTCAGGGTGTATCCCAACTTGGACCAACTTTGATAGTCCATGGAACCGACGAGCAAAAAGCCGAACACCTACCAAAGATTTTGTCAGGCGAGGTTGACTGGCGTCAGGGTTATTCTGAACCAGGTTCTGGATCGGATCTTGCGTCATTACAAACACGAGCGATTCGTGATGGCGACGAGTATGTGATTAATGGGCAGAAAATATGGACGTCGTTAGCACATTTTGCTGATTGGCTTTATGTTCTGTGTCGAACAGATCCTGATGCTCCAAAACACCGGGGTATTTCTTTTTTGCTCGTAGATAAGCATGCTCCGGGTGTGACCGTCCGTCCACTTATTGACATGAGCGGACGGCATCATTTTAACGAGACTTTTTTTGAAGACGTACGGGTTCCTTCGACAAATAGAGTTGGTGAGGAGAATCGAGGTTGGTATGTTGGAATGACTCTGTTGGATTTCGAAAGATCCAATATTACTGGCGCTGTGGCTTCGAGAAGAACTTTGAATAGGCTCCGAGATTTTCTTCAAACTGCTGAAGGTCAGTCGAGAAGCCCGGGATATGAACCTAATCGCCGTGAAATAGCTGATCGATATATTGAGACTGACGTGATGTATAACTTCTCCTTTCGAATTATTTCCATGCAAGACAATGGTCTAATTCCGAACTATGAGGCATCCGTATCTAAGTTATTCAACAGTGAGATGTCGCAGAGAATTGCTCTGACAGGCACACGGGTATTCGGCCTTTATTCGAATATCCATGACTCTAAAAGTAGATGGGCAGCAATGGAGAGTGATCTGACAAATTCTTATCTTTTGTCAGTGAGTTCCACCATCGCAGCTGGGACAAGCGAAATCCAGAGAAATATTATTGCTAGTCGCGGTCTGGGATTACCACGAGGCTAATAAGAGAAATATAAATAGAGATAATAGATTTGGGAGAATTTTATGAGTTCTGAGATAAGTATTCAGGAATATCTTGCGTCTTATACTGATGTACTTCTCGAGAGCACCGCTCGGGCAGTTGCAGAGCTTACCGCTACAGAATTGCAGTATCGACCTGAAGGGCCGTGTAATTCAATTGGTTTCGATGCATGGCATATTGGCCGAACTGCTGATAACTTGGTTCATTTTGCGTTTGATCGAGACAAACCAGTCTGGCTCCAGCAAGAATTGAATGAAAAATGGAGTCTTCCCAAGGTGGATCAGGGTACTTCTATGAGTCCGGAAGAGGCATATGCACTTGTTTTTCCTGAAGGAACCCAGTTGGCCAAATATATTACAGACGTCAGAGATGCCATTGTCCCGAGAATTAAAGATATGAGTATGGACTACTTGCTTGAAGAGATGTACATACGCCCTAATGGCGATCTAGCTAAATATCAGATTATTGGGCAAGTAATTATCAATCACGGCAATCAGCATTATGGACAGATTAATATGGCAGTGACCATGCTAGGTAAGCCTGGTTTGGGTGTTTAGTCGAGGTCCTAAGTCGGCCAGATAAGCAATTGAAAAATGGAAAGGCCGCTGTTAACAGCGGCCTTTCCATTTTATATCCCTATAAGACATTAAATAATCAAATCAGAAAGCAGTTTATGTCTTTACTGGTTTCCCAAAATGAGGGTGCTTGTAGCGCTAAACATTCCACCTGGTGCATGTACCAATGAGGTTTCAACGCCGTCAACCTGTGCTTCCGCTTCCCCACGAAGTTGCCTGACAGACTCCAGAATGGCAAACATTCCATACATTCCAGTGTGTGTATATGACAGACCGCCACCATTGGTGTTGATTGGGAACTTGCCGCCAGGCGCCGAATGCATCTCCGCAAACCACGGACCACCTTCCCCTGGTTTTACAAATCCCATAGCCTCAAGAGCGTAGATAGGTAGATGTGAAAACGCATCGTAAAATTCAGCGTGGTCAATCGCAGAGTGATCTAGTCCAGCCATCTTGAAGGCTTCAGGTCCGGTGTGTCGAGCAGCACCAGTCCACTCGGTAAAGTCCAGCATCTGGCTTATATTAGTGTGAGCGATTGACTCACCTCGACCGAGCACATATACGGGTTTCTTGGGAAAGTCTTTCGCACGTTCTTCAGAAACCAAAACAAGTGCACCACCGCCATCTGTTACGAGGCAGCAGTTCAGGAGATGAAGCGGCCAAGCAATCATTCGGCTTTCGAGCACATCATTGATGGTGATTGGATCTCGCATCATTGCACGAGTATTTTTCTCCGCCCATTGCCGTGTAGCAACCGATACAGCAGCGAGTTGTTCTTCCGTCGTACCGTATTTTTTCATGTGTTGTGCAACAGGAACCGAAAACATTGTCGGAGGTCCAGCTACGCCGAAGGGAGCTTCAAATTGTCCGCTAGGTGTTGCGCGACCTGCACTTCCTCCGCCCACTCCGACACGCGATCGGCCAGATTCACCGTGGGTTACCAGAACCACATCGGCATAACCGGCCGTAATAGCCGCCACAGCATGGCTCACATGTATCAGAAATGAACACCCACCGACCGCTGTTCCATCGACATATCTCGGGATTATTCCGAGGTACTCAGCCAATGCAGCTGGCGATACTCCGGCAGTAGCAAGTCCGTCCACATCGTCCATTGTTAGGCCGCAGTCGGCAAGGGCATTGAACGCTGATTCGGCATGTAATTGTAGGGTTGAATGCGTAGGTAATTTTCCTACAGTGTCTGTTTCAGCCGCTCCTACGATTGCGACTTTGTGACTGAGATTTCTTGTATCAGGCATAATTAGTCTCCAGTTAATCTTTCAGGTTTATTAGGCTAGGTGCCATATTGGTAAGGTAATTTCGTCAGAAACATCCTCGTAGCCGATTTCCATAGATACATCAACCGGCAAGTTCTCCGGTGTAGCCTCTGCTCCACCAAGATCGAGATTTGTCATCATTTTGCCACCTTCATCAAGCTCTATTACGGCGATGACATAAGGTGTTTCAAAGGCCGGATGACCACGATGCGGTATTACGTACGAAAGCAATGTTCCTTTACCAGATGCAGTGAACCACTCAACATTTTGCGAGTGGCAGCCCTCGGCTGGACAGAACGGTCGTGGGTAGAAATACCCTTTTCCGCAGTCATTACATTTTTGAATTCGTAGCTCATGCCTTTTTAGTCCGTCCCAGTATTCTTGCGTTTCAGGGCTGGCTTCAGGCAGAGGTCTTTGAGGCGTAGTCATTCTTTAGTCCCCCTATGCTTCAACTATTCTCTCTATACAAAACGGATGGTACCACTTGGTTGGACTCAGGGGTTAGAGTCAGTATTTAGTAATTGTTGGTTAGGAACATAAATGATTTTAGTGCAAAGACATTTTCAAGTTGATAAAGCTCATCGTGGGGCGTTCGAGAGAATGAGTAGTCGCGGTCTTTGGCCTGCTATGCGAGAGATGGGTATGCAAATGGTTGCGTATGGAACCTGGGGTTTTGCTGGGTCAGGTCAGGTAGTCGTCACCCATTCTGTTTATGCGGATTTTGACCATTGGTATGCGACTCGTAGACGTCTTCCTGGCCATTCGAGGAGCTCAAAGGTTGGCGCGTTTTATGAAGATCCTGAGATTCTCGAAGGGTTCAAGCATTTGATGCACACATATGCTGAGCGAGAAAGTTTGGTTAACTATTCGGAAGCGACACCATTTTTAATGGACGAAGAACTATCTCGCCCAAAGGTACATTATCGATTGGCAAATGGGCCTGCCAGTGAACTTCCACCAACTTTTGGGCGCGGATCGATAGTTGAACAGGCTGATTTTACCTATGAAAGCAAAGAGACGGCAGAAACCAGTAAAGACCTGCTAGCGACTTACATCTGGCCGAATTTGGAGTCCCAAGGTGCCCGTCTAATTGGGCTCGGCACGAATGCGCTTCGAGGTGATGAAACATTTTCAACTTTTGTCGCGTATCCGTCATTTAGAGAATTTGTTGAGTATGGAAGAGTGCCTCCTCAGGATGTCTCGGATGATGTGGCGCAAGCTTGGTTGCAAAATACAGGACTGATAAAAACAGTAGAGCGGCGATTGCTGATTATTGGAACAGACTATGGCGAAACAAACTGAATCATTGTTTGTTGATTCCGAGCTGATAAAGCTGGAGAGACTTGCGGTTGAATTGGCTGCATGGGCAGGAGCTGAGGCGTCGGAGGCTCTCAACTTGGAGCCAGAAATCAATTACAAGCCCCGTGGTCCTCACCGTCGACCCCGTGCCGACGATGACCCTGGAGATCCAGTTTCTGTAATAGATACGAATATAGAGGCGGAAGTCAGGAAACGAGTAGCCGGGCATTTTCCGACACATACGCTTTTGGGGGAAGAAGAAGAAGAACTTCCAAATCCTGATGCAGATTGGGTGTGGGTCATTGATCCCATCGATGGAACATCTAATTTTATTAACCGGTTTCCTTTGTTTGCGGTCTCGATCGGTATTCTTCATCGAGGAATTCCTGTGGTTGGTGCGATCTGGTGCTCAACAACTCACCTTACTGGGAGTGGTGTCTATCATGCTCGATATGGAAGCGCACTCCATCTCAACGGACGAATTTTGCCAGATCCACCTTCACAGGTTAAGCGAAGATTAGGGGCAGCTCCAGGGGGATCACCAGGAAGTACTCCTCATTGGGACAATCGAGTCACTGGTAGCGCTGCATTTGAATTAGCAATGGTTTCGGCGAAGGTGTTTACGTCGGTTCCACTATGGTCTCTATCAATCTGGGATGTAGCAGCGGGTGTCTGTTTAGCATGGTCAGCTAATTTGGAAGTATGGATAAGGCGAGATGATGGATGGGTTGAGTTTGAGAGATTTGACCCTGCACATAATGGTGTTGGAAAGTCTACGAGTGAACACTCATCTTTACGGTACTGGCGATCACCTTTGATTGTCGGGAATAGGCAGGCATGTCAATATTGGGTGACTCGAGCAGGCAAAGTACTGGGAGTAAGAGGACGTATTTCGCGACGACTCAGGAGATTTCTTAGTGTCTGAGTCTCATTCGGAATTGATTTTCGGGGAAATTAAGCAGTCTTTCCATATTTCTTTCATTCCGTCGGCGTTCCTTAGACTAGCCGAGACTAAGGGTTATCTGCCACATGTATGGCCAGCGTTGAGATTTTCTCTGGATACTATGGGATTTTTGAATTCAGCGCGTTATATGGCTGATATGGCAATGGATGCGACCGAAGAGGTGTATGAGCCTATTTTCTCTTTAGCTTCTAATGAGACCAAAGAACTCGCCCATATAATAGATGTGTTTCACTATGTGCAGCCTCAAATCTTATTGATTTTAGCGGCGCTTCGGGAAGCCTTGGATCGTGATTCAGTAGGTGGCGCCGGCAGTGTTGAATCACGAGTTCTCACTGAAAGAGAATCAATCCACAGAAATACGGAAATAGCCTTAGAAAGAGAATTCAAAGAATCGGCTGATATAGCTGTTGTGTTAGGACTCGACAAGCCGCCCGATTTGTATCGGTCATTAGCTTATTTTCCTAAATTTCTTGGTCACGTCTGGGCCGAGATTAGGGAACTGCAAGCCTATCCAGAATTTCGCCGACGAGCCCGAGCACTGTATTACTATTCAAAATCTGGATCACGTTTTTTGGCGTCGCCGCTATCAGCGAATGATTTGGCACTAGGCAGATTAGGGATTACAGCGGACTCTATTTCAAAAATTCGTGAGTGCTTAGAGGAAGAATTATTACAAACCGCTACGATGATGATGCATGTAGAGGCGATGCGACTTGCGATAGGGATTAATACGCGAGAAGTGGTAAACAAGTAATGTGTGGGAATTAAGTCATAAAGCGCACTAAGGTTAGGACTAGGAATATGGAAAACGAAGAACAGCAATCACTAGGTTTGATTGAGGCACTGCACTCGACACCTGCGCGTAGATATCTTTCAGACAATCCAATTGATATGGAAATAGTATGGGAGATTTTGGACGCGGCTATTCGAGGTCCCTCAGGAGGCAATAATCAGGGGTGGGCTTGGTTAGTGGTAAAGGACCAGTCGGTAAAGGATCAAATCTCTGAGTGGTATCGGGAGGGATGGAATCAGGCTTATGGAGTTCGGAGATCAAAAATTCTAGAGAGAGAAGACGCGTCTGATACTCTAGGGCCGAAGAATTATTTGAGCGCCGAACATTTAGCCAATCATATCCAAGAGGCTCCTATTTGGATCTTCGCCATTCAGCGTAATACTGCTTCATCTACGAGTCCCAGAGCAGGTTCATCGATATACGGTGCTGTGCAACACTTGATGTTGGCGGCAAGGGCTCATGGGATTGGATCTACTTTAACCACGCTATACGCGGGTCATGAAGTGGAGGTTAAGCAATTGCTCGGAATCCCTGAAGATGCGTTGACGATGGCACTTATTCCCCTTGGCTACCCTAACCGCGGTCGCTGGTCGCAACCCAAACGTCAGGCCGTAGACGATGTTACTCACTGGGGTCGCTGGGGTCGGCAGACTACGAGATAACCTACTTATTCTCCCGAAACCTCGGTAGCTGTAAGAGTCTCTAATGCGCTGATAAGAGCTTGCGTCCCAGCATTTTTGCCATGCAGTCTTTCAGCAACTGAGAACATTCTGTCGACAAGGGTGGTACCAAGGAGTGGCATATTAACCGAATCAGCAGCGTCGATTGCCAAACCTAAATCTTTTCTTTGCAGTCCGAGCTTGAATCCGGGAGAGAAGTCACGTTTTAGTATTAGCGGACCAAGATTGCTTATCTGCCAGGAACCAGCTGCTCCAGCCGATATAGCCTGGAGCATTACGGCTGGGTCAACATTATTCAAACTGCAGAATACAAGAGCTTCAGCTAGTGCATAGTTGTTAATGCAAACCGCAATTTGATTACAAAGCTTTACTGTTTGTCCAGAGCCAGACGGTCCACAATGAGTAATTTGTGAACCCATTGCTTGAAGCAGCGGCATGACGGTATTCAAGGCGTTTTCGTCACCACCACACATGATTGAAAGTGTTCCACCAATCGCACCTTTATCGCCGCCTGACACGGGAGCATCAATTAATGGCACTTCTAGTTCTTCGAGCTCAACCGATAGCTGCCTACTTACCTCTGGAGCAATCGTCGAGTGATCCACGACGATTGCTCCTTTTTTCACCCCTTCAATAACTCCTTTTAATTCTTCAGTTCCATGTACAACGTCAATTACATCTTGTGAATTAGTGACACAAATGAAAATGAAATCGCTTTGCTCGGCGACGTCACACGGTGACAGTCCCAGTTGAGCTCCTTCTGCAACGAGCGCGTCGGTTTTTGATTTGGTTCGATTCCAAACGACTATTTCATTACCAGCATTTAACAAATTCCGAGCCATTGGTTCGCCCATAATACCCAGTCCGATAAACCCGCACTTTGCCATGATTTTCTCCAGTTCGATTGGTGATGTAGTAACTTTTTTTGATATCTTCTGAGCATAGACTAGTTGCCGTATTTAATCAGCTCTGAAAAAAAAATCAAATCATGCTTTAATCACACTTAAGCTATTTTAGATTTGACAGGAATATTTTTAGATATGCGACGCACAATTAGCTTTTTTGTAATTTTTTCGGTCGCCGTGGGCGTAGTGCTTAAAGCTTTGGGAGTGAGAGGAATCCTTCGAGGTGGCGAATGCGGACCGGTTTGTGATTGTTCGATAGGAGTTAGATCCTGTCGGTGTGGTCATCCAACCTGTCTTACTCCAGTCGGCTAAATAATCGTGAAGTGTAGAGCTTGAGAAGAACTAAGTTTTGATTAGTAGTGAAGGATTAAGTATGAAAGCTGCAGTATTGAACTCACCCCAGACTCCTTTGAGTATTGAAGAGCTAACTCTTGATAAACCGGGCCCTACCGAGGCGGTAATTCGAGTGATAGCAGCTGGAGTGTGCCATTCTGATTTGCATTTTATTGAAGGTACGTATCCGACAAAGCATCCTGCGGTGTTAGGGCACGAGGTTGCTGGAGTTGTTAGCGAAGTAGGCTCCGCCGTCACTAACGTGTCGCCTGGAGATAGAGTCATAATTGGTTTTGTCCAGCCGTGTGGACACTGTGCTGATTGTGACAGCGGGCGTCCCAATTTATGTAGCCAAGGCGCACCTCGAAGAGAGAGTCCTGGTTTAATGAGGGATGGTGAAGCGGTTACCCAGATGGCTAATGTTGGTGGATTCGCTGAGTATGTAATCACCTATGCATCGGGTTTGGTCAAAGTCGCGGATGATATTTCTCTTGAAATAGCGGCTTTGGTTGGTTGTTCGGTGATGACTGGATACGGCGCAGTAGTAAATACGGCTGGAGTAACTCCAGGGTCTACGGTTGCGGTCATCGGGGCCGGCGGCGTTGGCTTGAATATTATTCAAGCAGCTGCGCTCGCAGGTGCAGAAAAAGTCATTGCGGTCGACATGGTCGAGCATAAGTTAACTACTGCGCGTGATTTCGGTGCCACAGATGTAATTGATGCGTCCGATGGTGACCCCGTGGCTAAACTTCAAGAATTAACCGGCGGCGGTGCGGACTTTGCATTTGAAGCCATTGGGCTAAAGGCTACGGCTGAACAGGCATATCAGATGGCTAAGCGCGGCGGTACTGCAGTTGTTGTCGGAATGGTTCCACCTATGGATAAAATAGAAATTAGTGGCATGATATGGCTAGAAGAAAAAACGCTTAAGGGCTCATTCTATGGTGGAGCGCGCTTTCACCGCGATATGCCGAACATTCTTAACCTTTATAGACAAGGAAAATTGAATCTAGATGGATTGGTAACTCGCAGGTACAAGCTCGAGGAGATCAACGAGGCCTTCGATGCGTTGAAGAATGGTGAAGTTACAAGGTCGGTGCTGGCTATTGGTATTGAATAGGCAGCATCCTTTATTTCAGGCTTTCTTCAACTAGACCATTGACCTGTGTGGAGATAGCAGGACTATAAATTTGGAAAAGTCTTATAAGTTTTGGCCCCCTAGCGTCGGTGCGTCATTGACTGTTGTTTTATTTAGTTCCGTTTTAGTATGTATTTTTGTTTTTTATCTGAGCACGATAAACTCGAGCACTTTCTCTGACCAAGAGGATTCTGTGAATTCAAGTTTGATATCGTCTAGCAACAAGAGGAACCAGATCAACTTGGAGGTTGAAAAGACCGCAACTATTACCAGCCTGATTCGTTCAGAAACGACGACTACGCAAACGCCAGAACCAATTATCAAGACGAGTGAAGCCGTAGTGAGTGAGACAAGAGCAAAGCCGCGGGTACGAGCCACTCTTTCGCCCACCATTGGCTCTGATATAGGCTCGACTAAAATGATTCCGTCTTTTGTTCCAACTGAAGGC
>Ga0206679_10000583_pt1 | contig 30475 bp, 34 predicted proteins | sample M110012015metaG_FD_155464 | JGI IMG/M metagenome (GOLD analysis project Ga0206679, IMG submission 155464) | Ammonia-oxidizing marine archaeal communities from Monterey Bay, California, United States - M1 100m 12015 | ecosystem: Environmental > Aquatic > Marine > Intertidal zone | place: USA... | reverse complement strand
TGGAAAAACAAACGCATTGTACTTGGGTAGAGGCCTTCATTATCCAATAGCACTAGAGGGCGCACTAAAAATGAAAGAAATTTCATACATTCATGCAGAAGCCTACCCTGCTGGCGAATTAAAACATGGCCCTTTAGCACTGGTTGATGAAAATATGCCTGTTATAGCTATTGCCCCGTCAGGCGAGCTTCTCAAAAAAATTATGAGCAACCTAGAAGAAGTAAGAGCTAGGGGTGGAAAGCTCTATGTTATTTGTGATGATGAGAACATTACAAAAAACGGATTTGAGAAAGCATTAATACTGCCCTCAAACTTAAACAGGATTCAAAGCCCAATTGTTTACACCATTCCACTCCAACTTCTGGCCTATTATGCAGCGCTACACAAAGGCAACGACGTTGACCAACCTAGAAACCTAGCCAAAGCTGTAACTGTAGAGTAGATTTGAACAGTGATTTAAAAGGAATAGAACTATGAATATGAAAGAAGCATTTATTTCTGTTTTAACGAACTGGAAAAACTTTCGCGGGAGAGCATCTAGAAGTGAGTTTTGGTATTTCGTTTTAGCAAGTTTCTTGCTTGGAGGCATTGTTGTTCTTTTTGAGATCGCAACAGGCATTGTTGATATTGAAAATTATAATAGGGGTGTATTAAGTATAATTTTAGAAATAGTTTTAACAGTTCCATCTATTTCAGTTACCTCAAGACGAATGCAAGATAGGGGATACTCGGGTTGGTGGCAACTATCATATTTAACCATTATTGGTATTTTTGTTGTTCTTGCATGGTGCATGCTTCCAGCAAAAGAAGATGAAAATAAATGGGGAAGAAACCCCCTTTTAGAAAAATAAAGCACGATTTAAAAACACTCAGTGACTGTCGAGTAAGTTCGAATAAAGAATTACAAAAAATATGCAGTTAATTTATACACATGCAGTCTTTGCACTTTTAGCAGTTCCACTGGGTTTGTTTATTTTCATAACCCAAAAAGGAACAAAACAACACAGAATGTTAGGACGCATTTGGGCGACTATTTTGGTAATTGTTTCTCTAACAGCAATATTTATTCAAACAATAAACCCACGTCAATACTCATTAATCCATCTTCTAATACCATGGACTTTAGGCTCATTTGTTTATTCCATTTGGAACATAAAAAAATTTAAGAAAACAAAAATAAAAAGACATAAAATTGCACATATGTATTCAATGATTGGTGTGTATATTGGAGCACTTTTAATTGCTGGTGCACTTACTTTAATGCCCGGTAGGTTTTTTCATGAGGTTTTATTTGGTTAGCAATGAAAGAAAAGTATAAAAAGCTTTACATGATGTTTGATAGGAGAATTAAAAAGGGGAAAACATGAATACAGATAAACTAACTCACATTTACTCCATTACCATGTTGTGTTGTTTAATTTTCACGATGGTTTTTGAACTATATATATACTTTGAAAAGGGTTTCGTTACTCGGGATGGGTTGTTGACTCTTGGAGTTATATTTTCAGTTAATTTGATGAATATTAATTATTGGAAAGAATGTTTTAAGTTATATAAACCCTGAAACCGCTACATAAATCACGAATGAAGAAGATTGTAAATAAAGGAGCCTACTTAATATGAATAAAAAATTTAAGAATTCTGGCAATACTGGAGCCTGGATTGGTGTTGGCACGGCGATAGGAACAGCAGTTTTTGCCGCAACAAATGAACCAGTATGGATCGCAGTAGGCGTTGCAATCGGTGCAGCGCTTGGTTCGCGAAAACCAAAAGATCAAAATAAAGATTAATATTGCTACAGACACTCCGTTACAGTGGAGCAGAACAAAACAGATAATTAAAAAGGATAAACTATGAAAGAGTATCTCGGGGGATGCCATTGCGGAGAAATAAAATTCAAATTTTATTCAGAGGAGTCTGTTGAGATTTGGAAATGCAACTGTTCTATATGCACAATGCTTGATTACGAGCACCTTTTTATTGAGCATGATAACTTCAAAATAGCTCAAGGCAATGAAATGCTTTCTAGGTATTCTTTTGGGACCCAAAAGGCAAAACATATTTTTTGCAAAAACTGTGGAATAAAAAGTTTTTATCAACCTCGTTCACATCCAGGCTCATATAGTATAAATTTAAAATGTGTAGAGGGACCACCCGAAGTCAAAAACATAGTTTATTTTGACGGAAAAAATAAACTTAGCTGAATATGAATAACTACAGATGCTTGTTGCTGTAAGTGTATTAAGGTAGCTTAAACAAATCTTCAACCGAGCAGTTAAGCGTCTTTGCAATTTTTAAAGCAAGAACTGTGGATGGGACATAGACTCCATTTTCGATTGCGTTAATACTTTTTCTTGAGACTTCCGCACTTTCAGAAAGCGCCTGCTGTGTTAACCCGGAAGACTTTCTCAGTGCTTCTAGATTGTTTAGAAGGTTTTTATGGTGTTTACCCAATTTTATTTTTCTTCAAAGTCTTCAACTGCTTTTGTAATACCTGCACTGTCATTAGGGTATAGATACCCAGCAATGATTGAACCAACACCAATTGCAGCAACTAAAAAACCAGCACCTTTTATGGCTGATACTCCTATAGTCCAGCCAAGGAGACATAAACCAAAACCAACAAACATGGTTATTACCCCACTTCTTCTATAATCAATTGGATGTTTTTTTTCTACTAGATCATCAAGTAAGCCTCGAATTTCAGCAGGGTTTTGAACTGTTTTAGATATCTCAACCATTGCGAGATATTTATTTTTTGTCTCTTTGTTGTTAAAAAAGAAAATAACAAAAACTATTAATACTGGACTCAGTATCGCTATGATTGGTATTCCCAACGCTAATATACTTTCCATAATTTACTCCTTGTTTGTATGCGTGACAAAGTCCACACTATGAAATGTAACGAAAACGTATCATTTTTTTAGTGAGAAGTAAACGTTACTTTAATAAATTTGTATTCTATAGTTAGGCTACGACAGAATAAAAAAATGAAAGACTTTAAAAACCTTATTGTTCTCGGTCCGCTGGTGTATGCAATGCATCACCTTGAAGAGCACATTGTATTTAATTTTAGGGAGTGGAGATTAAGATATTTCCTTGATAACAACCCCAGATCTACTGAGGAGGTTTTAATAATACTGATCTCACTTCTCTTAATAACTATCTACATTCACCTGCTAAAAAACAACAGAGGAAGCGCCCATATAGTTTTATTTTTCTTAATGACCACACAGGTTATAAATGCCTGTTTTCATATCTTTTTTAGTTTTTACTACACTGACTTTAGTCCTGGCGCCATTACAGCGACGCTGCTTTACCTGCCGGTTAATTTTTTGATTATTCGTGCGGCACTTAAGGAGGGGCTTTTAAGGAGCTACCTAGAGCTTTGCATCCTTTTTTTGTTAGGGCTGACCACATTCATACTTTTCGAACTAATTGGTCCAGAAGTAATTAGGTATGCGGTGCTGCTTTGTCCTTTTTATTACATCGTAATAAACAAGAAAAACAAAAACCTAGAAAGTTAAACCCTCTGAGCGATATTTAACTCATTATGTATTAACTATTTTTTAGGCAGTTCACCCTAAAAAATGTGGCGAGCAAAGAACTCATTTTATGTCTCAGTATTGGGCATCTTCATATGCTTAGACATTTCGTGTGTCTTTGGTTTGTATTTTTTACCCAACAAAAAAACCAACCAGTTCAAATTTTTTTATATTTGTGCGAGGATAAAATAATACAAATTTCTACTCTTAAAGAAAGAACAATAAAGGATTAAAAAATGACAAATAAAAAGGCCGCAAAAAAAATGACAGTTAAAAAAAAGCAAACAGCGAAAACAAAACCAAACAAAGAGGCGGTTTGGCCGGGCCTTGAAGCTGGAGTTCCAAAACCATTAATGCCCTATAGTCCAGCCATAAAAGCTGGAGACTGGGTTTTTATTGCAGGACAAATTGCAAGTGATTTTCAGACCGGCTTAGCTCCCGAAGTGTTAGCGTCTAATACACAGCTTGATAGCGAGCTATCACTACAAACAAATTTTGTATTAACAAATCTTGCAAACACAATCAAGGCAAGCGGATGCGATGTTAATGAACATATGGTTCGTATGTGGCAGTGGCTTGTTTCAGATAGACCCTCTGAGAGCGATTTTTCCAAAGGCAACAATTGGCCAGCGATAGGGTTGAAACCCTACCTGAATGTGCGAGATAAAATTGTAAAAAAACCTGCGCCACCCTCTTCTTATTTGGGCGTGCGAGAATTACTGTGTTTGGGAACGCTTCTCGAGGTAGATATGATTTGCCTTAATGATAAAAACAAAACAGTAACAATAAAAAAACCAAAAGGCACAGCAAAAACCGCTGGCGGCCATTCCGTAGGAATAAGGAGAGGGGACTGGGTGTTCTTGGCTTCTGAAAATGCGTCCGACCTTATAGAGGACACTGCTTCGACACAATGGCAAGAAGATGCTGTAGAAAAACAAACAGAGCATATTCTCGATAAGCTATCAGCACACGCTAAGTCTGCTGGCTCATCTCTAGCTAAAGCGGTAAAGGCAGATGTTTATATTGGGCATCCCAATGACTTTGCAGCCATGGATCGCGTATGGAAGCGTCGGTTTCCTAATAATCCTCCGGCACGCGTTGTCATTCCATATATGGGAATGGGAGCAGCAGGCAGTCGAGTAGAGGTAGCCTTAACACTGTTAACCAATCGCTCCAAAACTAAAGCAACAACAATAGAAACAGCAGATGCTCCTCAGCCTCTTGGGCATGAGCCCCAGGCCGTGAAAGCTGGTGATTTATTATTCTTTAGTACCCAGATGGCATTTGACTCAACAGGCAATCTAGCAGAAGGAATGGTTCGACATCCATCCTTTCCTTGGTATGGGTCTCCCGGGCAAGCACAGATGCGCTATATGATGAAAAATATAAATGCGATATGTGGTGCTGCTGGAACAAGCACAGAGAATATTTGTCGCAGAGTTTGTTTCCATGATGATTTTCAGTGGTTTGCAGAATCTATAGAGGAGTGGGCGTCTTATTTTCCTGATGACAAGCCAGCCTCTACCACAATAAGATTAGGCGGGCCCTTTGTGGTTCCAGGCGCTAACACCTTGTTAGACTTAATAGCTTATGCGCCCGACTAAGAAGTAGCCTTGTTGGGATATTTTTAGAGACTGTTTTTAAGGGCGCTCCAACATAAAAGCCTAAAACTTACAGAAAATATTTTTTGTGAAACTCTTGAATGTCTGGATCAACCAAAGCATCTTTGGTTTTTAATTCCTGATAAAGACTTAAAGCGCCTAGAGTTCTACAACGACTGAGCGCAACGTATGTTTGCCCAGTAGCAAAAGCACCTTCGCCCAGATCAATAGAGCAGCTGTCTAAAGTTAAACCTTGGGCTTTGTGAATGGTCACTGCCCAGCCAAGCTTTAAAGGAAACTGTTTAAAAGACGAAACAATGCTTTCTTCCACTTCATCGTTAATTTCGTCGTAAACAAATTTAATTTTATTCCACTCTTCTCGTTTTACTTTATGTGTTTTTTTGCCAACCTTAACCCTAATAAATGTTTGTTTTTTGTTGAGGCACTCACTCACCACTCCCACAGTGCCATTAACCCACCGGCCATCACTATCATTTTTTATAAACATTACTTTTGCATCTTTTTTGATGTGGAGTTCTCGTGGAGCAGGCAAGTCATTTTCGTTTAACGAACCTTTTTCTATTGCTTTTGTTTTAACTAAAGGCGCATCAATCAAACCCAGCATTTCTTTATTGATTTGCTCCGCCCTATATTTTCTAGAGGTAATCACCAAAGAGGTATCGGTTTCAAATCCATTGCTGTAACAAGCTTGGTTTATTTTATTAATAGCCTTATTTAGGTTTTCTCCCAATCTAATGTTATTCAGCAAAGAATAAAAGCCAGCATCATTTTTTTGTCTAAATGAACCAGTAAGCTCAAAAAAAGAGGGCGACTGAATTGATTTAAAGCTATTCGAGCTAAAAAAATAAACAGAGTCATATTTCTCAAATATTTCAGATTCTTCATGTGTTTTGACCACAGGAGGCAGCTGAAATAAGTCGCCACATACCAAAACATGAATGCCTCCGAATGGTTCAGAAGACTGACGATGTATTTTTAAGGTATCTGATATCGCATCCAACATAGGGGCTCTAACCATTGAAATTTCGTCAATAATTAAAAGCTCTAAGTTTTTCAACAGACTTTTAAACCTTGGATCTTTTGATTTTTTTATGTCTGGGAATAAATCAAACCCAATTCTAAAAGCAGAGTTGATCGTGCTTCCACCGATATTTAGGGCCGCTATCCCGGTGGGAGCAACAACCATTTTATTAAGAGAGCATTCTTGCTTTACATGTTCAATCATCGTAGTTTTTCCAGTGCCCGCAGCGCCAGTTAAAAACATGAACTCTTGTTGGCTGGATTCATTAGAAAGCAAGAACAACACCTGGTTCTTAATGCGATCAAATGAAGCGCTAGTTGTTTTTTTAGTCTTCAATTTTTTTCATGGGACTCTGTGTAAACTTGAGGATAAAGCAATACAAGGAACAAGAGAAGCACAGCATGAGGTTTGTTTCTGAAATGAAAGGATAAAGAGTTCATGTTAACCTTTAACAAAACACGCATGATTGAAAAAATGACTAAATTTTAAAAGGCTTAAAAAAACGATAAGGTAAAAAATGACAGAATTAACCGTTACACAAGCCTATTTTGTTGGCGCCCCTATTGTTTTAGGAATGATTTTTTTCGAGGCGTTTATTTCGAGCTGGCATAGCAAAGACCTTTACAGAAAGGAAGATACTTTATGCACAATGGGGCTTTTGGTTGGAAATATTATTATGGTTTTCGCAATAAAAGGCGCTACGCTGGCCTTTCATTTTTATTTATACCAGTTTAGAGCCTTCAACTTTAACGACTTTATGCCCGCTTGGGCTATTTGGACCATGGCTTTTGTTTTAATAGATTTTGTATTTTATTTTTTTCATAGGTTGTCGCACCGCACTAGGTTTCTTTGGGCTATTCATATGAGTCATCATTCGAGCGAAGAGATGAATTTTGCGGTTTCTTTTAGACAAGCATGGTTTGGCCCCATCTCTAAACTTCCATTTTTTATGGTGTTGCCGTTGGTTGGTTTAGAGCCAACAGTTATAGCAGTTGCTGGAGTGATTAGTACTTTATGGGGAATAGTTGGACACACGCAAATAATTGGGCGTCTCGGTCCTATAGAGTGGGTTTTTAATACCCCATCTCATCACAGAGTTCACCACGGAGCTAATGAAGAATATGTTGATAAAAACTATGGAAACTTATTGATTATTTGGGATCGGCTATTCGGTACATTCGAGCCAGAGAGGAATCTTGTAAAATTTGGTTTAGTTAAAAACGTTAAAACCTTCAACCCAGTAAAAATAACATTTATGGCCTGGCAAGAAATAACCAAAGACATAAGAAACGCCCAGAGTTTTAATGAAGCGATACATTGTTTTTTTGGGCCGCCACAAACCAAAGGGCAGGCATGAGGTGTATTGTTTGCAGAAACAAATCCATAGTTGCTTTTAAAACTAGAGACGATAAGAAATACTGGCGATGTAAAAATTGCTGCTCAAAATTCTTAGACAAGAAACATTATATAGGCCCTGATCAAGAAAAGGCACGCTACCTAGAGCATAACAACACTATTGATGATGAAAACTACAGGTGTTTTCTTTCAAGACTTTCATCACCATTAATAGAGAGGCTATCACCTGAAAGCAAAGGGCTGGATTTTGGCTGCGGGCACGGCCCAGCACTAGCTGATATATTGAGTTCAGATGGTTTTAATGTGGAGCTCTATGACCCATTCTTTTTTCCCAATACCAATGTATTTTCTAAGCAATACGATTTTATAACCGCTTCAGAGACGGTGGAACACTTCTTTGATCCTTACAAGGAATTTGATACCTTAAACAATTTATTGGCACCAAAAGGATGGTTGGCAATTATGACTAGTTTTTTAACAACTGAGGACGCTTTTGATGATTGGCATTATAGGCGGGACCCAACACACGTAGTGTTTTTTTCAGAAACAACGTTCGAGGTTGTTGCCTCACAAAGAAATTGGGCATGTGAGATTCCAAAAAAAGATATAGTTTTAATGCATAAAGCCTAATTAGTGGTTTAAAAAAAATAAAAATATGAAACACATAATTGGAGCAGCACTATTTCTCGGTTCTTTTTTGATTTACCCACTAATGGGGTATATAGCTTTTAATACTAATTTTTCTATTGGGGAAAAAGCCACATACACAACCATAGCCTATTCGGTGAGCTGGGCTTCATTTTTTCTTGGTTTATATTTAATAGGGCCTCAGTTGATATCCAAAATAAAAAACTACTTTAACTCAAAAAAAACAAGCAGCAGCTAGCTCTACTTTTAAGTAGGTTTAGTAAGAAAGTCAAAGTAATAAGGTTTCTTCTTTAAATTTTTTTTCAGAAACTCTTAGGTTGTTATGGGATACAAAATAAGAATGCTTTTCTTTTATAAATTGGATTGATTTAGCAGGCCTCTCATTTATCAAATGTAGTGCAGCCCCGCCCTCAATTCCATACATAGAGGGGATTTTATTTTCGAGCAACAATTTTTTTGTTGCAGGCCTTCTTTCAGGTTCCTCATCATAATGCGGGGCACAGCTGCCAGGGATAAAACCCAAACAAGGCAGCAACTTTAGTTTATGCTCCCATGAGTCAGTTAAACCGTTTTCAAACCAGCAGATAGCTCCTGCACTGACACCACACATAATGGTGCCTTTTTTATAAGCGTCTTCAAGAAGTTTATCTAATCCCCATTCTCTCCATACCGCCAACATGCTCTTTGTATTGCCCCCACCTACAAAAACAATATCTTGTTTTTCAATATGGAGCTTCAGATCCATCGTTCGTTTAAAAAAACTGATATGACTTGGGACGCAACACAATTTAGAGAAAACATGATAGAAGTTTTCAATGTAAGCCTCTGAGTCTCCAGTTGCGGTTGGCACAAAACAAACCTTGGGCTTGTTGGTTGGAGACTGATCAAGAATATATTTTTCAATTAGTTTTGACTTTACTGTTCTTCCAAAACCACCCCCACCTATGGCAATGACTTGTCTCACAACAGACTACAACTTAGTGTTTTCTTCAAAAAAATGCCTTTTTAATAATGGTTTAATATTGCTATGATTCAACACTGTCATTATAAAAAATAAGGAAGCAATATGAAAAAATTTATTTTATCCATGGTCGTAATCCTACCTTTTTATGCCTTTGCGGACGGACATAATTCTGCAGGGCCCGGAGAGGGAAGTTTTACAACAGTCATGGTTCAGGCCCCAAATGTCTCAGCATACATTAAACATATAAAAAACAATCCGATGCTTTTTAAAGGATTTAACGCTGCTGCTGCTGGTGTTTGTGTAACTATAACAGGCCAGGAGTATCTTGGAGAAATGTTCATTTGGAGCGCTCACTCTAATGTGCAAGGAGCTATGGAAGAAACCACAGCCTATAATTTTGACGATGCATCAGAAGACATAGCAAAATTCAGAACCCTTAAATATAAGGTGGCATGGAAGCCCTTAAAACCATTTGTTTTAAGCCCTGGTTTTGAAAGAGTGACACGCGTAAAAATTAAACCTGAAAATGTTCCTGCTTATATCGCTGCAGCAACAAAACTAGAAGCAGCAATTAGAAAAGCAGGGCATGATTTTAATATGGGTATTTTCCAACCACTTGGTGGAGGCGTCCACGAAACAGGAACTTTTTTATTGCGGGGGGTATCACCAAATTCTAGCGAAGCAGGCAGGCTGATAGACGAGTATTTTGCAGGCGCAGAATGGGGACAACAATATCTTGAAGCGTCCTCATTGATTGATAAGGTAGTGAGGGACACTTATGAATCATGCCAGCTTTTTTATTCTGCTGAACAATAAGACTCATTATTAAATATAAACCAGCTATTTTAATCAATAGCTGGTTTTTTATGTTTGATTAAAAATATGAGAAAATGAAAAGCTTAATATAGAAGACACATATGCACCAAAAACCATTTCACCTTGCTCTAACTTTATCCGCTGTCTTTTTGGGAACATATGTTTTGTTGGGGCTTTTAACAAATATGGTTTCTTTGGAGCCAGGTATGACGGTTGGAGGACTATCTCGATGGTGTGAACGGGTCAGCGATAGCATTTTTAGGGAGCCAGTAAATGCCCTATCAAACCTAGGATTTATGTTTGCCGGACTATGTATGTTTTTTGTCTTAACTCAAGATGGAGAGAGGTCCCAACAGAGCAATCAGTTTCATGGGCTTACACCTATAGCCAAACTTTATGCTGGAGCAGCTCTCTTTTTAGGCCCGGGCTCTATGCTTATGCACGGCACTCATACTTATTGGGGCCAGTGGATTGATAATGTCAGTATGGTTGTATACATTACATTGCCTTGGCTTATCAACGTTAGTGTAATGGGTCGCTGGAGCAACCATCGATTTTTTAAAACATATACGTTTGTCATTATTGCCTTTGCCGGGCTTAGTTGGTTTTTTGGCTCAGATCTTGGTATTGGGTTTGATTTGTTTGGAACCTCTATCGCGTTATGGATTATTTCCGAAATACTGTTCCGTTTCTGGTCACCTGTTTTCAGATGGATGTCAGGTTTTGTGGGTTTTATTGTCGCAGCTGTTTTTGGAATCTTGCCACAAGAGATCTTTGTAGACTTAATTGAATACTGGTGGATAATTTTGTTTTGGCTTCCCGCAGCCTTGTCGCCAAACCATCCCATGAAAAAAAGAAATTACAACCCTTGGTTCTTTGTAGGCATGTTTTCTTATATAGCTGCTTTTATAATTTGGCTCCAAGGCGTTCCAGAGACACCTTATTGTCGACCAGATTCTTTGATTCAACCGCATGGTATTTGGCATATTTTATCTGCATTTTCTACCTGGTGTTTTTTCAAGTTTTTAAGAACAGAGAAAAATATTTAAAATAGTTATACCCTATATTTACTATGGATAAACTACTATGAAAATACTAATTATGGGATTGCCTGGGAGCGGAAAAACTTATCTAGCAGAAAGGCTACAACCATTGTTAGGCTCAGCTTGGTACAATGCGGATCAGGTCAGAAAAATGGCCAATGATTGGGATTTTAGCACCAAAGGTCGCCTTAGACAGAGCCTAAGAATGAAGTCGTTTGCAGATTTTGAAAAATCACACTCCAGGTTTGTTATTTGTGATTTTATCTGCCCTACAAAAGAAACCAGAGATATTTTCCAGCCAGACATTGTTATATTTATGGACACCATCAAAAAAGGAAGGTTTGAGGACACTAATAAAATGTTTGAAGACCCAAAGAGTGTTGATTTTCATATTAAAAAGTGGAACGAAACAAACCACACAACCATTGCTAAAAATATTTTAGAGCATGTTTGATTCTAAAAAACCGACAGTACAAATGTTAGGCAGGTGGCAGCCATGGCATCAAGGCCACCAAGAACTGTTCAAAAGGTGTTTTGCTAAAACAGGCCAAGTCTTGATCCAAGTTAGAGATGTTGAGGGGGGTTCGGGGGGAGACGGACAAAACGATAATCCGTTTGACTGGAACCAAGTATGCAAGAATATAGAAGAGGGTTTAAGCAAAGATAATTTTCAGAGGGGCGCTGACTATGAAATTATGCTCGTTCCAAACATTGTAAATATTACTTATGGTAGGGGCGTTGGTTATGCTATTGAAGAAGAGGTTTTTGATGAAAAGATCGAATCTATTAGTGCTACCAAAATAAGGAAAAAACTTAGAGAAGACGGGAAACTATAAGGAAGCCTTAAAAAACATCAGCAATGTGTTCTTGCCCACTATTGGGAATTTAACCCGTAATTCATTGATCCATATCAGCACATCTATAATACTTGATGAAGAGTATTAATTTTTGTTTGTTTGCTGCAGATTAAAAAACAATAGCAACAAGCTAAGGATTGGCAAAAAGCAAAACACACTATGGCAAAAAGTAAAATCATTATTGCTGGAGCAGGGCCTGTTGGGACTTTTGTTGCTTTTTGTCTGGCTGAGCAAGGCATCGATGTTCTTGTCTTAGAGTCGGCAGAGCATTGTGAAACAGACATGCGAGCCTCTACATTTCATCCACCGACTTTGTCTTATTTAAACCAACTAGGGTTAGCAGAAACCCTAATAGAGCAAGGGTTAAAAGCCCCAGTTTTTCAATACCGTATTCGCTCCTCAAAGGAAGTTCTTGATTTTAATCTTGGCGAGCTAAGCGATACACTAGAGTTTCCTTTTAGGCTTCAGTGTGAACAGTACAAGTTTGCAAGGATGCTGGCACAGAAACTGGAAGAGCACCCACACGCAGAAGTGTTGTTTAATCACGATGTTTTGGAGGTTGGCCAAAATAACAATAGTGTTAGCGTTGAGGTAAAAACCCTAGACGGAGTTAAAACATATAAAGGAAACTACTTAATTGGTGCAGATGGAGCAAACAGCATTGTCAGGCGACAATTAGGCATTGATTTTTCAGGGTTCACTTATAAAGAAAAGTTTTTAACTCTTAGCACAGAGGAAAAAATAGAGCAGTGTTTTGATAATCTAGCCTATGTTAACTACGTTTCCGACCCAAAGGATTGGTTTGTGCTACTAAAAGCCCCTTCTGCTTGGAGGGTTTTGGTGCCTATTGAAAATAAAATGAAAGACAGCGAGATAGTCTCAGACCAAAATATAGACAAAGTCTTTGAAAGGGTTTTGGGGACGCCAAAAAAAATAAAAACAATACATAGAACTATTTATCGCGTCCACCAAAGGGTGGTCGACAAAATGGTGCATCAAAACATATTTCTTATAGGGGACGCAGCACACCTCAACAATCCATTGGGAGGACTAGGGATGAATAGCGGATTACACGATGCTTGGAATTTATCTCAAAAATTAGGTTTAATTATAAACCATGGTGACAATAAAGAATTGTTAAAACAGTTTGATAGACAGAGGCGTTCAGTTATGAATGACTTTATACAAAGGCAAACAATTAAAAATAAAACAATGATTGAAGAAAGCGGCAAAAAAAGCCTAGAGTCGCAGTGGGAGGAGATGAGAACAGTGCATGCTGATAAAAACAAAAGAAGAGACTATATGATGGAACAGTCAATGACGAACAGTATTCAAAGAGAAAAGAGCATAACATGAACGACATACTAGGATGGAGGGGCTTGTTTGGAGTTTTAGGCCCATCAACCAACACAGTTGTTCAGCCAGAATTTGATGACATGAGGCCAGACGGCGTAACAAATCATTATAGCCGCATACTAACCCCTGATGCTGAAGCGGTAAGCAATGAGTCATTTTTAAATGCAACGCTTGTGATAGCAAACAATGTTTTGGACGCAGTAGATAGCGTTATGACATGTTCACCAAGTTATTTAGTTATGGGCATGTCCGCTATTACATTTTATGGCGGAGCCAAGGGCGCTGATGACTTTCAAAGACAAGTTGAAAACAGGTCGAACCTTTCTGTCAGTATTGGCTCTCATGCTACCTCAGAAGCATTAAAGCAGTTCGGCGGAGTAAAAAAAATAGGTTTTTTGTCCCCTTATTTTCCAGCAGCTAACGAACAGGTGCGTCGCTATTTTGAAGAGGTGGGTTTTGATGTTGTCACAGACGTTTGTTTGGAGTGTCCCAGCTGGACACAAATTGCACAAGTTCCAACAAGTGTGATTCATCAACAAATGAAGGAAATTAACAACAAAGGCGTTGACGCACTGGTTCAAGTAGGAACAAACCTCCCTATGGCGCGATTGGCTGCAGAATTTGAAACCGAGTTTGACAAACCAGTGATCGCGATCAATACAGCAACATATTGGCATGCTCTTAGAGCCAACAACATGCATGATCAAATAGAGGGTTTCGGCAGTCTAATGTCTCAGCACTGAATGAGAGGGTCCAAAAATAATGAATTTATTTTAGGGTTAAAGCCACTTATAGGCGCTATGATTGGAGCTGGTTGTGGTCTTTCGTCAATTAGTTTTTATACCCATGGTGCTTTTGTTGTAAGTATTGCTAATAACACAGGCTGGAGTAGGGGCGATGTGCAGTTGGGCGTTAGTATTATGATTTTAATGGCTATTGTTACAGCCCCAACCGTTGGTTTTCTAGTGGACCGTTTTGGCGCTCGTCGAGTGGCATTAATTTCGATTCCATTATATGGACTATCAATGAGTAGTTTTTACTTTATTTCCACATCTTTAACGGCCTACTATCTCGTTTGGGCTTTTATGTCGGTCATAGCTGCTGGAACCCTTCCCGTTACCTGGACCCGAGTGGTCAATGGCTGGTTTGATAGACATCGAGGGATAGCATTAGGCATAACATTGGCAGGCACTGGTTTTGCAGCAACACTAGCCCCTACTTACGTTACTTGGCTAATAGCAGATTATGGTTGGCAAAGCGCCTATTTAATATTAGCTTGTACTATTACATTGGTTAGTCTTCCAGGAGTTTATTTTCTATTCTTTGAGGCCGACAAATACAATCCAAATAAGGCCAAAAAAAAACAAACAAATGAAACAATTGAACAACAGGCTCACTCTTTTAAAAGAGCAGTTAAGGGCTACCATTTTTGGGCTATTGGCATCGCTTTAATCTTGGCAGCAGCAGCAATATCAGGCCTTATTACCAATAGCGTACCCATGTTGACCGACCAAGGGAAAACACTACAACAGGCAGCCAAGTATGCTGGCTTAATTGGTCTGAGTGTAATTTCTGGGAGGTTGGTCGTAGGGTTTCTGGTGGATTATTTTTGGGCACCATTGGTAGCTGCTTTGTTTTTGAGCGCTCCTATTTTTTCAATTTATATTTTAAGCACCACAGAGCCTAATGCAATTATGGTTTCAACAGCAATGATCATTATTGGTTTAGCGGCTGGAGCAGAGCTAGATTTATTGGCCTTCCTGGTAAGCCGTTATTTTGGGCTTCATGATTATGGAAAAATTTATGGCGCGTTATATATATTTTTCTCAATTGGAGCTGGCCTTGCTCCCGCATTATTTGGTATGGCTTTTGATCACTTTGGAAGCTATTCATTGGCTTTAAAAACAGTAGCTATTATGTCTTTAATTAGCGGGGTTTTAATGTTATCTCTTGGCAGATATCCAGACCTTGAAAGCAAAGGACACAGACAGCCTTAAGGCCTTGATTGACAACACTAGGCCTATATGTCCGTTATTGGGACATCAGGCAATTCTATTTGTTGACACAATCTTCAGAGGATAATCTTAACCTACAACATAATAACAACGGGGAATTGTAATGTTTAAAATGAGTCTAAAAAACCCATGGATTGGGTTTTTGGCGGCGTTCACAGCTGCTTTTTGTATAACCTTAATAACCACTGAAAAAGCGGTTGCTCAAGAAGGAGCTGCTTTGGTTGAAGAGATCGTGGTCACAGCAAGAAAAAGAGAAGAAAATATACTGGACGTGCCATTGGCAATCACAGCCCTTAGTGCCAGAGATATAGAAAATAAAGGAATAAGCGAATTCAAAGATATTATTGCCTTTACGCCAGGGTTTCATTTTGCAGAGCATTCTGTAGGAAGAGCCGACAGATCCAATAGAATTCTTGTAATTAGAGGTATGCATATCAGTCAAGAAAACGATCACCAACAAGCTGCAACAGTTTTTGTTGATGGTGCGCCAATGCACGGCAGTGTAATTGCTGGCCTGGAAGATGCTGAGCGAATAGAGGTTGTTAGGGGCCCGCAAAGCGCTTACTTTGGTAGGGCAACTCTTTCAGGAGCTGTTAACTATGTGACAAAAACACCTGGTCAAGAATCTAAAAGTAAAATAGTTGCCGAAGTAGGTAAGTATGGAACAACAAACCTTGGGTTCTCTACAGAAGGCCCTATCAATGATACAACGGCCTATCGAATAGCGATTAGCTCACAAGATACAGAAGGCCAATACACAGCAGCTAATACGCCAACATTAAAACTTGGAGCAAGACAGACAGTTAGTTTTGCAGGAACCTTGTATTTTGAACCAAGCGATAGCTTTAATGCAAAGCTTCGCTATCACACCTGGGAAGACGATGATGGACCAGGAGCAGCATTTGGCTATGGTGTTAATAATGGCGAAGAACTTTTTAATTGCAATTTACCCAATTCAACATTGGCAGCAAGAAACGGTACCAATAATTGGTTTTGTGGTGTAGCACCATTTCCTCAAGACGCAAACATTCAATATGATGCACAAATGAGTCCTAACAAAGTAAGCCTATTAAAAGGTGTCCCTACAGCAGGCCTCAGCATAGACACAATTACTGATATTCCATTTCTTCATGGTTTTGGTTTTGCTAGAGAGGCAAGCCAAGCGAGTTTAGTTATGAATTGGTCGCTTGACAGCGGTATCAGCATTTCTTCTATAACAGCATCCAATGACAACAGGTGGATGGCGCTGGATGATCTTGATAGAAGACACAACACAGATGTGCCAGATTCACTTAGAGATGTGTCACTACTTAATGGAAGAGATTTAAAAGATTTCAGTCAAGAAATTAGGATTAGCTCTCCTCAAGACCAAAGGCTAAGATGGTTATTAGGCCTAAGTAAGTTTAGTTTTGAAGGAAAGAGAACCAGTGGTTTTCATATCTTTAGCTCAGTCAGATCATTAAGTCTTGGCAATGTTTTTGATATTGATACAACAGGTATTTTTGCAGCCATTGAATACGACATTACAGACAATCTTACTGTCAATGTAGAAGGCAGAAGGCAAAAAGATGACGTACAAGAGGCGCGATCAAGCGGAGCAGAGTTTGTATCAGGTACCTTTAATAGCACTACCCCAAGGATTGCTTTTGATTATCAAATGAGCGACGACGTAACGCTTTATGCGAGTTATGGAGAAGGAACAAGGCCGGGCGGTTTTAATGTCAACCTCTTTGGACAATCACAGCCAGTGCTTGATCAGCTTGCTTTGTCTGGTATTTATAAAGAGATCGAAGAAGAAGAGTTAGAGATGTCAGAGTTTGGCATCAAGGCTTCATTAATGGATGGAAGAGCTTGGATGCAGGCAGCTGTTTACCAAGGAGATTGGAGCGCACAGCAAGCAGCAGGCGCTTTCGTAGGCGATGTTTTCTATGGCGGCACAGCTACTGGAGGCGAAATAGATTTATCAGGGTATGAAATAGAGGGCGCTTGGGCAGTTTCAGATAACTTTAAACTAGAAGCAACAATAAGCAATAATGATTCTGAAATAAAAACACTTTCGGATTGTGCTGATTGCGCTGTTCTTTTGGGAACCTCAGACATTAGTGGAATGGGCAAAAGAAAACAAAGAAACCCAAAAACACAACGATCTCTTTCAGGAACTATTGACGGGCAAATGAGCAGTGGAGCGGAGTGGTATCTTAGAGCAGACCTTCTACATACTGGAAGCAGCTATATGACTGATGCAAACATAACAGAAACAGGTTCAAGCAACCGAGTAAATATGAGATATGGAATTGTGAAAGATAATCTTCGTTTAGAGTTAGTTGGTGAAAATCTCACCAATGATAAAACCTTTACTAATTATCAGTTCCTAATTGATTTTGCGTATCTTCCACCAGGTGTAAACAGAGTTCTAACCGGCGGACTGCCTGATTTAAGATACTATGGAGTGAAAGCCACATATAGCTTTTAAGATCAATTAAACAACAATAATACGATCACCAATATCGTTAATTTGTTCGCTGCCATCCTTAGTGATTAATGTCAGGTCTTCGAGATGCGCTGATCCACCAATGCCCGTGTGCAGCACGGGCATATCGACGCTAATAATCATATTTTCTTCTAAGACCAAATCATCTTTGATCCAATAGGAACCCGGACCATCTCTTCCTGGCTCATCTGTATGAGAAAGCCCAACACTGTGAGGAGTCACAGCAACATTAAAGTCATAACCTGATTGCTTGATAGCATCACGACCAATAGCTCTAATCTCTGAATAACGAAGGCCTGGTTTGAGTTTTTCTCTTACTGCGTCCCAACCAATTGCTATCGCATCTGTAGCATTCTTCATTGAGCGACTAGGCTCACCTAAAAAAACTGTCCTCCCATAGTCGCCAGTATAATGAAAGCATTGACTAACCCCATCAATCGCAAAAGCATCACCGTTTTTAAATTCAGCATTGAAAATTTCTGAGTTCACGCTGTCAATCTGCAACAAAAGAGGCATGTTTCCAATTTTTGCACTTTCGCTAAAAAACAAGGCTTTTAACTCAAAATAATTTGCTCCTGCTCTTACAGCTCTAACAGCATTAAGCGCAGCATTTGCATTATTTTCTGCTGTAATACGCATTAATTCTATTTCTCGAGGTGTTTTAATAACTCTTATTTTTCGAATAGCATGATCACCATCAATTGTATTGATGTTAAGACCAGATGAGGTTATAACTTTTTTTATTACAGGGTGGTCAATGCCGATAGTTGATTTCTCTAGCCCATTATTACGAATTGCTTTGGTTAAGGCCCACTCAGCATCGGCGCTTTCCGGAATATTTTCAAGAGCTATGTTAAGTTTTTCTAAACGATTTTTTTCAATAGGGCCTTGAGGAGCTTGTTTCTTATCTGTAAATATAAAAGGCGAGCTAGGTGTAGGCTCTTGTTTTGACCTTTCTTCATTCTTATTATTGTCTAATATTTTTTTATCCCAGCCAGTAAAAAGATAAACATCAGAGGGCCATTGAAAATTACTATCAGCAACACAAAAATAGTAGATAAACTGATTCATAATTATGCTGATTGGTTGTTTTTCGTCCCTTGTTATTAAGGCAAACGAGCTTGGCGCATCATGTCGGACCGCCAAATGATCATGGTACCCAGTGAAGTAGTAAAAATTTATAGGCTGAGTAACTATAAGTCCATCAAGAGCCTCCTCAGCCATAACCTTATAGGCACGCTCTAAATTAATTAAAGGACCGCCTTGAAGAACGGCAGCGCCTTTTTGTTGGTTTTTTAAAGAGGTTGAGCTCGGTTCTTTTTCAGCGTTGTTGTCTGTGCTTAGTGGAAGCAGCGCCCCACCCGCCAATGTTGTTTTTAAGAGGTCTCTTCTTTTCATGTCCAGCCAAACCTAAATCAATCTTATAATCCTATCTTAAGTTATTTTCACCATGCTTTGTTTTTATTTTTTTGTTGTAGCAATTTTGGGAAAGAATGTTTTTATTATTGTAATGACACAGCCTGTCTGACATCCTTTCAAGATGAAATATCCATATATACCTATTGTAGACAGAGGAAAACTTTCTTGGCCTGAAAATAAACAGCTTGCCATTATTATTACAATTAATCTTGAAACTTGGGATTTAGTTAAAGAAACAGATAAACCCTACTATGCGGGCGGCCCCCCAATTCTTCCTGACCTTCTCCCAGGCAATGTCCCAGATTTTCCCAATTATATGTGGAGGGAATATGGACAGAGAGTGGGCGTTTGGAGGCTCTTTGAGTTATTCGATCAATTGGGAGTAAAGCCTGGCTGCACGATTAATGCTGAAACCTGCAATAGGCGCCGCGAAATGGTTGATGCAGCTATGGAGATGGGCTGTGAGCTTATACCTCATAACTTTGAGCAAGGAGAGCTGCTAACGACTTTTTACAACAACCCAAAAAAAGAAGAAGAGTTGATACAAAGAACTTTAGAGGTTTTTGAAAAGACAACAAGAACTAAGCCACAAGGTTGGCTTTCTTCGTCGCTTAGAGGAACTTTAAATACGGCAGAAATTTTGGTTAAAAATGGACTGAAGTTTTACTGCGACACAATGAACGACGACCAACCCTATATGATTGCAACGCCATCAGGAGAAATAACAGCTGTGCCGTACAGCAATGAAATTAATGACTTTACTTTATTGACAAGAAGAGGCCACACGACGGATGAGTTTAGAGATATTTTGCTAGAGGAAATGTCTGTGCTTTATGAAGAGAGCTCAACAACAGCTAAAATTATGAATGTTGGGCTGCACCCACATGTTAGCGGCAGGGCCTATCGTATTAGGGCCATCAAAGAGTTTATTCAAGCGGCACAAAAGCTACCAGGGGTTTGGTGGGCAACCAGGGCTGATTTAACCGAATGGTATGCTCAGTGTCAGCAAGAGCACATCCCAAGACCTAGTAGTTAAGCCTTAATATTGTTAAGGGTTTTTTGCCTATTAATGTGAAGATTTATTCTCGAGGCGATTCCTTGAGAGGCTTTTTTTAGGCTAGGAACAAATTCTTCTACCGCTTGATCTAAGGCAATTGCTGACTTTGAGTAGCGAACAGTTAATGCACCACGAACACTGTCTTCTGGTGTGATAATAGGCACAGAGATCGCTATTTGATCATCAAAACGTCTCGCCCTATTCTTTACCGCGAAGCCTTGTTTTACAATTTTTATAAATTTAGTCTCTAAGGCTTTGGGTTTACTAACGATTTTTTTAAAAACACTATTTGTGTGTGCAAGTGTTTTTAGTATGAGGTTGCGTCTTTTTGCCGGCATGTAAGAAAGAATACAGAGGCCAGAGGCTGTTTCTAGTATTGACATTCTGTAACCAATAGTAAATTGTTCTGATGCAAATGGACTTTGTTGATCAGTATTTTCTCTAACAACAATATCGATACCATTGATCGTTGTTAATGATGCAGGCCAAGCATGTTTTTTGGTAAATCGCTGTAAAAAACCCCGACTAATATTGGCCATATGATCTTCGTCAGTATACCCATCACTTAATGATCTAATTTTTTGAGTTAACCTAAATCTTCGGTCAGACTCGTGTTGATAAATAAACTTTTTTTCAATTAAAGTCTCAAGAATTCTATAAACAGTAGACCTAGGCATTTTTAACTCTTTTGAGATTTCTGATGCACTGGCACTATCCCTTCTATTAAAGATTGCGATAATATCTAAGCCTCTACTTAACGAACGAATCAATTACTCACCTTATGCTATTTCTTGTTATTCCGATATACAATGATTAGTCTACAATTCAATATCTGCGATGAAAAGTTAAAGCGACAAAAAAAGGAATTTTAAAATGATGGTTGGGTATAAAAATAAAAGTCTCTGCGTTTTGTTGCTCTTGTTTGTTTTTGATGCACCTGCAGAAGAGGTTTCTGTAAACCCTAGTGTTGATGAAACCCTAAGCCAAATAAAGAGGCTTCCAAAAGACGATATTTGGTGGACGGCTAACGGAAAAGACATGCTTTGGAATTTTAAAAACCTCAATAAAATTTTTCCAACATTAACCGTTTACAGAAAGGGCAGTGTTAAGCAGCTTGAAAACAACTTTAATAGAGACATTGATGTATTCCCAGTAAGGACTAATTTTGGAAGCGTAGAATTTAAGGAGTTTCTTGATAGCGACCAATCCACCGCTATGGGAGTTCTTATAGTGCACAAAGGGAAGGTTGTTTTCGAACATAATCCGAGAATGAGGGCCCATGAAAAACCAGTCCATTGGTCCGTCACAAAAGTTTTTGTTTCTAGTTTAATAGCAATTCTTGAAGCCGAAAAGAGAATTGATATCAGCTTACCAATTGATTTTTATCTCCCTGAGCTTAAAGACTCTGATTTTAAAAACATCACCATTAAAAATATTCTTGATATGGCAACCGGCATCAACTGTTCAGAGAACTATACAGACAAAAAATCTTGTTATTATCTTTATTCAATGACTGTTGGGGATGGTTATTGGAATGAGTCATCGCCCAACAACCCCTATGATTTTGTTACTAATATGAGCTTTGGCTCCCTTTATGAGCAAGGAACAGTCTTTGACTCTTCTGGGGTTAATGCTTTCGTTTTGGGTTGGTTGGTTGAGAAGATAACAGGAATGCAATTTCAAGATGCTTTAAGCGAAATGATATGGACAAAAATAGGAGCAGAAAATGATGCTGCAATTTTTGCACCTAGGAGCGGCTTACCTGTTCTTCATGGGGGGCTACTAGCAACACAAAAAGATGTAGCTAGATTTGGATTATTGTTTACACCGAGTTTTTCAAGCGTTGCTAATGAACGCATTATTTCAGAAGAACATATTTCATACTTATTGAGTAAAGGAAGGCCTAGCTTGATTAGAAAAGCAAACAAAAAGAAAGTGCCCAAAGAATCAAGATACAATATCTATCAATGGGATATGGTTTTTGAAAATGGAGATCTGTATAAAGGAGGTTGGGCCGGACAAGGCCTGATTGTGAACCCACAACAAGACTACGTTGTTGTGTGGAACAGTTATTTTAAGGATGCTCAACAAAGTGAAACAGCTTTAATGCCAGTGATACAGCAAGTCTTAGCTAGCACGGGCCCCTTATACAATGACTGAAAAATATCTTATATATGGAAGCAAGCCTTCACCTTATTCTGTAAAGGTAAGAGCATACTTTAGATACAAAAGAATTCCTCATAATTGGATTATAAGGGGTTATGAAACAAATCAAGATTTCAAAAAGCTTGCCAAGATAGCCATAGTTCCATTGGTTGTCACTCCTGAGAAAAAGGTAATACAAGATTCCACCCCAATCATTCAGTTAATGGAAAGCCGCTTTCAAGAGCGCTCTATCATTCCGAAAGAGGAGCATACAGCCTTTATAGCTAGGCTTTTGGAGGAGTATGCTGATGAGTGGTTAGTCAAGCCTATGTTTCATTCACGCTGGAAATATGAAGAGGATCAGTGGGATGCGGCGATGAGGATTGCTGAACCGTTTTTACCTTCTTGGGCTAACAAAATACCTATTTTTAATCGATTGGCACACAAACAAGTTGCATCAATAATTCGAAAGCGACAAATAAATAGACTTTGGGTAACAAGCTCTAATACAAATACAGAGAGTCAAATTGAAGAGTCTTTTGTGGATTTTTTAGAACACGCTGAGCAACACCTCCAATCAAGACCTTATTTTTTTGGACTAAGGCCCTCTATTGCTGATTTTGGGATTTACGGCCAACTCTACCAAGCGTGGTCAGACCCAACTTTAAAAAAGGTTATCGAGTCAAGCTATGCTAAAACATTAGAATGGATAAATTTAATGCAACATCCGGATGATAAAGGAGATTTTGAGCCCTGGGAAAATCTTAAACAAACTTTAATGCCAATTCTTACTAAAGACATTGGAGATGTTTTTATGCCATGGCTGCAAGCGAACAACCAGGCTTTGATATCTGGCGAAAATTTTTTATCAGTAAGGATTAAAAATAAACTGTTTGAGCATCGTATAGGCTCACCAAATAAGTATCACAACAAGTCTTTTTTAAAGTTGTTGAACGAATACAAAACAATCAAAGACAAAAATAAACTTAACGTTGTGCTTCAGGAGTCCAAATTAACTGACTATATTACAGAGTAATAAATGCAAAAATTAAAAATATATCAATCGCTTTGGGGTATGGAGCAACGACACCCTGTAAAGAAAGAGCCCACTGATGAAGTTAAATTTGAAACAATAAAAGCAGGTGGTTTCGATGGTGTTTGCATTGATCTCACAGCCAGTGAGATAGAGCAATTTAAAGCAATACAACCTTTGTTTCAGAACAATGAACTCGAGTGTATGGTGAATGCATTTCCTTACCAGCTTGATGAGCTTAGCCCCATTCTTGATTTAGCAAAAGAATTTAATGCTTGTTTTGTAAACATTATTGGGGGAGTCATGCCTATTAATTATAGAGACGGTATTCCCGTTGTAAGGCGATGGATGGATGATGCAAAAAAAGCTGAAGTAGAAATACTGTTCGAGACTCACAGAGACAGTATTTTGAATGATTTATTTTATACACTCCAACTCATTGATGCTGTGCCTGAAATGAAACTATGCGCAGACCTTTCTCATTTTGTGGTTGATAGAGAAATGTGGACACCAATCAACAAAAGAGATGAGGGTTATATAAACAGTATTTTAGATCGGTCAGAGTGCTTCCAAGGCCGAGTAGCAGCTAGGGGGCAGATACAAATACAATTGGGCTTTGCCCAACACCAAGTATGGGTGGAGGTATTCAAAAACTGGTGGAAAGAGGGCATTAAAAGGTGGAAAGCCAGAAACAACAATGATGCTACGTTGGTTTTTTTATGTGAATTAGGGCCGCCTGCTTATGCGATAACTGACGAGAATCAACTAGAGTTATCAGACAGGTGGGAAGAGGCACTACTTATAAAATCCTGGATTGAATCTATATGGAATGAAGTTTAAATCATGAACAACGCCAACTTTACATTCCCTGTTTTGGAGAACCCAGCTCCCTCCTTAAGCCTAGATGATGCGGAGAAGATTGCTGAAAAGTGGCTTGATAGTCCTACAGGTATTAAGCGTTTAGACAGTGAAAGAGATCAAAATTTTTATGTGCAAAACGCCCACAATGAAGGCTTTGTTTTAAAGGTTGCCAACAGTAAAGAAGATTGGGGAACACTTGATTTCCAAAACCAAGCGCTGAAACACCTCGCCAAGACAACCACACTTTCGTTGCCGAGAGTTAAAAGTGATTTATTAGGTAGTGAAATTGCAACCATTTCACTAGAGAATGAAGAGTGTTTTGTTCGTCTCGTTACTTTTTTAGAGGGAGAGCCATTAGGGAATATAAACTCAATAACGAATGTTCAGACCTTGTATAGCAATATGGGCACCTTTTTAGGCCATCTTGGTCTAGGGCTAAAGGATTTACAGCATCACTCATCTAAGCATAAGTTACTGTGGGATATGAGCCACACAAACCTTTTATACAAATTGCTTCCATATATTGATAACAAAAATAACAGAAATATAGCTCAAAAAGCTTTGTTATATTTCACAAAATATGTAGAAAAACCATTGTCACTGCAACGGACACAGGTAATTCATAATGATATGAATCCTGACAATGTGATACTCCAACCACCAAGAACAACCCAACTAGCTGGAATGATAGATTTTGGTGATATGGTAGAGGCGCCTTTAATCAATGACCTAGCTGTGGCTGCTTCATACCAAACCGTTGCTATGGGTGATATTTTTAAAGGCACTTCGAGCATGCTATCAGCTTACAACAAGGTCTATCCACTAAACTCTGACGAGCTAGATTTATTGCCTAGTCTGATTATGAATAGGATCGCTATGTCTGCGATAATTAGCGAGTGGAGAGCAAAAGAACATCCAGGTAACCAAGAATATATTCTGGGCAGTATAAAGAAAACATGGAAAACCCTAGAATGTTTAGTGGAGGAAGACCTAGGAGCTATAGCGATAAAATTAAAAAATAACTTATCAACCAGTCTTGACTAAGGCTTTAAAAGTGAGAAAAGGTTTTAACAAATGAATTTATTAAAAAGGCGTATTAGTTATTTAGGCAATGGAGATAAGTATTTTTATAAAGAGCCTCTGCATATCATAAAAGGCAAAGATGTTTGGTTGTTCGATAAAGAAGGAAAAAAATATTTAGATGTTTACAACAATGTAGCCCATGTTGGACATTGCAACCCGGCGGTTGTGGATGCCATCAGCCAACAGGCAACAACACTAAATACCAATACCCGCTATCTTCATGAACACATTGTTAATTTAGCAGAGGAGATAATTAACTCGATGCCTGAAGGGCTAAATGTTTGTTATTTTTGCTGCAGCGGCAGTGAAGCAAACGATTTAGCATTTCAGCTTGCACGAAACAGTACTGGCAACAAAGGGTGTTTGGTTACCAGTAATGCCTATCATGGCAATACAACTGCAGTATTTCAAATGAGTCCAGAAGACTGTAGCGAAACACAAAGAGAAAACTGGATTGGGGTTATTCCTGGCCCTAAAGAATATTTAGAAGATGCAACGCAATGCATCCAAAAGACAAAGGAGCGAATTAAAGAGCTAAAATCTCATAAGCATTCAGTAGGGGCCTTTATAGCAGATAATATTTTCAGTAGCGAAGGAGTTTATCTGCCACCAGCGGGTTATTTGCAAACACTATATGAGTTGGTTAGGAGGCTAGGCGGTCACACCATTGCTGATGAAGTGCAATCAGGCTTTGGCAGAACAGGTAGTTTTATGTGGGGGTTTGAACATTCCCAGGTGGTTCCTGATATTGTCACACTCGGAAAACCTATGGGAAATGGCCACCCTATCGCTGCTGTGGTTACCACACAAGAAATTGCAGATGCTTTCAATAACAAACATGGTTATTTTAATACTTTTGGGGGTAACCCTGTTTCATGTGCTGCTGGCCTTGCTGTTTGGCATTACATTAAAGACAATAATTTAGTTGACCAGGCAACACAAGTAGGCAATTATTTCCAAGAAAAGTTAGTTAAAGCCATTGGCTCTAGCGACTCAGTAAAAGATATCAGAGGCAGCGGACTTTTTATTGGTGTTGAGTTGGAAGACAGTATATTAGCCTCATCAGCTGTGGAGCAGCTAATGACTAATGGGGTATTGGTAGGACAGACCGGACCTAATAATAATGTTATTAAATTAAGACCTCCAATGACTTTTCAAAAAAAACATGCCGACTTAGTTGTTCAAGAACTGAAAAAAATAAACCTTAATCGTTGATGATATGCCCGCCCTTGATAATATAAAAATTCTTGATTTCACAACCCTATTGCCAGGGCCATATGCAACTATGACTTTAGCTGATATGGGCGCCGATGTTTTGTGGGTAGAAACAGTAAGTGAAGGAAGTGCTTCTTTCGAACATGGCGGGGCAGCAATGCGTTCTTATTTAGGGAGATCCAAAAGATCAATTTCTATAAACCTTAAAGACCCTAAAGGGAAAGAGGTTATTGAAACACTGATCAATGATTACGATATTTTGGTGGAGCAGTTTAGGCCGGGGGTTATGGAACGACTAGGTCTAAGCTACCAAGAGCTATCACAACTTAATTCAAAACTCATCTATTGTTCAATCACAGGTTATGGACAAACAGGACCTTTAAAACAAAAAGCAGGACATGATATTAATTACTTATCGTTAAGCGGGGTTAGCAGCTATAGCGGTCTAAAAAAAGAGGGCCCCACTCTTTCTGGAGTTCAAATAGCTGATTTAGCTGGAGGGTCTATGCAAGCTGTGACTGGAATTCTAGCTGCAATCATAGAGAGAACAGACCACGGGGTTGGACAACATATTGATATCAGTATGCTTGATGGAAGCTTTGCTATGAATTCAATCCATGCTGCTGATTATCTTGTGAACAGCAGTGAAGCGTCTTTCCAGTCTAATAGTTTAAATGGCGGAAGTTTTTATAACTACTATAAAACTAAAGACAATAAATACATTTCTGTTGGCAGCCTAGAGCCAAAGTTTTTCAAAGAGGTTTGTGAAAGATTGGATCGCATGGATCTATATAATATCAATTATTTAACACCCGAAGCACAAGAAACAATCAGCCAAGGATTCACCACCGTTTTTGGAAAGATGACGCAAGATGAATGCGTTGTTCTTTTTGCTGATAGTGATGCATGTGTGGAGCCAGTTTTAAGCCTGTCTGAAGCGATAGAGAGTGAGCAACTTGAAAACAGAGCAATGGTGGTTAGCGTTCCTGATAGAAAAAAAAGTATAGAACGACAAGTAGGAAGTCCAATTAAGTTTTCTAACTCAGAGCCTGTTTATAAACACACCGCACCTGCTAAAGGAGGAGACACTATAGCTGTCTTGCAAGAAATGGGGTACAACAAAAATAAAATAGAACAGTTGATACAGCAAAAGATAGTTTTACAGGCTTAGTTCGATCAATACAGGCGTATGATCAGAGGGCCTCTCTAATGCCCTAGGAGCTTCATCAATATAGCTTTTGATGCAGTTTTTTTTCAGAGCTTCAGAGATTAATATTAAATCAATCCTCATTCCCATCTTTCTTCTATAAGCGGCTGCACGATAATCCCACCAGCTAAACAAATTCTCCTCCTGATCAAACAATCTAAAACTATCAATAAAACCTATTTGCTCTATTTTTTTAAACCATGCTCTTTCCGTATCGCTACATAAAACCTTTCCTTTCCATGCCTCAGGATCATGAACATCTTGATTTTGGGGCGCTATATTGAAGTCACCCAAAACAATGATTTTTTGATCGGTTTTTATTAGATCTGTTAGATAATCATGTAAGTGTTTTAGCCACTTCATTTTATATTCAAACTTCTCAGAACCCACACTTTGACCATTTGGAATATACACATCGATAATTGTAATGTCTTTGTATATGCCTGATATCACCCTGGTTTGTTCATCTGTAAAACCATCGATACCTTTTTTACAGACTTTGGGTTTTTCTTTAGACAATAAAGCAACACCATTATATGATTTTTGACCATAAATATTAGCCTGATAACCCAAGGAAGCAAACACATCAAAAGGAAACATCTCATCCATAACTTTAGTTTCTTGAAGCGCCAATACATCAGGCTGATTGGACTCTATCCAAGTAGTAACATGCTCTATTCGAGCCCTAATACCATTAACATTCCAACTGGCTATCTTCATAAGTTTGTTTTTTTATTTATATAATATCTAATGCTGTACAAAAATAATTTAAATAGATACATTAATTTTAAAACCAACCAATCAACTAACAATAAAATATGAAAACTAAAATACACGTTCATGCTGAAATTTTTGGCAAGCCTGATTGTATGCATTGTGAAAAGGCGAAATTTTTGTGCAATCAACGAGGAATCAAATATTCTTATAAAGAATTAGGCACAGATTTTGATTTTGATTTTATAAAAAAATCTTTTCCTCATGCGAAAACCTTTCCCCAAATACTTGTAGATGGGATACATGTTGGTGGCTATGATGATTTAACGAAGTATTTAGAGGAGTAACATAGATGAAGCACATAATAATCATTCTATTCTTTGTGTTAGTAAACAATACTGCTTTTGCAGAAGACAGCCTAATGAGTAAAAAAGAATGCGAAGAAACAAAGAGCGGTATTCGAGATGTATTAGGCATAGCGGACTATCTTTTTAAAGAAAATGAAAAAAATAATAGTCTTAAACAATCAGAAGAAAAAAGAAAACTTAAAGAAGAAGAGCTTTTGGGGGGCGCTATAGCTTTTTCTCAAATTGCGGCAAATTACTCTATCGTTTACGATGTTTGGTGCAAAGATTAATTCTCAGTTTCTTTCTGTAGCCTTAAAATAATCTCTTCGGTTTCAGGGCGAACACCACGCCAAATTGAGAAAGATTCAGCTGCCTGTTCAACAAGCATTCCCCAACCTTGTATACATACAGAGGGGTTAAATTTTTTTGCCCAGCGAAGAAAAAAGGTATCACCATAGGTGTAACCCATGTCATAACAAATAGAATTATTTAGCACATCTGGGTTTATTAGTGGCACCTCATTATTAAGGTTTGCTGAAGTCGCGTTGATCACTATATCGTAATCATTTTTAAGGCTTGGGCCATCCAATACATTAATATCTCTAAGGTGAATGAAGTCTTCTCGCATTTGTATAGCTTTTTCATTTGTTCTATTGCAGAGCGTTAACCCAGCTACTTCTTGTTGGTGCAGTGATGGAATCACACTCCTTGCAGCACCACCAGAACCAAGCATTAAAACTTCTTTTCCTTGTAAATATACACCGTTGTTTTCTAGATCTTTTAGTAGCCCTAACCCATCAGTGCTTTCACCATATATTCTCCCATCTTCTGAAAAACTCAGGGTATTTACCGCTCGACAATTTTCTGCAGACTGTCCACAAGAATCTGATAATGTAAAAGCAGCCTCTTTAAATGGAAGCGTTATGTTAAGGCCTTTTCCCCCTTTGGTAAAAAAACTCTCTACTGTTTGTTTGAAAGTTTCCACAGTTGACTCTATCTTTGTATAGGTAATTTGATGGCCAAGCTGCTCGGCAAAAAGGTGGTGTATTTTAGGAGACCTGCTGTGGCTAATTGGATTTCCTATTACACCATATATGTCCATGCTATACCTTTTTAAAACGCTATCTTTATTATAGTCGTTATCTACGACCGTATGCTTTTCCCAGAGACAAGATCTATAATTGTTGAGGGTTTTTTATATTCTCCACAAGGCTCATCTATAATATAATCTACCATAGGGCCCATCTTTTCTCTTACGATTTTATACTCATTGATTGTGGGGTCTCCATGAAAATTAGCACTAGTAGAGACGAGAGGGCACCCTAATAAATCAGTGAGAGAATTAATATATGGCGTGCTTGATTTTCTAAAAGCTATGGAAGAGTGTTTTCCGGTTATCCATTTTGGTGCTTGCTTGCTTGCTGGTATAAGATAGGTTGTTGGTCTTTTTGTTAAGCTATTAATTTGTTTTATTTGATCTTTGTTAACAATAGTCCAGTCTTTTATATGGTCTAAGTTTCCGCCTAATAGAATAAGACCTAAATCAATAGATCTTGCTTTAATTGTAAGTATTTTATTAACAGAAGATTCAATTCTTGGATCACAACCTAACCCAAAAACAGATTCCGTTGGGTAGACAATAATTCCACCATGAATTAAT
>Ga0206679_10000580_pt1 | contig 30569 bp, 23 predicted proteins | sample M110012015metaG_FD_155464 | JGI IMG/M metagenome (GOLD analysis project Ga0206679, IMG submission 155464) | Ammonia-oxidizing marine archaeal communities from Monterey Bay, California, United States - M1 100m 12015 | ecosystem: Environmental > Aquatic > Marine > Intertidal zone | place: USA... | reverse complement strand
ATCTTGGCCCACTGTGTATGGTAGATCTTGAAGAAAAGTACAGAGTTCTTGTGGTGGAGGACGAAGAACATTTGATGAAGGTAATTAAGCTCAATTTAGAGCTTGAGGGCTTTGATCCAATCTGTGTGGTTAATGGTGCTCAGGCTTTAGAAAAATTCAGGACGCATCGTTTTGACCTGGCCATTCTCGATGTAATGCTTCCCGAAGTAGATGGTTTTACGGTTTGTAAAACCGTAAGACTTGAGGGAAATAACACACCAATTCTATTTCTGACGGCAAAAAACACTTCACGTGATAGGGTAGAGGGGCTCAAGATCGGTGGTGATGATTACTTGGCAAAACCATTTGATTTAGAAGAGTTGCTTCTAAGGGTGCGAAAACTGATCAAGCGCAGCGGTGGAGGAAATTTGACCGATTTAGACCACTATTCGTTCGGAAATAATGAAATCCACTTTGGATCGTACGATATCAAGGACAAGACTCAGGAAATTCGACGTATTTCAAAGAAGGAAACTATGTTGCTCAAGCTTCTTGTCCAGAATGCTGGAAATGCGGTGAGTAGAGAAGAAATTCTAGAAACCGTTTGGGGATACAATGTTTTCCCTTCGACACGAACGATTGACAATTATATTCTCGCATTTCGCAAGTATTTCGAGGAAGATCCAAAAAGCCCTAAGTACTTCCATTCAGTGCGGGGCGTGGGTTACAAGTTCACTCCGTAACTTTTTTGAAAAAAAAAGGCAACCCCTCGCAACCCCAAACGTCTTATAGATAGTTGCGCAGTTTTCCAGGACTGCGTTGGTTTCAAAATTTTCCTTGCAGGTTTACAGAAAGGGGTTCGTCAGAACCCTTTTTTGCGTTCTGAACTTTTTAGCCACAAAGCTATTTGATGAGGCTTATTGGAAATCTTGAGATTGTCTACGCGATTCCGGGCTCCGTAGGCTAATTTATCCCTACGTAAACGATCTTCTTGGTCTCGAAAAACTCTTCTTCGAAGAAATCTTTTAGGTCAAAGATGTCCGTGTGATATTGGAGATCAGTCATTTCTTCTGACAGGTCACCTCCTTTTAAAGCTAAGAGTCCGTTTGGTAGACCATTTTGGTCCTGAGATTTTACTTTGTTCCGAATCCAAGGAATGAATTTGTCGAACTTAGCTACTGCCCTTGATGTAATGAAGTCGAATTCGCCTTCGATGTCTTCTGCCCGAGAGTGATGACAAGTCATGTTGTTCAAGCCAATGGCTTTTCCGATTTCGTCAACTACCATGATCTTTTTACCAATAGAGTCCACAAGCGTAAACTGAGATTCTGGAAAGAGAATAGCAAGAGGAATTCCTGGGAATCCACCTCCAGTTCCGACATCCATTATCTCTGATCCCGGGACGAATCGAATTACCTTAGCAATCGCTAACGAATGCAGAATATGGCGCTCGTATAGGTGTTCCTGATCCTTTCTGGAAATGACGTTGACTTTCGAGTTCCAATCCTCATACAAATCACTGAGTGCTTCAAGCTGATGCAACTGGGTTTGCGAAAGGTCAGGGAAATACTTTTGGATGGTTTTGACAGGCATAGGCCTAACTACAAGGTCTCTCGAGTATTCTTCATAATCTGATACAGGAATTCTCGAGCTCTAAAAAGCTGTGCTTTCACGGTACCAAGTGGGATGTCCAATTCTTGAGCAATCTCTTCATAAGAGTATTCTTTGAAGTATCTGAGCTCAACTAAGGTCTTGTAACGAGGCTTCAGTTTGTCAACTACCTCACGCAGCTTCATGATTCGCTGCTTTTTTTCCATGGTCTCTTCCGGATCCAATCTTCCATCAGGAACACTGATTTCCATTCGTTCACCTTCGCTATTCTGGAATCCCGCATCGAGAGAGAGGGCTTTAATTCTCTTCTTTCGGATAAAGTCGATACAGTTATTAGTGGCGATTTTAAAGAGCCATGTGCTAAAAGCAAATTGGGGCGTGTACTGGTGCAGTCTCTTGAATGCTTTTCCAAACGCTTCAATCGTTAGATCATCTGCATCATCCCGGCTGTTTACCATTTTGAGCAGCATGAAAAAGATTGATTCTCGATAGCGTTCCATCAGTTCGGCATAAGCTCGCTGATCCTTGTCGTTCAATGCTCGTTGAACTAACGCGTAATCGTATTTACCCTTATCGGATAGATTGGCACCTACTTCCATTGCTTGGGCTTATTGAAAATATTTGATAGATAAATTGTCAAATTCAAGATCATCAACATCGGTTCTAGCAGTGGTGAAAGCCACACCACATCTTGATTCCCCAATGAATTACTCGATCCCCTAAAAATAGCAATTTGCAACAGGTAGCGTGTGAGGAAAATTGCAATTACTAACATCAGCGCTTTCTTAATCACAAGTAGGAAAATGAATGACGAACCCAGAAATAGCCAGCTTAATGGATACAGGGACAACAATATCTTGTGAATAGCCTTGTAATGCGGGGCTGTCGTTATATGCCGGCGTTTCTGATTGAGCCATGATGACCAGTCTTTCTTGGGCTCTGATAAGGTATGGGCATCAGGAGCGATGCTGATCGTTGTATTTTTCTTGTTGGCAGCCTCTGACACAAATAGGTCATCATCGCCAGATGGAATGTGGAAGTGCCGGCGAAAGCCACCCTGATCGAAAAAGAGGGTCTTCTCATACGCCAAGTTTCGACCGACTCCCATGTACGGAATTCCGGCTTTTGAAAAGGATAAATAGTACATCGCGATTTGAAATGTATCGAATCGGATGATTTTATTCAGGAGTCCAGGGAGTTTAGTGTAACCCCCGAATCCAATACTTATACGACGTTGATCGTCCATTACTCGAGTCATTTCGCTGATCCAACTACGAGAACTTGGTCTGCAGTCAGCGTCAGTCAGGAGTACGGTTTCATGTTTTGCCGCTTTAATCCCTAGTGTGAGAGCAAACTTCTTTCCACTCATTCGTTGCTTGTCCTCGTCAAGATGAGTCACATGAAGGGCTGGAAAACTGACTTGGAGTGCGTCCAGAGTTTCTTTGGTTGTGTCCCAGCTCGCATCGTTTACGACTACAATCTGAAATTCGGGATGCTTCTGCTCCATGAGTTGCGGAATGAGCTCACGAAGATTCTTCTCTTCATTCTTAGCACAGATCACTACTGAGACAGGTCTATCGGGAAGATCATTGGTGCTTTTGTGCCGTGAAACTCTAAGGAAAAAGAACAAAAAATACAACCATTGCACAAGGATACAGCCAGCAAATACGCCGACGATAATCCATTCAAACCCCTCAAAATCTTCTAGTCCAAGCACAACGCAAATCTATTCGCCTTCACTACGCGATGAAAAGAGAAAAGGCGTGAATTCCCACCTTTTTTCCACAGCCGAAATCGACTGCTATTTCTTTGTGCTTCTGCTAATATGTAGTCTATTGGATCACTAGTTTTTTACTTAGCACCTTGTCTGTTGAGTTTATCGAAATGTGGTAAAGTCCGACGGGTAGGTGGGATAAATCAATTCGTTGATTCAATTGAGTTGTCACATTTTGTTGCCAAACGACTTTCCCCATTTGGTCATGCAACATTATCGGTGTGCCAAGCGCGATGTCGTTGTTAAGTCTCAAGGTAAAAATGCCTTCAGAGGGATTAGGGAACATTTCAAAATTCGCAATTTTTCTTTCGTCGATTGAAAGTCCATTTTGCATTCCGAATACATCGATTTGCACTTCTTCGAATGTGCCACCATTAGCCATGAGATCGTCATTTCCGTCAAAGATCTCGTAATTGCCATTGCCCCACTCACAGCAAATTCCATCTCCATAGTCATCAATAAGCACAAATTCGTAGCATCCTGAGTAGTAGAAATCTACGTACTCGACGATTAGCGTATTGTTCGCATATGCGTTTGGGTCCTCGTCGGTAGCAATTTGAGCGCCTCCGCCATCAGGACCGATAACATCATTTCCACCACTTGCTAGTACATCGCCATTTGGCTGACGAATTTCCCAATAGGTCTCATAGCCGTAATCGTCTGTAAGGATTGTAATGACGATCTGCTCTTGTCCAACGATTAAGTCAAATGTGAATGCAGATGTATTGTTGTTGCCATTTTCGTCCTGCATCCCGTTAGGATTGGTCACTGAAACGTCGATCGAATTAGCACCTGAAACTGGCCACATTTGGTTGAGGTTAACAACTACAGAATTGTCTTGAGCTAGGTTTCCAGTCCAGTCTATTTGTATGTCAGCACCACCGTTATAGTTGTAGATGATGGTAGCTGAAGTTAATGTTTCAGACCCGGAGTTCTTTAAATTGAATGTGGGGTTTAATGGCGCTGGATCGCATATGCTTGATGGCACATTGTTGATGCCTTGTGCGCTGGCATCCAAGGCAAACACCTCAGCACCTTCTGGCCACCCGTCCAATGTTGTTACGCCCGTTCCTGATGGGTCAAGCCAATCGTGAAGTCTTGTGAGCGCAGACGAACCGTCCCAAGAAACTCCAAAGCGACCATACCAGTCAGCTTCACCGTTGTTTACCGAGCCTGAACATGCTGCGTATCCGCCAAAAAGTTGGCCGATAATGCGGTGGTTTTGATCAAACAAAGGTGATCCAGAAGATCCTCCTTCCGTTACGCCATCTTCCCATTGATCGATATACCAAACTGCAGCGCCGCCTGATGTGGCGTGATAAGGCGCATCTGTGTCGTGACAGATCATTTTCAAGTCTCCCGAAGGATGGTGAATGCCTGTCGAGCCTGAAACTGTTTCGGCGTCCGAATTATCCCATCCAGCGTACTGCACGTTATAGTTTTCCGGTGGAATCTCGCTAAGCTCAAGAAGCCCAAAATCACTTCCACCATTACTTGCTTTTAATGTTGATCCACTTATGCTCTGGTTAGTTGGGCCAGTATTTTCGCCGCAGTTTGCAGCTTCGTGATTGAAGTAGAATATCCATCCGTTTTCACCTCCTAAGCAGTGGTTGGCCGTGAGAAAGTACGGTGTCCCATCTTGGGCCGTATTGTTGATCATGGCGCCAGTGCATACCGCCCAGCTACCCGATACTATCAACGCAACAGATCTTTTCTCGATTTGCCATTCATCTCCTTCGGGACAATTGATTCCGATGTTACAGTTTCCACTGTTTCCGAATGGGCCGCGATTCATCTCAGCCACCTCTTCAAATTTTGAACGAAGCGATCGGTAACCGTGAGTGACTTGATCGATACTAAGTTTCCATGAATCTTCGTCTATTTCAGCTGGGACAACAAGCTCGACGATAGCCGTATTGGTGTAAACCATACTTGTGCTCAGCGATCCCCATTTCTTGTTAGTCTCGTGTGTAAACGCCCCTATATAATGCGTTTGCGCTTCATCATAGATGTAGACAGCGGCACCTACGGGCATTTTAAACTGGTCAAAGTGAATGCTGATGCTCTGAGCGTCTGGGCAAATAATTCCTAGCCTCCAAACCTGGTCGCCGTTTTCATTTTCAGACCAAATTCCGTGAGTGTCTGGATGGAAATTTACTGCGTGATCGAATCCGAATCGATAGGCGAATTCCTTGTACTGGTCGCGTTCGACGTCTTCAGCTTTGAGAGCTTCGAGATTGATCTCAGGCATGAGCATAAAGCCTGTTTCATCTGCTATATCTGTACCTTTCCATTCAGAGGGCTGACCCGGGCGGCAAATCTGGGCACTTGCCAAGATTGCGAAAAGGCATAAGGTTAAGGCTGAATAAAATTTCTTCATCATTGTGATTTGAGTTGGGCTACTTGCCGTATTCATATATTACTTCGTGCTCTCTGCTGCCGTTAACAAGCAGTCTGCAAGAAGGAGAACCTGAATATTTTGCTTTTGTCACGTCAAATTTTAGGGTCTGAATAACCAGCGCTCGACAATTGTCGTTGTTCGCTTGATGTTCCAGATAAAGCGGAAGTTGCGGTGGCATGCTCTTCATGTATCTCTGATTACTGATCATCTTGAATTCATGATTCTCACATCCTCCTGAATACTGTACAACCACAGTAAGGATCACCCCATCGATGCTGACCTCATTTATTATAAAACCATCGGTTTCTCTTGGGCTATACTCAAGATCGATGCTTAGCATCTGCACTTTAGGCTGCTCTGCTGAAGCTGTTTCTTCTGTGCCTTCCGTTATAGTGCTGGCTGTAGCCTCTTCTTTGCCTTTGCAGTTGCAAAAGAATGTCATCATGATTGCGGCCAAAATGCTGATTGTCAGTTTCATAATATTGAATTTTAGGTGTTCAGGCTATTCTAGGCAGAATTCGTGCCTAACGACCTAAATTGGTATTCTTTGTCCGCGAAATTCGGTGAAATACAGGGGGAGATTGTGGAATGCTTAACACGTTTTTAACATTTATGGTAGCCATTGGGCAAATTTCAGTCTCTCGTCAGCTCTATTTCTTTTCATCCCGCAACTTTTGAAGTGCAAACCACTCGTCCCTTAGGCGCGCTGCCTCAATGAAGTTTAGGTCCCTTGCCGCCTGTTCCATGTTCTTCCTCGTTCGGTTGACGGCCTTTTCTAACTGAGCCGATGTCATATACTGCACTACCGGATCAGCAGCAACGCTATGAGCCACATTTTCTTCGATTTCTTGGTAGGCCTTCTGTCTTTCGTCGATGACGCCCGATTGTTCGAATATCGTTGTCGTGGCCTTTTTGATTTGCATTGGAGTGATGCCGTGCTCCTCATTGTATTTGACTTGGTGCTCCCGTCTGCGGTCGGTTTCGTCCATGGTCTGCCGCATGCTTTTCGTGATCTCATCCGCATAGAAGATCACCTTGCCATTTATGTTTCTTGCGGCACGACCCGCTGTTTGTGTGAGAGAACGTCCACTTCGAAGGAAGCCTTCTTTGTCTGCATCCATTACGGCCACCAGACTTACTTCAGGAATGTCAAGGCCTTCCCTTAATAAGTTAACTCCAATTAATACATCGAATCCGCCTTCTCTGAGTTCTCTGATGATTTCGATTCTATCGAGCGTGTCAACTTCTGAGTGGATATACCGGCATCTGACCTCTAGTCGGGTCATGTACTTGGTGAGTTCCTCAGCCATTCTCTTCGTTAGAGTGGTCACGAGAATTCTCTCACCGCGCTTAATCACTTCATCGATTTCTTCTAGCAAATCATCGATCTGATTCAGCGAAGGTCTCACCTCGATTGGCGGATCTAGAAGTCCAGTTGGACGAATCAATTGTTCCACGATTACTCCCTCAGACTTTTCTAATTCGAAGTCAGTTGGCGTTGCGCTGACGAAGATGATTTGGCCTGCAATTGTTTCCCATTCTTCATATTTAAGCGGTCGGTTGTCCATTGCGGATGGAAGACGAAATCCGAAGTCGACTAGGTTCACTTTTCTCGCGCGATCACCACCATACATTGCCCCGATTTGAGAAACTGAAACATGACTTTCATCGATGATCGTCAGATAGTCGTCAGGGAAATAGTCCAGAAGACAAAAAGGCCTTTGACCAACTTCTCTGCGATCCATGTAGCGTGAGTAATTCTCAATGCCTGAACAATACCCCAGTTCTCGCATCATCTCCACATCATATGTGACACGTTCTTCAATCCTCTTGGCCTCGATGTGTTTGCCTGTGTCATTAAAGAATTTCACTTGCTCCACCATGTCTTTTTGAATCTGCCAGATGGCTTCATTCAAGACATCTTTACCCGTGACAAAAAGGTTGGCTGGGTAAATGTTGAACTCTTCAAAAGTGTGCAATAGCTTGCCTGTCTTTGGGTTAATCGTCTCAATGGTCTCAATCTCGTCGCCGAAAAATGTGATGCGAACCGCGTGATCAGCGTAGGCCAAGAAAATGTCTACTGTGTCTCCTTGAACGCGGAAAGTTCCACGTTCGAAATCTCCTCGTGTTCGAGAATACAAGCTTTCGACTAGGGTTAACAGGAACTTGTTGCGTGGTATCTTATCGCCGATAGCAACTGGTACAACACTGCGGTGAAATTCCACAGGGTTTCCAATACCATAAATACAAGAGATTGAGGCCACGACAATGACGTCTCTTCTTCCGCTTAACAGGGAAGTGATTGTGCTCAATCGAAGCTTGTTGATTTCATCGTTGATACTCATATCCTTCTCGATGAAAGTATTCGTCGTCGGGATAAAAGCCTCGGGCTGATAATAATCGTAGTAGCTCACGAAATATTCGACTAAATTCTCTGGAAAGAAATGCTTGAATTCGCTGTAGAGTTGAGCTGCGAGAGTTTTGTTGTGGGACAAAATGAGTGTTGGCCTCTGCGTGTTCTGAATAATATTGGCAACGCTAAACGTCTTTCCCGACCCTGTAACTCCCAAAAGTGTTTGGAATGGAGTTCCATCATTAACCCCTTCGGTCAGTTGTTCGATTGCTGAAGGCTGATCGCCAGTGGGAGAAAATTCTGAGGTGAGATTAAATACCATGCTTTGCAAATCTAAGGGTCTCAACTTCTTTACATTCTTAAATCTTCCAAAGAGACTCGAGCTGCGATGTTATTCACTCGTCGATTGATCTGCGGGCTATTCGATAATCACTTTTTTCGTATTTACAATCATTCCTTGGTTGTCACTCACCTTCACTATATAAATACACGGCGATAGCCTCGAAACATTTACACGAATTGAATTTGACTTTAGTTGTGATGTGAGAACAATTCGCCCACTTAGATCAATTATTTCTACAATCCCAAGATTGAAATTTCTCGTGTTTATCGTAATCCAATCGCTAGCTGGATTGGGGTAAACCTGAAGCGTATTCGCCTTTTGAGAATCGACGCCTACAAACAGTTGCCCCTCGCAATCGTCACAACCTATATACACGTCGTCAAGCGTATCCGAGTTCCCATCATTACAAGGTGTTCCAAGAAGAGCGTCGTCAAAACCAGCACATGCATCGTATTCGTCGCAGACGCCGTCATTGTCAGAGTCATCCACACCATCAGAACAAACGCCAATACTCATCGGCGCTTCTAGAACGCCTCGTCCATGTGTGCCAATTCTGATTTTCTGTCCAGAATATTGGAGTTCAATGTCGGAGACTCGTGTATTTGGAATGCTTCCATATAGTTCCCAATCATCCATGGAATCGTCGGTATAATAAACGCCCGCGTCTGTGCCGACAAAAAGGCCGCCGCTAACGATATTATAAATCTCAATTGCTCCCGTGGATACATTTGGTAAGCTGCCACTAATATTTTCCCAAGTGGCGCAAGCGTCAGTTGATTTCCAAACTTTTTCGCCTTCAGAGTATCCTGATTCGGTGATGTACACGACATTTAGGTTTATCGGGTCGACTTCCAGATCAGTCACGTTACTTGTGGGCATCTGTCGTGGAAACCAATCATTGCTGAAGATGTCTTTCACCCAAATGCTCGATCCCCCCGCAACATAAATTCGATTTGAGTTTGAAGGAGCAATGGCCAAATGTTCGAGGTTACCATTGGTCAATGGGTTGCTTATTTCTTCCCAGAAAGCACCGTTTGCCCAGGATTCATAAACTCTATCATAGGCAACAATAATCCTATCTGCTAGATTTTGATCCAGTTTGAATGGTGTTTCCCAAGCGCCTTGGCCTTCTTGTCCGTTGGGGGAAATGCCCCAATTGGCGTTGGATTGCCAGCGCTGCAATGAGCCGTATTGGTATTCCCAATAGCGGATGTTCGCATTCCAAGGATCGATGTCCTGGTTCATTCCATCTCCGGTATTGGCATATTGCTGCCACTCTCCGTTTGTTGATCTAAAAACATTTCCATTGTCTTGAGATCCGCCGCCGATGATGTTTTCGTCTGTTCGAGAACAAGCGATGTCGTAGAATTGGGTGATTAGCAATCCATCACAGAGGTTGGTGAATTCATCTTCTTCTACATCAAGACGGTATACGCCTCCGTCACAACAGAAATAAACAAATTCATCTTGCAGAGGATTGATAAACGCGTTGCGATGGTCAACGTGAATCATAGGCAAATTATCATTGCCAAGCCAGTGGGTTAGCTGGTCAAATGAGTCTCCGTTGTCCGTAGATTTATGGACTTCAAAATTTCCAATAAGCAAGGTTTCGTCGTCTGTGGGAGAAAATTGGATTTGCCCGTTATTTTCAGGCAAAGAGATGCTGGTGCCAAAAGTTTCTCCCGCATCAAACGAACGTTTCATGGTGTTTCCAGTTCGGATGTATAGTTTATCCGGATCGAGCGGTGTAACTGCTATTTGGGCTGTTCCGCCACCGACGTTGATCACTGGGTCGAAGGTCAATCCTCCATCTACACTTTTGTAAAACGCGCCCGATGAATTCACTTGATAAACGATTGACGGATCGTCTGGTTTAAACTTAATATCTCGTGTGTTGAGGGTGTTCAGTTGTTCAACGGTCTCAAATCCGTCATCTGTTCGATACATGCCGTTTTCAGCTCCAACGAAGATGCGATCAGCTTGGTTCGGGTCAGCGATCATCCAATAAATTCTCACCTGATCCCCAAGGTTGAAGGAGAGCGCAGTAGGCTCCCAATTCTCACCTCCATCAATAGACTTGTAAACGCCAATGGAAGGCGGGCCGTACCATACGTGATCGCTGAGAGCAATGTAAATCGTGCTCGGTGTGTCGCGATTGATTATGATCGAGCTGACAGCAAGATGCGGGAGGCTATCGCCGATAGGGTTGTATGATTCACCGCCATCTGTAGTTTTCCAAACTCCGCCTATTGCTGCACCTACGTAAAAAGTATTCGTGTCTGTTGGATGGAAGCCGATAGAAGTTGTGCGACCCATTCCGATTTGCCAAGTAATATAGTCTTCATAGGAAATGTTGTCCCATTCAATATTGTCAAACGGTCCGGCAGAACCTCTGCTTGCCTCTAGATTGCTTCGGTGGTAGGCAGTAGGGTCGCCCAAAGTGCCATCTGGATTCAAGTTCTTTTTATAGAAAGCCTGCCAGCGCTGGTATTTGACAAAATCACCATCTCGATAAAAACCTTGACAAAGCTCCGCTGGTTCGATTCCGGGATATTTCTCAGCAAAGTAGGCGTCGGCTTCTTGTACAGTCTTTTCAAAATCAGTTGCTGTAGAAATGATGGTTTTGATGTCGCGTTGTCCGAATGCGTTAGTGCATGCTAGTGTCAAACAAAAGCTAAGTAAGAATAGATTGGATTTCATAGTTTCAGCTTGACGCAAAGATTAAATATTCGCCTGAAAAATCTCAATCATTGTTTTGGTTAAATAGCAATTCAAAAAAATCTCGAACTCGATCGTAACCAAAATACTCAGCTTTTAATCGTAAGTAAATCCTAACCATAGAATTCTTCCGCTTAAGTTTCTGCCGACTCTCTCAAATTGACCTCCAAGCGATGGCCTACTTGCTTGGCTCAAATTCAAGATCCTGGAACAGAACTATTATGAGACCCTCCTTGATATCGTAAGTTGATCAGCAAACGCTTGCAGCCATTTTCGGGTACAAAAAAACCCTCAAGCAAAAGCTGAGGGTTCTTTTAATTTCTAGAAGAGTAGACTATTCTTCACCTACAACTTCAAATTTCACTGTCTGGGAAACATCTTTGTGAAGCTTTACAACCGCTTCGTATTCTCCCAGCTGCTTAATCGCATCTTCTGAAAGCGAAATGCTCTTTCTGTCAATCTCATGTCCTGCCTTGGCTAGAGCCTCAGCTACTTGGATGCTATTAACAGATCCGAAAATCTTACCGTTCTCACCTGCTTTAGCGCCGATCTTCAATGTCAATTTAGCTAGCTTGTCTGCTAACCCTTGTGACTCATCTAGAATCTTAGCTTGCTTGTGAGCTCTTTGACGAACTGTCTCCTCGTGTACTTTCTTCGCACTTTTTGTAGCGAGAATTGCCAAGCCTTGAGGGATCAAGTAGTTACGTCCGTATCCTGGCTTTACATTGACTAATTCGTCTTTGCCGCCTAGAGATTCAACGTCTGCTTTTAGTATTACTTCCATCGTTTTACTTATTTAAGCAAGTCACCCACGTATGGCATCATAGCAAGATGTCTTGCTTTCTTGATAGCCTGAGAGACTTTACGTTGATACTTCAGAGTTGTACCTGTGAGTCTTCTTGGAAGAATTTTGCCTTGCTCGTTGCAAAGCATCATCAGGTAATTTGGGTCTTTATAGTCGAGGTACTTAATTCCTCCTTTAGTGAATCGGCAATACTTTTCGCGCTTCGTGTCGATTTGTATCGGATTCAGATATCTAATATCATCAGCCATTGCTTCGGAAATTTAATGTGATTACTTAGAGGCCGCAGCCTTCTTTTTAACGTTTGGAGAACGATCTCTCCTTCCTTCAGCATAAGTGACATGGTGCTTGTCCATCTTCGTTGTTAGCCAACGAATGATGCGCTCATCTCGCTTAAATTGAGTTTCTAATCCTTCGATTACTTCACCAGTCGCCTCAAACTCAAGCAAGCGATAGAATCCTGTGCTCTTCTTCTGAATTGGATAAGCCAATTTTCGAAGGCCCCAGTCTTCCTCATGAGTGAACTTGGCACCGCCGTCACCCAGTAGCTTCTTGAAATGGTCGACTGTCTCCGCTGCCTGTTCTTCCGACAGCACGGGAGTCATAATGAAAACAGTTTCGTACCTATTCATGTGATCTACAGTTAATTACTTTTTTAAAATGGGGTGCAAAGATAGTTCTTTCTTCTCAATCAGATACACTTTTTCCAACGTCTTAAAAAGGGCGGTTTCCCTCACATTTTTGATGTTTTCAAGATGTGCTGAAAATCTGTTCAAAACTCCTTCCAAATCATACGATTTCATCGCCGATATTTGACGGCTCAAGATGGCAGAAAATTTCATCGTATCAGCTCGTAAGTATAGGCCTCAATCGTGGGGTACCGTGGTTGGCCAAAGCTCTATTACAGCAACTCTACAAAGCGCTATTGCCAAAAGCCAGATTGCCCAGGCATATCTGTTTTGCGGTCCGCGTGGAGTTGGGAAAACGACCTGCGCACGAATTTTCGCGAAAGAAATCAATGTAGAGGCCCAAGCGGAAGATCAGGATTTGAGTTTCAATGTTTTTGAACTCGATGCTGCTTCAAATAACAGTGTTGAAGACATACGCTCAATTACCGATCAAGTGCGAATTCCGCCTCAATTGGGTAAGTACAAGGTGTACATCATTGATGAGGTTCACATGTTGTCTCCGAGCGCATTCAACGCCTTTCTGAAAACTCTTGAAGAACCACCTCCACACGCAATTTTCATTCTTGCAACGACTGAAAAACACAAGATCATTCCTACGATTTTGAGCCGTTGTCAGATTTTTGATTTCAGGCGAATCAAAGTCAACGATATAAGTGGACACCTTGCTTCTATTGCTGAAAAGGAAAATGTCAAAACCGACGCTGAAGGTTTGCATGTCATAGCGCAAAAAGCTGATGGAGCCATGCGTGACGCGCTTTCAATCTTCGATCAGATTGTTGCTTTTTCTGGAGATGAGGTTACTTACGAAAAGGTCATTGAAAACCTAAATGTCCTCGATTACGAGTATTACTTCCGATTTGCAGATTGCATTGTCAAAGAAGATATTAGTTCTTCACTTGTGCTCTTCAACGACGTGTTAGATAAAGGCTTTGATGGTCATCAAGTTATCATCGGCTTGGGCGAGCACCTTAGAAACCTCATGGTCGGAAAGGACGATTCTACTCTGAGTCTCATGGAGGTCACCGAGAGTATCGCTCAACGTTATCGAGAACAAGCCGAGGCTTTGGATATTCGAACTCTAGTCAAGGCGCTAGATTTGATTAATCAATGCGATGTGCATTATCGCACCGCAAAAAATCAAAGATTGGTGGTTGAGCTATGCCTCATGCAGCTTTGTTCTATTAAGTACAATGAGGCCGAAAAAAAAAACTCTGATTTCTTCCTAAAACCTCCGGGTCCAGTTGAAGAAGGTGGTTCTGGGATTTTGTCTCAATTACCCGAAAATCCTGCTAGTCCTGAAGTTCAGGCTGAACAGAAGGGTGCACTGCCTCCTCTTGAGATTCACGAAGAGTTTCAAGAACCTATTTCTCCGGAACTGGAAATTATCGATGAATTGCCTTTGGTCGAAGAAGCGCCTATTCCTGTTGCTGCGGAAATTTCTCCACCCACACCACCAGCAGCGAAACCACTGGTTCCAGATGAGAGGTTTAAGTCAGAAAGTAAGGTGGTTACCACTTCAGTATCACTCAGTAATCTTTTTGAGGATACTGGTGTGACGACGGAAAAAGGCGAAGAAAAAATAACAGTTGAGGAGCCAAAGCTTCTCAACGACTTTTCGGTCGATGAGTTCAATGCAGCTTGGAAGACATATGCTGATCGCCAACTAGAGGGCGATAAGAGAAGTGTCTACGCCACGCTCATGTCCGATATCCCTCATTGTCTTGAGAATATCATTACGCTTAAGCTTAGTAACACGGTTCAGATGATGGAAATCGATGTTGTGAAATCAGACTTGATGGAATTTCTCCGTAAGAGACTGAAAAACACCGAGCTGCGTTTGAATACTGTCCTTGTAAAGGATGAAAGTGCCAAGTTGAAGTACTATACCGATAAGGACAAGTACGACGCAATGGTCAAACAAAATGAAAGCCTCGATTACTTTCGTAAGAGGCTTAATCTAGACTTAGATTTTTAATTCTTCGAAGACTAGGCGTAGAAGAATTGATCATTTTCATTAGCACGTGAAGTAATGATCTATTCCACCTAATAGTTCGATGTATGCGGTTTGGGCTTCAGCTTCCATTCCTCGTAGGCCACCATTTTCTGATTGCCGACAACTGATCGGATAGCTTCGTCCATACGTTTTGTCATTTTAGCCATAGCCTCGTCGTTCCCTCGATTAGCCTCCATTGATGCGTCAAGCTCAAACTCATAACAAGCCTTAAGAACTTTACTCATGTCAGCTTTGTCGTCAATACCACAAGCTTTTTGGATCTCAAAAGCTTGAATTTCAGCCATTTGACGAATAGTCAATTCTTGATCAGCCATAGACGGCGGATTCTTGTGATTAGTAGTTTGTTGAGCAGAACAAACTCCAAATGCGAGAAATGCGAGAAATGTAAGCGTCGTTTTCATCATAAAAGAATTTACTCCACAATGATAGTTATAGATTCTAATGTAGGAGATAAGTCAAGAGATGACTCCTTTGAAGGTGAATTCTGACATAAATTGCGCGAGATTTTGAGAATCGATAAATACATATGGGCTATCCGGATCTACAAGACCAGAAGTTTAGCGACCGAAGCTTGCAAATCGGGTCGTGTGACGGTCGCTGAAAAGGAGTGTAAACCATCTCGTGCCATTAAAGTAGGCGAGGAAATTTTAGTCCGAAAAGGCGCTATTCACTTTTCTTGGAAAGTGTTGGAACTACCAAAGAGTAGGGTGGGAGCGAAGCTTGTCCCAGATTATGCAACAGAAACTACCACAGCAGAGGAACTCGAGAAATTTGAAATGATCAGACTCGCCAATCGAGATGTTTTCAGGAAGAAACCAGGGAGACCGACCAAAAAGGACCGTCGTGATCTCGATAAATTTTTCGACTAATGGAAGCCAAACAAATAACCGCAGACGATACCCGTGACATTCGATACAGAGTTCTTTGGCCTCACAAGGATCGAATGGAAGAGTGTGTGATAGACTTAGATCATCGAGCCGATGCGATACATCTGGGAACATTTGATGGAGATAGAATTGTGAGCGTGCTCTCCCTTTTTGAAATGTCGACACCAAAACTTGAGTTCGAAAAACAGTACCGACTGCGGGTCATGGGAACCGACCCTCTATACGGCGGGAAGGGAGCAGGAAAACTGATTATCGAATTGGCCAAAGAAATTATTCGGAATAAAGGATACGACGTCATCTGGTGCGACGCGAGAAAAGTGGCGATTGGATTTTACGAAAACCTTGGTTTTCAGATGGTTGGGGATTGGTACGATGTCCCTCAAATTGGTCCGCATAAGACCATGTATTTTGGGCTGGCTTAAAGAGTTCATCTACTTTACCCTCGTCCATATTTCTTACGCTAACCATTTGCTCTTACTATAGGAAAACAAGTTCTTTGCCGGAAATCTCTCGAAATGCCCAAGTTGAGTCAGAAAGCGCATGATATGCCAGCATCACCAATTCGAAAATTGGTCCCATATGCTGAAGCCGCAAAAAAAGAAGGAAAGACGGTTTACCATCTCAATATAGGTCAACCAGACATCAAGACCCCCGATGTTGTCATGGACCGCCTCCGAAATATTGAGAGGAGTGTAATCGAATATTCAAATTCAGAGGGCTACGAATCATACCGCAATGGGTTGGCTAAATATTACAACAGCGTTGGTGTCAGCGTTGGACCGGAAAATGTAATGGTAACCACCGGTGGCTCGGAAGCCCTGATTTTCGCGTTTCAAGCTTGTTTGAATCCAAAGGACGAGGTGATTATTCCTGAACCGTTTTATGCCAATTACAACGGATTTGGAAAGACTGCAAATATCAATGTTGTTCCGGTAATGTCTGATATCGACACAGGATTCGCGCTACCTCCGATTGAAGATTTTGAAGCACTAATTACGCCTAAGACTAAGGCGATTTTGATTTGTAATCCGGGAAATCCAACGGGTTATCTATACTCGGCTGATGAGCTCGAAAAGCTCCGTTTATTAGCATTGAAGCACGACCTCTGGCTATTCGCTGATGAAGTGTATCGTGAGTTTTGTTACGATGGAAAAGAACATACATCGGTTCTGAGCCTAGATGGGTTAGAGCAAAATGTTGTTCTTATCGATTCGGTGTCAAAGCGTTACAGCATGTGTGGTGCGCGAGTTGGAGCATTGGTCAGTCGAAATAAAGATTTCATGTTCAGTGCTCTCAAGTTTGGTCAAGCGAGACTTTCTCCACCAACATTAGGACAGATTGCAGGAGAAGCCGCACTCGATACGCCCCAATCCTATTTTGACGATGTGATCGAAGAGTATGTTGAGAGAAGGAACGTATTGGTGGAGGGATTGAATCGGATTCCAGGTGTTAAATGTCCAAATCCATCTGGAGCATTTTACTGCATTGCGGAGTTGCCAGTAGAGAATGCAGAGGATTTCTGCCAATGGATATTAGAGAAATTCGATCACCAGGGACAGACCATTATGATGGCTCCAGCTGCTGGATTCTATTCAACACCAGGTTCTGGTTTGAATCAGGTTAGAATTGCTTACGTGCTCAATGTTGAGTTACTTAAGAAATCAGTTGAATGCCTGCAGGTTGCTCTTGAGAAGTACGCGGAATTTGAGAAAGCTAGCTTAGACTCACTTTGAGACTTCAACCTTTAACTTTTCTACAAATTCTCCCGTTGTTCTTCTGGTAATTGTCAGCATCATGCTCGGTCCTACTGCCTTTCCAGCATTCATTTTAAACTCAGCGAGACCGCTGGTTTCTTGGCTCACCTTAGCGCCTGAATTGTTAGAAATCTCGACAATGTAATCTCCGGCCTGCTTGAAGTGAATAGAAACATTACCTTCTATATCCGACTTAGCAGTATTCACTACACTCTTAATATGTCCTCTTGACTCCTTCGGCTTGCTGATGATCTTAAATCGTGGTTCGAGTTTAGATAATGTAGATTCGAGGTAGGGCTGAAGTAAGATGCGATCGGCGGAAAGAATACGGCCGTTTTCGTTACCTCCGGCAAAAAGATGATTCATTTTCCCTTGTTTAACCATCTTGTCGATGATCAGCTGCTGCGCTGTCATCTGACGAAATCCAAATAGGATATCTCCATCAATTGCTAGCGCACTGGCATGAAACGTAGAATCCGAAATAGGTGTTTCAAGCATCCAAAGCGAATTGCCACGGTCTGCAAAACCAACCCAAATTGTGTCCTGAGTCTGTACATCTGTGATGAAGCTGACTCGTGTCGCCTTGTCATAGTGCACGTCGTATGTATTCTGCTCATGGGTGTAAATGTCCTCTACGGTGAATTTCGACCCAAGCAGCATTTTCAAACTAATAGGTCTTTTGACGAATAGGCCCGTGAAGGTTGTCTTACCCTCTTGAGGCTCTGTTCCATGCGTTCTTTCCTCAGAAGAGCAAGACGCGAGCAAGAGACACGATGCGATCAATACCAGAAACTTCTTCATTTGGCAAAAGTAGTGGAGACAGATGTTATGATTCGTGAAATCATTTCAGAATTCTGTGATACTTAGCTTATTAATACCCCACTATCTTCGCCGTGTGGTAGTAGACGTTATAATTCCAGCCTACAATGAAGAAGGCACGATCGGAAAAGTGGTTAGGGACATTGATCGAAATTTGGTGCGGCATGTTGTGGTAGTTAACAACACATCGACCGACAATACGGTCGAGGTAGCAAAAAGTGCTGGAGCCCTAGTCTTGCACCAAAACAAAAGAGGTTATGGAAGGACATGTTTGACAGGTATTGATCACGTTAGTGCCCTCAAAGCACCTCCAGATGTTGTAGCCTTTATGGATGGAGATTACTCCGATTTCCCAGGTGAACTCAAAGATATTCTGGCTCCCATTAGAGAGGAAAACATCGATATGGTAATTGGAAGCCGCGCTCTTGGACAACGAGAAAAAGGGAGCATGACTCCTCAACAACGATTTGGGAATTGGTTGGCCACCGCAATGATTCGTGTCATTTACCGCAAAAAGTATACAGACTTGGGTCCATTTCGGGCTATCAAATTGAGTGCTTTGCAGCAAATCAATATGCAGGATCAAACTTATGGTTGGACTGTCGAGATGCAGGTGAAGGTGATCAAGCAGGGTTTGTCATACATTGAGATTCCGGTCGATTATAGACGACGTGGGGCAGGTCAGTCCAAAGTGGCTGGGACTCTCAAAGGAACTATCTTTGCTGGCTGGAAGATCATCACGACTATACTTAGATACTGCTGATTTGGCACTTACTATTATCATACTCTACGGTCTTTTTTTGACCTTCATCTTCCTCTATAGTATGGTGCAACTAAATCTGGCTTGGAACTACGTTCGAGATTGGAAAAAGCGGAAGAATCGTGTCTTACCAGAAGTTTCAGATGACGAATTACCCATTGTCACCATTCAACTCCCTGTCTTCAACGAGCTTTATGTGGTGGAGCGCTTGATCGAAACGGTAAGCGAAATCGATTATCCCAAGGATAAACTTGAGATTCAGGTTTTAGATGACAGCACAGATGAGAGTTTTTACCTCGCAGCAAATAAGATTGCCGAAGTAAAAGCTCGGGGTTTTGATATTAAGCACATTAAAAGGCCCGAACGAGTCGGTTACAAGGCAGGAGCTCTGGCATACGGTCTTGGGGTTTCTCGCGGAGAGTTCACGGCAATATTCGATGCAGATTTTGTTCCTAAAAAGGAGTTTTTGAGAAGCACCCTTCCCTTTATGATTAAGGACGAATCGCTTGGTGTTGTTCAGACTAAATGGGAACATCTCAACGAGGGATTTTCTTTACTGACTAAGCTCCAAGCTTTTGGACTTGACGCGCATTTTACGGTAGAGCAGAGAGGCCGAAATGCTGGAGGGCACTTTATCAATTTCAATGGCACGGCAGGAGTGTGGCGAAACAAGTGCATCGATGAAGCCGGAGGATGGCAGAGCGATACAATTACAGAGGATCTTGATTTAAGCTATAGAGCACAAATGGCGGGATGGAAATTCCTTTTTCTAGAAGGAGTCGGTTCCCCAGCCGAGCTACCTGCTGAGCTAAATGCACTGAAAAATCAACAGTTTAGATGGACTAAAGGTGCAGCTGAATGCGCAGTTAAAAACTTGCCTAAAGTATTCAGGACTAAAGGTCTAGGAGCGTTTACAAAAATGCACGCAGCCTTTCACCTCATGAATAGTTTCATTTTCATTTGTGTGATCTCCACGGCCGTCCTTAGTATACCGATGTTGCTTATCAAGAACCAGATTGATAAGTACGACATGCTCTTCAATATCGCTTCCGTCTTCCTTTTGAGTTTTGTTATTCTAGCAGTTTTCTACTGGGTGAGCAGGCCGAAGAAGTCTGGTAAGTTTGGCGAGTTTATCGTTCGATTCCCACTTTTCTTGAGCATGAGTATGGGGCTTTCACTTCACAACGCGATAGCAGTTATCGAAGGTTATATTGGAAAGAAGACACCATTTGTGCGCACTCCAAAATTCGCGATTGAGAAGAAAGAGGGAACGTGGACGGATAAAAAATACCGCACCATAAAGACGAACCCGCTGACATTGATAGAAGGATTATTGGCTTTGTATTTCCTGGGAGGTATAGCTGCAGCGTTTTATCTAAACGAGTTTGGTCTGCTGCCTTTCCACATCATGTTGACCTTTGGATTCGGTTATATCTTTATCTATTCATTGCGTCACACCAAGGTTTAGGCTTTCATTTGTGAATCTTAGTTTGCTGCCTCGAGCGCATGACTCCTCTTCGTAAAATATCTCTTGCCCTAGCTGGCTATATTCTGATCATAGGAGTGGGGTATTTCACCTCTAGAGATGACTTTCTCCAGCTCTCGATACTATTCGGAGCGTTGTTTTTGGGTTACATCCTATTTCTCAAAAAGATAGCTGCATTTGGAATCCGTGAGATTGTTCTCGTCGCTATCCTGTTTCGCGTGTCTTTGCTTTTGGCGGCGCCAAATTTGAGCGATGACTTTTGGCGTTTCATTTGGGATGGTAGGCTACTGGCTGCTGGCGAGAATCCCTACCTCTATTTGCCTCTCGAGAGCGCTGATGATCCTACAATAGCTGAATTGGACTTGAAGGGGGAAGTCTACACTAACCTGAATTCCAAGCAGTACTACACGGTATATCCTCCTCTAAATCAGGTTGTTTTTGCCGCGTCGGCCTTTGTAGGATGTTCGAACCCTATGGCTGAAGTGTTTGTTTTAAGATTGATTCTTCTTGCTGTAGAAATAGGGGTAATGGTCTTGTTGATTCGCTTGTTAAGGCATTTTCAAAAAGATGAAAAGCTGGTGGCTTGGTATGCGCTCAATCCTTTGGTAATCGTTGAGATTATCGGCAATCTTCATTTCGAGGGCCTTATGCTATTCTTCATTCTGCTGGCGATTTGGCTATGGACTAGGGAAAAAATTCTTCCTGCTTCGATCGCGCTCGCAGCGGCTATTTCTACAAAGCTGCTGCCTCTGATACTAATTCCTATGTTGCCTAAGTTCCTCGGTTGGAAAAAGGCGATGACTATTGGAGTCATTTCTGTTTCGCTGTTCGTGTTAAGCTTTTCGGTATTCGTTAGTCAAGAGTTGATTGAGAATTTCGGGTCCAGTATTGACCTTTATTTCAGAAGTTTTGAGTTTAATGCGAGCATTTATTATCTCAGCCGAGAAGTTGGTTATTGGGTCGTCGGTTACAATGTGATCCAATACATCGGGCCCGGTTTATCGCTCGTCGCATTGCTTTCTGTTCTGGCTATTTCTCTGCTGAGAAGTCGATTGAAATGGAACGTTTTTCAAATGATTTGCGTTGGTCTGTCAATCTATTTTTTACTCGCCACAACTGTGCATCCATGGTACATGATAACACTCGTCGGACTTGCGCCGCTTTGTGGCTGGCGGTTTCCATTGCTTTGGTCAGGAGTTGCCATTCTATCATACTCACACTATGCCGGTGGGGGATTTGAGGAGAATTACTTTCTCATCACTATCGAATACATTGTTCTTTTGGTGGGGGCTTGGTTTCTGGATTTTGAGAACAAATCGAGGCCGATGATCGCAGGGTAGAAGTGAGATAGGATATTACTTGGTGAGGATCTTCCCGTAAAAAGCGCTTTCCGAATAATGGTCATCAACGTATTCGATGATCTCAGAGAATAAATCCAGATCCTCTTCGCTCAATTCTGAAAACCGAATGCACGATTCCCCGCAATCAAAGCGGTCGAGCTCAGCGTCATAATTCTCAAGAAGATCATATGGCATAATGTACAAGGCCATGTATTGCTTCTGGCTAGCAAGCGCTGCAAGCACATGACCATCGCGAGAATACGTCGGCATCTTGTACTGCATGTTCACTTCTACGCCAGAAATGATAGCCCGAATGCTGGAGTCGATTTCTAGCATAATCTCCTTTCGTTCAGGAGAGAGTTGGTCTATGTATTCAGCAAAGGTCATGACTTGATTCAATGATTCCTTTTAAGTCTTAAGAGTGTAATTGATAGTAACAGGGCAATTAAGTACTGCTGAAATTGGGCAGTTTTCCTCAGCGTCTTTTACTGAAGCTGCAAATAGCTGGCTGTCAATTCCTGGAATGTTGGCAGTGAGTTCAATGTGACTTCCAATGATCTTACCATCGCCCATTGTAACTGTACATTTTGCTGATAGCTCGGTTGGTATGTAATCATGATTTCCAACGACAAAGCTGAGTTTCATGCAAAAACATCCGGCATGCGCCGCAGCCACTAGCTCTTCGGGATTAGTATCATTTCCATCTCCAAATCGGGAGGAAAATGAATAAGGTGTGCTAGAAAGAACTTCACTATCCGAACTTAGTGCTCCCCTGCCTTCTTTTCCACTTCCTTTCCAAATTGCCGTTGCTGAACTTTTCATTTATATAGGTCTTTTAGAATCTTAAATTTAATAGAACGCACGGTTAGCGCTTTGCAATAATGGCTAGAAAACTAGGCAAAGAATTGCATGAATTCACTTTTCTTGCTGGTCTTGTGATGAACTCATTACGTTAGCGGAATATCTTGGTGCCGATTATTGGATAGTTTCGTGGTCCGTTTCAAAAAGATATTTTCTATGAAGAAACTCAACTGTTGGATTTGTGTGCTTGTAATGCTTCTTGCCGCGAGCACCGTTGGAAACCTTTGCGCCCAAGAATCTGGCGACACGCTTTGGGTTCAGACCTATACATTTGAAGAGCAAAACGATCCCGAGACGGCCTACGAAAGCCCCGGTCGACGTTGGTTTGATATGCCGGCCGACGACGGAACTGAGTTCCAAAAAATTCTCATGTACTATAAGTTGAAGTGCTTTGAAGATGGGACGGCTGGCAATTTGGGCTATGCTTGTGGCGAATGGGATTATCTGAGTTATTCATTCTTATGGGATCACACTGGGCTGTTTGATTCAACCCTTATTGACCATCCTTTGTATCTATACAATAACACAGATTTTGATACAGTGATGGTGGGAACTCAGGAATACACGCATATGCAGATAATTCCGACCGAATTATCGAACATTCTGAATATTAATTCCGAGTCTACTGCCATTGTTGGAGAAGATGATTTAGAGGTGAACTATCCTTTTGAAACTAGCAACTCCCGATCTAGAACCCACGTGCTTTGGACGGCACAAGAGCTAATTGACTCTGGCTTGAGTCCGGGGAGCATTACTGGAATGCGACTCGAAATTTCAGAACCCAATATGTCCATCAATTGGATGGGAATTAGGTCGCTTACGACAGAACAAGACAGTATAACGAGCTTCTTGGAAGGAGATTGGAATGAACATTATGGTTGGAGTGTGCCAGCCGAAGATGTTGGATGGTATCATTTTCAATTTAACGAGGCGATAGCTTGGAATGGGATTGACAACTTGGTGATCGAGTTTGCGCAAAAGAGTTCAAACATAGAAGATGATTTTGGTCATCTAGCTACTAACGTTGCTAGCGAAACTGTTGTTCATACCTCTCAAACAGATGGGTATGTTCATTTCGATTGGAACGATCAAGTGAATGTTCCTCAAGAAGCATTTTCTGATATGGATGAGCAAGTAACCGTGAGCTTCTGGCTTTATGGCGATCCAGCCGTTCAACCTCAAAATGGAACAACATTCGAAGGAGTAGGTGCTAACAATGAACGGGTCTTGAATTCTCATACACCATGGAGCAATAGCAATGTCTATTGGGACGCTGGATGGGATGGCGGATACGATCGAATCAACGCGGAAGCTAATGCTGAGGATTTTTCGGGTAAATGGAGCCATTGGGCGTTCACTAAAAACACGACTACTGGAATTATGGTGATTTACTTGAATGGCGAAGAATGGCTTTCAGGAGACAATCGTGATAATCCTCTTAGTGGAATCGTTGAGTTTTCGATTGGATCGGCATCAAGCTGGCAGAATTACTACAACGGTTTCATGGATGAATTCCAAATTTGGAATACTGCTTTAGATGAAGAGTCTATTGCAAGCTGGATGTACCGAGATGTAGATGACTCTCACCCGATGTGGGAAGACTTGCTTGTTTATTACAAGTTTAACGGGGAAAACGGCGATCCCTTTTTAGATCATAGTTCAAACGGATTGAATGGTGTGGGGCAGGGTAGCCCAAATCGTATTAGATATCAAGCTAATGAGTTGTTCAGGAATTTCAATGTTTATGAGGTTAGGCCAAACGCCACTTTTGTTCAAGGAGACTACGAGATTGAAAGTCAATATGATCAATCGTGGGTTTCAGTCCCCGTTCCTCCAGTGTCCATTTCTGAATGGCAGGTCACCAATGACGATTTTGAGTTAGTCGATATAGAATATTACTATCCTGAAGGATATTCATACCTCTATGACCAAAACGGAGAGGCGATAGACTCAGTGTTTTGGGGTGGGGAAACACAATTCATCAATGGTGAGCTGTTTTATTATGAAGAACCATTCGAGATCTTAAGCCGCTACGAGCTTGGTCGATTTATCACACCCTACGGTATCAATCTCGACTTGGAGGATGGATGGACCTGGATCTATGACGTAACTGATTTTGCACCATTTCTTCGCGATAGTGTTGACATGGCTGCGGGTAATTGGCAAGAACTTCTAGATATGAAGTTTGCTTATATATATGGCACACCGCCTCGTGATGTGAAGAGAGTTGAGCGCTTGTGGAACGGCAATTGGGGGTTAGCAGGTTTTGATGCTAATGTAGATACCAAAACATTCGAATTCGAGGATGGAGAGGAGATGGCCCGGGTGAAAGCAACTACTACTGGCCATGGTTTTGGCTCTGGAAATAATTGCGCTGAGTTCTGCAATAACGTGCACAGTTTGGAGGTCAATGGTCAAACTGAATGGTCTTGGCAAATCATGCAAGAATGTGCCGATAATCCGCTTTATCCACAAGGAGGAACTTGGGTGTATGATCGTGCGGGCTGGTGTCCAGGTATGGAGGGCGAGCTATATGAATTTGAAATTACGCCGTGGGTTGAAGAGGGTGAAGTTGATCTCGATTATGACATAGAATACGATCCAGATGGAAATTATGTGTTTGAAAGTTATGTCGTGACCTATGGCGCGCCCAATGCATACAATGATGTGGAGATCAGCGAAATACTTGCGCCTAGTGATTTTAGACTTCATAGTAGAGAGAACCCACTTTGCAAAAATCCAATGATTCGGATCCGGAATAATGGACAAGACACGTTGACTTCATGCTTGGTCACATATTCAGTAGAAGGAGGGCAAGAGCAGACGTATACGTGGACAGGAAAACTCGCATTTATAGAGACTGAAGATATAGAGCTTTCTTATGCCGACCCTATTATTTATGAAGGAGACGAGGATGAGATTCTCACATTTCATGCGGCTGTTTCTTTGCCCAATGGAGTCGGAGATGAGAATCATTCCAACAACGCAACTTCCTCTCGATTTAAAAGGCCACCTGTCCTTACATATCTCTTAGATGAGGATGACGATGATGATAACCGGCTCGTCTTTTGGCTCAACACGAACAACTCGTTTTGGGAGACTACGTACACCCTGTACAATTCAAGTGGTGGGACTGTTTTTGAAAATGATGAATTCTTCGAAAGCAATGCGTCTTACAAAGACACAGTATTCTTAAATCAGGGATGTTACACTTTCCATCTTCAAGATTCTGGGGATGACGGACTTCAGTTCTTTGCCAATAATGACGGCGCTGGAACTATGCGGTTTAAAAAAGTACTGGGCCCAGTAATTAAGTCATTTGAACAAGATTTTGGAAAGGAGATTAAATACAGCTTCTTCTGGAAGACAGATCTTGTAGGTGTTGAGGACATCGAGCCAATTGTAACTCCTGAGTTGTCGATTTATCCAAATCCTTCTGAAGGTCTATTCTATTTGCAGCTAGAGAATTTCGATCACGATGTGCACGTCGATGTGTTTGACGCTAGTGGACGAAAACTCATTTCTGAAGATTTTAATAATCCAGGCAGATTCTTAAAGATTTTGGACTTGAGTGATAAGGAGTCTGGGTTATATATTATTCGTGTTTCCGATGACGTACATACCATATCGACTTCGGTGATAAAGAATTAGAGGCGTAAAGCTTTGACAGTTAGGCCGTTTCATTTGTTTGAGACGGCCTTTTTTATTCCTGAATAATGCTCAGTTTCAGTCATAAACCTACATCTGACAGATTCTGATATTTTGTTTTTATTCGAAAAAAGTCTTGAAAAATAGGGGGGCAGATTAAAAAAACATGAAATAATTACAGATTTCAACATAAAAATAGGGGTTGTTCATAGAAATACTTGTTTTTTATTGGCGAACCCCCCCTTTGCTGTTGTATGTTTGCGCCATAATTAAAACGCTAACAGCAAAAACATGTCAAGTCTACGCATCAAAGCACTCGAGGACGTTCTAGATAGAAGTCCATTGCATCGAGAAAAATCTTCAAATAAGATATCAGATTACTTCGGTGAAAATGTGTTTAACCAAGCGACTATGAAGAGCTTTCTTACCGATGAGGCAAGAGAAAGTGTCATGGACGCCGTTGTGAACGGCACTCGTATCGATAGGAAAGTAGCTGACCAAGTGGCGTCAGCCATGAAGGAGTGGGCGATTTCAAGAGGAGCTACTCACTACACACACTGGTTCCAGCCATTAACTGGAGCTACTGCTGAAAAGCACGATTCTTTCATTACGCCTACGGATGAGGGCTTGGCGATTGAAAAATTTGATGGTTCGGCATTGGTTCAGCAAGAACCAGATGCATCGTCGTTTCCTAGCGGAGGAATTCGAAATACTTTCGAAGCACGAGGTTACACATTGTGGGATCCAACCTCTCCTGCCTATGTAATAGGTGACACATTGAGTATACCGACCGTATTCATTAGCTACACGGGATTCTCTCTCGACTATAAAATGCCATTGCTGAAAGCTCTGGGCGCAGTTGATAAGGCTGCAACTGCAGTATGCCAGTACTTTGATAAGAACGTAACGAAGGTAAACGCCACTCTTGGGTGGGAGCAAGAATATTTTTTAGTAGACAAGGCTCTTTTTCATGCTCGTCCTGATCTGTCTATGACCGGTCGTGCACTATTTGGACACAATCCTGCCAAAGGACAGCAGCTAGATGATCATTACTTCGGTTCCATCCCGGAACGTATCATGGCCTACATGAAAGACTTTGAAGCTGAATCACATAGATTAGGAATTCCAGTTACAACTCGTCACAACGAGGTGGCCCCTAATCAGTTTGAGTGCGCTCCAATGTTTGAAGAGGCCAACTTGGCAAACGATCACAACCTACTCTTAATGGATGTTATGGAGAAGGTGGCAAGACAACATAATTTCCGTGTTCTGCTTCATGAGAAGCCTTTTGAAGGGATCAATGGATCAGGAAAGCACAACAACTGGGCTTTGGCTACGAATACTGGAGTCAATCTTCTCAAGCCAGGTAAAAACCCTAAAAGCAACATGCAATTCTTGACGTTCTTCGTCAATACAATTGCGGCACTTCACGAGAACGCCGATGTCCTGCGAGCTTCGATCGCCTCAGCAGGAAATGATCACAGATTGGGAGCAAATGAAGCGCCTCCAGCTATCATGTCAGCGTTTATTGGTTCGCAGCTTTCTAAGGTGCTAAACGATCTTGAGAAGAACATTAAGACGGGTAAAATGACTCCAGAGGATAAGACGGAGCTGAAGCTTGAAATTGGCCGTATTCCTCAAATTCTTCTTGATAATACAGATCGAAACAGAACTTCACCTTTCGCTTTCACTGGAAACAAATTTGAGTTCAGAGCTGTCGGTTCTACGGCCAATTGTGCAGGCCCGATGACCGTGCTTAACACCATTGTTTCGAAACGTTTGATCCAATTTAAGAAAGACGTCGACAGCAGAATTAAGGAAGGCGTGAAAAAGGACGAGGCAATTCTGCAAGAGCTTCAAGTGCTGATCACGGCGGCCAAGCCAATTCTTTTTGAAGGAGATGGCTATAGTGAAGAGTGGGTAAAAGAGGCTACAAGTCGAGGGCTGAGTAACCACATTAACACGCCTGCAGCTCTGAAGATTTGGAAAGACAAGAAGGTCCATACGATGTTCGAAGAACTTAATGTTTTGTCTGCGACAGAGATTGAGTCTCGACATGAAGTTGCTCTTGAGAATTATGTGATGAAACGCCAAATTGAGTCACGCGTTACAGGTGATATTGCGCAAAACCACATCATTCCAACCGCTGTGAATTATCAGAACCGTTTGATTACCAATGTTCAAGGATTGCTCAACATATTTGAGGGTAGCGAGGCTGACGAGGCTAGCGCAACTCAAAAGGGTTTGATAAAGGATATCAGCAATAGCATCACCCAGGTTAAGAATATGGTTGATCAAATGCTTGAAGAACGCCGCTTAGTTGACGCTGAGGAAGATTTAGAAAAGAAAGCGGAGCAGTATGCAAATCAAATCAAGCCATTGATGGATGGCATCAGAGGGCATTCTGATCATCTTGAAATGCTGATTGATGACGAGCTTTGGCCAATGCCCAAGCTACGTGAGCTCTTGTTTACTCGCTAGAAAAAATACACTTTGTATAGCCCCGCTCGCCCAGTTTGCATTTGGACGGCGGGGTTTTTTGTTGATTATGTATCAATCTTCGTTCGATCACATTATGATTTAGGAGAACAGATTCACTATCGTGGAATGAAGGCTCGAAACGCGCCTGATTGCTTTGGCGTGATTCTGATTAAAAGAGCTGAATGCTTAGGGGGTTGGGGCACATGGAATGTGAACTCAGAAAGTATATATTTGTTACTTTCGCTCACTATTAATTTTGAAGCCATCTAAATACGACATGATGAGGAAAACGCAACTAGCGATCTTAACCTGCATCTCTCTTGTTTTTTCATTGAATGTTATAGGTCAGACCAAAGAATCTGAGGCTGCCGACAACGCATTTCAAAGAGAAGGATACTACGAAGCTGCAGAAGCGTATAAACGCGCTTATGATAAGGCCGGGGACGTAGGAGAAAAAGGAAGAATTTTATTTCAAATCGGCGAGTGCTATCGCTTTATGGCCGATTGCGGTCGTTCAACAGAGTGGTACGAAAAGGCCATCACTGCTAAGTATTACAAGGAGAACGAAGATGTTCACTATGTGTACGGTGAGTGTTTGAGAGAACAAGGGATGTTTGACGACGCGGTCGTTCAATATCAGAAATTCAAGGAAAAAGGTGGAGATAAAGCTCTTGCCAATGGTCGTATCGACGACTGCGAGATGGCTGCTTTGCACGTAGATGAGCCACCAACGCGATATGTCGTTGATCCTCTAGTGCTTCTCAACACACCTCAATACGATTATGCCGCCACATTCTCTTCGAAGAAGCAAGATGAATTGGTGTTTTCATCGTCACGACCAGAAGGAACTGGATCAGGTATTGATCCTATCACTGGAGATGGATTCATGTCGTTGTTTACTTCAAAGCGAGACAAAAAAGGGAAGTGGAATACTCCACGCCCGCTAAACAACACGATTAATACATCTTCAAATGAAGGTGCAGCGACATTTGATAAGAAGGCTGCTACCATGTATTTCACACGCTGTGTTTATACCAAGAAAGGGAATTTTGCTTGTGACATTTATGTTGCAACTCGCAAAGGAAAGGACTTCGGCGTTCCGGATACTATTCCAATTCTTACAAGAGAATGTGAAACTTGTAACGATTCATCACAAGTTGGCCATCCAGCATTAACTCCTGATGAGCGTCACTTGCTTTTCTCTTCCGATATGCCAGGTGGATATGGAGGAAAAGACCTTTGGTACATTACCTACGATAAGAAGTCAAAGACTTGGTCTAAGGCAACTAACCTTGGTGAAAAGGTCAACACAAAAGGCGACGAGATGTTCCCATTTGTGAATCAAGATGGTTCGCTTTATTTCTCTTCAAATGGTCACGCAGGACTAGGTGGTCTGGATATTTTTAAGGCGGGAATGACTGGTGATGCAACATGGGATAACGTGGAGAATATCCAGTACCCTTTGAACTCATCTTCTGATGATTTCGCCTTGATCTATGAGAAAGGCAAGGACAAAGGATACTTTACTTCGAATCGCCCAGGAGGTAAAGGGAAGGATGATATCTACAGCTTCAAAATGCCTCCAATCGAGTTTTGTATGCAGGCAACTGTATACGATCACGACTCAGGAATTCCATTGAGTGATTCGAAAGTGATCATTCAAGGGAGCGACGGATCTTCTTTTGAGATTTCAACCGACGGAAACGGTGGTTTGAGTCTTTGTGAAGGTGAGGTCAAAGCTGAAACAAACTATTCAGTTGACGTTAGTAAGACTGGGTACATCGGAACTGGTGATCAGTTTTCAACTATCGGTTTGACAGAGTCGACAACGTTTGCTCGTGAGTACTTC
>Ga0206679_10000574_pt1 | contig 30684 bp, 29 predicted proteins | sample M110012015metaG_FD_155464 | JGI IMG/M metagenome (GOLD analysis project Ga0206679, IMG submission 155464) | Ammonia-oxidizing marine archaeal communities from Monterey Bay, California, United States - M1 100m 12015 | ecosystem: Environmental > Aquatic > Marine > Intertidal zone | place: USA... | reverse complement strand
CAGCCATGCCCTCGACCTCGCGCACGGTGGCGCAGCAGAAGCCGGTGTGGCCGGCGTCGGCCAGGAGGCCGGCCAGCGCAGTGCACTTGAACGCCTTGACGTGGGGGCGCAGCGCCGGCCCCGGGCGCTGGGCGGACATCGCCGCCACGTTGTGGTCGAGCACCCCCGCGTCGGCCAGCAGGGCTGGGGTGGTGAGGTCCCCTGCCCGCACGGAATCAGCCCCTCGATGCTGTCCGGGCTTCGGCCCAGGACTTCCCGGACTCCACGTCGATGTCGCGGGGGAGGCCGAGCACCCGCTCGCCGATGATGTTGCGCTGCACGGCGAAGGTTCCGCCGCCGAGCGTGAGCGCCGGCGAGAAGATGAACCCGTAGTGCCAGATCGAGGACACGTCCGGGAACTGGCGGGTGCGAAGGAGGTTGTCGGTGAAGCTCTCCTCGAGCACCGGACGGAGCACCCCCTTCGGGCCGGAGCCGACGAGCATCCCGGAGGTACCGGCGAGTTCCTTGGCCAGTTCCATGACGTGTTGGCCGTGGTCGTCGGCCATCGCCTTCTGGATCGACGCCTCGACGCCCGGCGTGCGCCCGGCCAACTTCGCCGAGAGTGTCCGCAGCCGGTTGAGGCGCAGCACCTCGGCCTCGCACTTGAGGGACGCCATCTTCTGGCGCAGGACCAGGTCGTCACAGCCGCCGGCGCGGCGGACCAGTTCGAGCAGGTCCTCGGCCGAGGGGCCGGCGCCCCAGAGCGAGCCGGCCGACGACAACGACACCCGTTCGTTGGCGAGCGTCACCCGGGCGAGGCGCCAGCCGTCGCCCTCGGCGCCGACGAGCAGGTCGGCGGGGATCCGCACGTCGTCGAAGAACACCTGGTTGAAGGAGTGGGCGGTGGTGGCGTCGATGATCGGCGTCATCGAGATGCCCGGCAGGTCCGTCGGGCAGATGAAGTAGGAGATGCCCTTGTGCTTCGGCACGTCCGGGTCGGTCCGGGCGATGAGGATGCCGAACTTCGCCAGGTGGCCACCACTGGTCCAGATCTTGGACCCGTTGACGATGTACTCGTCTCCGTCGCGGACGGCCCGGGTGCCCAGGCTGGCGAGGTCCGAGCCGGCATCGGGCTCGGAAAACATCTGGCACCAGAACTCCTCGCCGGTGAAGATCGGCCGCAGGTACCGCTGCTTCTGCTCCTCGGTTCCGGCCAGCTGGATCGTGGGTGCTGCCCAACCGATGCCGATCGCGTTGTCGGGCCGTCGCACGCCGGCCCTACGCAACTCCTCGTCGATGACGATCTGGTGCATCGGATCGGCCTCGATCCCCCAGGGGGCCGGCCAGTGCGGCACGGTGTAGCCGGCGTCGAGGAGTTCGTCCGGGGTGGGCTCCGGGTTGGCCTCGAGCCACGCCCGCACCTCGAGGCGTCGTGGTTCGTCGTCCGGTGGAAGGTCGAAGTCCATCGCTCCCGAGTCTGTCCCATACCTGCCCTCGGCACCGACGCGGGCCTCTCCTGCCGGGGCTAACGCTGGGCGTCGTAACGGGGTGAGACCCGTGCGGTGCGACGGAAAACGACCTGGAAGAGCTGGAGGTTCCGGACGCGGAATGAGGCGGCGGAGGACAGCAGGTAGTAGCGCCACGTCCTGCGGAAGCGCTCCTCATAGTGCGGGATTTCGTGCCAGCGGGCCTCGATGTTGTCGTGCCAGGCCAGCAGCGTCCGATCGTAGTCGGGGCCCAGGTTCTGGACGTCCTCGACAGTCCAGTGCGGCTGGGAGGAGCCGGCCAACTGGTGCAGGGACGGGACCACGCCGCCGGGGAAGATGTACCGGTCGAACCAGGCGTCCGTGTGGCCCTTCGACTCGTTGGACCCGATCGTGTGGTGGAGCATCAGCCCGTCAGGGACGAGCAGTTGGCGGCACGTGTCGAAGAAGGTGCCGAAGTTGCGAGGCCCGACGTGTTCCATCATGCCGATGCTGACAATCCGGTCGAAGTCGCCGTCGACGTCCCGGTAGTCATTCTGCAGGAACTCGACGGACAGGTCGCCGGCACGCCGCCTCGCCTCGTCGATCTGCTCGCCGGCGGGGCTGATGCCCGTGACGTGGACGCCGTAGTGGCTCGCAGCGTGGCGGGCGAAGGCACCCCATCCGCAGCCGATGTCGAGCACCCGCATCCCCGGCCCGAGCCCGAGTTTGCGACAGACCAGGTCCAATTTCGCGGCCTGGGCGGCGGCCAGGACGTCGGCGTCCTTCCAGTAGGCGCAGCTGTAGACCATCTCGTCGCCGAGCATTCGCAGGTACAGGTCGTTGCCGATGTCGTAGTGGGCCTGGGCGTTGCGTGCCGCCCGGGCGGTGGTCTGGCGGTTCATGATCCGTGCCCGGGCGACGTTCCATACGAGCGACGGGCTGGACCTGACCGAAGCCCGCAGGTCGGCGGTCAGCACGCGCACCAGGAACTCGTCGAGGCGGTCGGCATCCCACCAGCCGTCCTGGTAGGCCTCGCCCAGGCCCAGCTCGCGGTCGCGCAGCACCCGCTCCCAGAAGCGGTCGTCGTGGACCCGGATGTCGTGGGGCCGGTCGCCCCCGACGGCCACGTCTGCCACGGCCAGCAGTTCGGTGCCCTGCTGTTCGGCGCTGGCCACGTGCTCCTCCCTCTGCTCGGCGGCCCGGTCACGGATTCTAGTTCTGGGCTCGGCTCCGCCGGCCCGTGTTCGTTCCCCTCAGCCCACCGGTCCCGGCGAGGAGCGCACGATCAGCTCGGTTGGGGCCTCGACGTGTCTACCCGGCGAGCCCGACCTCTCATGACCGGTCCATCCAGATGGCGGCCTCATGGGCCGTCAGGGTCAGCCGCTTCCCACCGTCGGCCTTGGCGCCATGCGTGGCATAAACGACGGACGCCCCGGCTGGTAGGTCCACGTGATGCAGGTCGGACGAGGTGTTGGCGGCCACGCCTACCGGTCCACGCTGGTAGGCGACGACTGGGCCGTGGCCGCCGTCGGTCCAGACAACCGGTTGGCCGACCAGGTCGGGCAGGGTCCTGCGGGCGGCCAGCAGATCCGCGTAGCGGGTGTGCCACGAGTTGGGGGCGCCGACCTGGGCACGGGCGGTCTCTTCGTCGGCCCGGGGGTCGGAGCGCAGCCACGCCTCTCCCGTGGTGAAGCCGTTTCCCGGTCCGGGCGTCCACGGCATGGGGGTCCGACAACCGTCGCGGCCGTTGTCCACCGGGTCGAGCACCGCCTCTGCGGGTACCCGGCCGTCGACCAGGCCCAGTTCCTCGCCCTGGTAGAGGACCGGCACGCCGGGCAGGCAGGAGAACAGCACGTTGAGGACCAGGGTGCGTTCCCGGCCGAGGTCGCCGCCGCCGAACCGGGAGGGCGACCTCGGCACGTCGTGGCTGCCGGCCGCCCAGAGGAGCCGCTCACCGAGCAGGTCGACGGGTGCGGCCAGCACCCGGCGAAGCTTGTCGACGTTCCAGTCGACGTGCATCGGTGCGAACCAGAATCCACTGTGCATCCCGTCGCCGGGCACCAGTTCGGCCAGGCCCTGTGGATCGGGGTGGTAGGTCTCGCCGAGGAGGTAGGCGTCGTACTCGTCGCAGATGGCACGCCACCGGCGAAACACATCGTGGCTCCCGGGTTGAAAAACGTCGTGGCGGTGGTCGAAGGCCAGCCACTGTTCATACCGGCCGGCGGTCGGGTCCCACGGTCCGATCTGGGGGTTGGAGCGCAGCAGGTCGTCCTTGACCAGGGCACCGGCCACGTCGATCCGGAAGCCACCGACCCCGCGGTCCAACCAGAAGCGCAGGATCCGGTCGAACTCGTCAGCCACCGCGGGGTTGCGCCAGTTGAGGTCGGGTTGCTCAGGCAGGAACAGGTGCCTGTAGTACTGACCGGAGGCCGGGTCCATCGTCCAGGCCGGACCGCCAAAGTAGGCAACCCAGTTGTTCGGTGGGCCACCGTCGGGGCTCGGATCGGCCCAGATGTAGTAGTCGCGATGGTCGCTATCGGGACCGGTGATGGCATCGCGAAACCAGGGGTGGGCGTCGCTGGAATGATTGGGCACCAGGTCCACCAGGATCCTCAGTCCCAGCCGGTGTGCGCCGTCGATCAGGGTGTCGAAGTCGTCGAGAGTGCCGAAACGGGGGTCGACGTCGCAGTAGTCGGCGACGTCGTAGCCCCAGTCGGCCATGGGCGACGGGTAGAACGGAGTGACCCAGACGAAGTCGACGCCCAGGTCTGCCAGGTAGTCGAGACGGCCGTGGATCCCAACCAGGTCACCGATGCCGTCACCGTTCGAGTCGGCGAACGATCGGAGGTACACCTGATAGCCCACCGTGCCGTGCCACCAGCGTTTCGTGTCCAGTCCTACCTCTGCCACAGGCACTTCGCTCACAGGTTGCTCCCCCCCAACTGTCGCTCTAGTTGCTACCTGGTCACCTGAACACGGGCCAACCCAAATGGAACCGTTTGCAGAGCTAGCAAGTCCACCGCCACGGTCGTTCTCCCAACTCCGGGGGCGAACTGAGCCGCCAGCGCTTGACACCGTCGGACAAAAGGGTGACACACTTGGTCCTGAGGGAGGTACCGATGACACGACGCACTGCCAGTCCGATGATCCTTCTCGCCGCCTTGCTGTTGGCGGCCGGTTGCGGGGACGGCGAGTCCACCACGACCCCGACCACCACGACGGCGGCTCCTACCACCACCACGACGGCGGCTCCGACCACGACCACGACCACGACCACGACCACGACCACCACCACGACCACGACCACGACCACGACCACGACGATCGTGCTGACGGACTCGTTCCGGGGCGTCACCGCCGAGGCCATCGAGGTCGGCCTCACCGCCATCAACTTCGAGGGCCTGAACCGGGACTTCGGTCTGTCGCTCACCTACGCCAACTACCGCCCCTTCTTCGAGGCACTGGTCGCCGACCTCAACGAGCGCGGCGGGATCCACGGTCGGAGGGTCAACCTGACGACGCGGACCTACATCCCGGTGGGCCCGGTCACGGCCGACGCCACCTGCGTCGAGTTGACCGAGGACGATCAGGTGTTCGTCGTCCTGAACGGCTTCTCCGGCCCCGGAGCAGAGACCGTCAACGAGTGCTTCACTGACATCCACGCGACGAACCTCATCGGCGGCGCCCCAGCGCCCGAGGAGCTCGAACGGGCCCAGGCCACCTGGGTCACCTACAACATCAGCTTCAGCCGGCGCGGTCTCGCCTTCATCAACCTGCTCCGGGATACCGGTTGGCTCGACGACCTCGGCCCCTACATGCTCTACGGATCGCATCCGGACTACCAACTGGTCCTCGACGACATGAAGGCCGGCCTGGAGGCGGAGGGACAGTCCGTTCCCATCGTCGCCGTCAACGAGGCGACCGGTGACGAGATCGCAACGACCGCGTACCTCGAGGTCCTGATGGAGAGGGCGCGATCGGAGGGCGTCGCCAGCTTCGTGCTGGTTGGTGAGGGCGTCTACAGCGCCGAGTACGTCATCGGTCTGGGTGACGAGTTCAACCTGCTGGTCCACAACGGCGACTCCATCGGCGCCTGGCCGCAGGAGCCGCCGCCCGGGATCGAGGACTCCGGGCTGATCCTCACCAACAGGAACTTCCCTTCCCGCGACGACCCATCATGGGGTCGTTGCCTCGAGATCGCCGACGCCGTCGCCGAGACGGAGGTCAGGCCACCCGACGATCTGGTCGGCGACGAGACGAACTACTGGGCGTCCATGGCCAACGGCTGCCAGTCGATGGCGCTGTTCGAGATGATCGCCACCGCGGCGGGCCCCGACCTGACCAACGAGTCGTTCGCCGCAGCCGCTGCTTCACTAGGCAGCATCGAACTCCCGGGATTTAGGTTCGCTTCACTGGGACCGGGCAAGTCCGACGCTCGGGATTCCCTGACGCTCACCCGCTGGAACAATGATTTCATGGGCTTCGAGGCGATCTCCGAGCCGACCGACGTAAGCAACTGACGGGGATCGGCAGGGCGACATGGCCGACCCAGTTTTTGCGGCCGACGCCGAGTCGTTCCGGCGGTTCCACGCCGTCGACCTCCCGGAGCGGATCGCGGCCGGGAACGGCGCCCTCGCCTGGGCCGACGTCGAACCGCTGGGCTGTCTCGGCGTGCGCACCCCGGCCGGCAGTTGGACTTTCGTGCCCCGCGACGGCACCGTCGACCTGGTCGAGGGCGAGGAGTCGGCCGACACGGTGGTCGGCATCGACCTCGAGTCGTGGCTGGGGCTGATCTCCGACCTCGACACGCCGCCGGCGATGCTCTACACGGACCGCCTCGAAGTCGTCCGCGGTAACCCGCTGCGGTTCATGCGGTGGGAACCGGGGCTGCGTGCCCTGTTCCACGGTCGCCCGGTCTACGACCCCGACGCCGTCGACCTCCGCGGACTCGACGGCCAGCCTCTCGACACCGACCATGGGTTCACCCTCGACGAACTCGAAGGCGAGGCCACCGATGTCCGGCACTTCCTCCGCACCGCTGGCTACCTCTACCTACGGGGTGCCTTCGCCCCCGACGAGGTGGCGTCGATGCTCGACGACGCGGCCGTCCTCGCCGACGAGGCCGTGCCCGGTGACCAGGAGTCCTGGTGGGGACGCAACGCTGCTGGCGACGAGATCCTGACCCGGGTCCTGCGGGCGGCCAGCCGACCCCGCCTGGCCGCCCTTCACGATGACCTACGCGTCCTACGACTCGTCTCTATGGCGGACCAGCCTTTGGCCGCCGAGGTCGACCAGGGCCCGGACCGGGTCACGGTGCTCTGGAAGCATCCCGAGATGGTCGACGGTCTGGGCGACCTGCCGTGGCACCGGGACTGCGGCATGGGCGGGCACGCCCTCAACTGCCCGTCGGTCGTGGTCACGATCTGCCTCACGACAGGATCCCCCGAGGCGGGTGAGTTGCGGTTCCTGCCCGGTTCGCACCGGGCGTCCTTTCCGTTCATCGACGGCACCGACGTGGCGGCCCCGGAGGGTGCGTCCCTGCCGATTACCGCCGGCGACATGACCGTGCACTACTCCGACGTCATGCACGCATCGCTACCGCCGACCTCCGTCGACGGCCCCCATCGCATCTCGGTCCTGATGGGGTTCCGTCCGGAATCGTCCGGCCACCACCGCGGCGGGCGCCACTACAACGACGCCCTCCTCGGCGCCGAGGACGGCCAGGTCGAGAACATCGGCTGGCGTCTGGCCACCTGAGCTCGGCCTCCAGCGCCACAACCCATCATGAGACCCTTGACCGGCCCTAACCGTCACCTAACACCACTCGGCGAGAATTTCTCGTAGCGTTGGACTGAAGGGTCCGGCATCGATCAGGGGAGCACCTGAACAAATGGCGATTCACACCGGAAACGAGAAGACGGCTTCGAGGATTCGAGCGAAGGCAGGCACGATCACAACCGTGCTGTTGCTGGCCGGCGTTGTCACAGCCGCGGTGGTCTCTGCGACTCCCGGACCACGGCCCGAGGTGGAGGAAAACGAGCGTTCCAAGGCCGCCGAGCACGCCAAGGGCGCCGAGCGTGACGGCAAGCCCTCCAAGGCCGACCTCGCCGAGCGCAAGGCCGCCTTCCTCGAAGACCTCGCCGCCAAGGTCGAAGCAGGCGAACTCACCCGGGCCGAAGCCGGCGAGATGATCGCCGGCCTGGAAGCCCGCATCGCCGAGCACGCCAAGGGCGCCGACCGTGACGGCAAGCCCTCCAAGGCCGACATGGATGCCCGCAAGGCCGCCTTCCTCGACGGCCTGGACGCCAAGGTCGAAGCCGGTGAACTCACCCAGGCCGAAGCCGACGAGATGATCGCCCGCATGCGGGCCCGCATCGCCGAGCACGCCAAGCAAATCGACAGGCCCTCCAAGGCCGACATGGATGCCCGCAAGGCCGCCTTCCTCGACGGCCTGGACGCCAAGGTCGAAGCCGGTGAACTCACCCAGGCCGAAGCCGACGAGATGATCGCCCGCATGCGGGCCCGCATCGCCGAGCACGCCAAGCAAATCGACAGGCCCTCCAAGGCCGCCTAGTCCGATCGGGACGGTGCGAGAACGCAATGCCTGTCTGGAGCTGTTCGGCTACCCCTTCTGAACGGTTCCGGGCGGGCCAAACCCGATGATCGACGGCCCCCTCGTACTGGTCGTCGAGGACGACCCGAACATCGCCGACCTGGTTGACCTCTACCTCCGGAAGAGTGACTTCCGGACCATTCGGGCAGCGGACGGCGCCACCGGACTCGCTGCGGTGCGTGATCGAAGGCCCGACCTGATACTCCTCGACATCGGCCTGCCGGGCGACCTGGACGGCTTCGACGTCTGCCAGCGACTGCGTACCTCCTCAAAGGTGCCGGTGATCTTCATGACCGCTCGAGATGACGAGGTTGACCGGGTGATGGGACTGAAGTTGGGTGCAGACGACTACGTCTCGAAGCCCTTCAGCCCGCGCGAGCTCGTCGCCCGAGTCGAAGCCGTCCTTCGACGGACGTCGGCGGACAAGCCTGACGGTCCGAGAAGACATGAGATCGGCGATCTCGTAGTAGACGAGATGGCGCATGAAGCCAGCGTCGGCGGGCAACCGGTGGAACTGACCCGACGCGAATACGACCTGCTCCTCGCACTGGTCGAACATCGCGGCCTGACCCTGTCCCGTCGACAATTACTGGACCTGGCCTGGGGCATAGACTGGGTCGGGGACGAGCGCACCGTGGACGTCCATGTCCGACAACTGCGTGCGAAATTCGCTCACCACCTCGACCTCCGTACCGTTCGTGGCACCGGTTACCGAATGGCCTGACCATGCGCCGCCGCCTGCTCACCACGCTGCTGATCGTCGTCACCGCTGGCCTCCTGTCCTCTGGTCTGGGCACTTTTCTGATGGCCCGGAGTAACGCCGGGAGCCAAGCCGAACAGCTTGCGACGGAACGGGCGCAAGCCCTCGCAGACGCCCTGACAGAACGCACTCCGAGGACGCTCGAGGACGCCTTGGACACCCCCATCTTCCCCCTGGATCTGGACATGAGCCGATCCTTCGGCGTCCGCCAGATCGGTGTGCTCTACATGCAATTCGAATCGTCCAAGGAAGTCTCCAGCAAAGTCATCTTGCAACTGCCTGAGGGTGTCGAAATCGACGACATCGACCCGGTTCGCCTCTTCGAGACCGGTTCGGTGGGAGGCCGCCGCGGCGACATCGCATTCGGTGCAGCGATCAGCCGCTTCGGAAGAGATCGGAAAGTCGGGGGCGAAGCGCAACACGTGGTTTTCGTCGTAAGCGTCGAGACCTCCACCGACCTCGGTCCGGCCGCCGGTTGGTTCCTGTTGGCCTCGGCCGGAACCCTCCTGCTGGCAATCGGGGCATCGACCTGGTTGAGCCGTTCCCTCAGCCGCCCGGTATCCGATGCCGCTGCTGCCGCCCGCGGGATCGCCGGTGGTGACCTGGGGGTCCGCCTGCCGGAGCCGGACGACGAGCGAGACGACGAATTGGCGGACCTGGCGCGGGCGATCAACGAGATGGCCACCGGCCTTGAGCGCTCTCGTGGTTTGGAGCGCCAGTTCCTTCTCTCGATCTCACACGACCTCCGCACGCCCCTCACATCGATCGCCGGCTACGCCGAAGCCCTCACGGATGGCACAGCCGACGACTCGGCTGCGGCCGGTCGGATCATCGGAACCGAGGCGGAACGGCTGAACCGCCTGGTCCGCGACCTGCTTGACCTTGCCCGGCTCGACGCCCACAGCTTCGAACTCGACCTCGTTCCACTCGACCTGGTCGAGTCCACGCGTCAGGCCATCGAGGCCCTCTCCCCGACGGCTGGTGACGTTGACCTCGTGGCCGACCTCCCTGGCGTCCCGGTCCGGTCCAACGCCGACGCCGACCGATGGGCCCAGATAGTCGGAAACCTCGTCGACAATGGGCTCCGCCACGCCTACACGTCTCTCGTGGTCTCGCTCCAAGAGGAGGAAGGTCGAGCGGTGCTCCGTGTAGTGGACGACGGCCAGGGGATCTTCGAGGCGGACCTCCCCCACATCTTCGAGCGGCTCTACGTGTCCCGCTCCCAACCGTCGGGTAGTGAGTCGGGTTCGGGCCTGGGCCTCGCCATCGTGCGCGAACTGGTCGACGCCATGAACGGCGAAGTCCACGCCGAGTCGACGCCGGGAACGGGCGCCACGCTCGTCGTGTCACTCCCTCGGGCCTGAACGACTCAGAGTGACCGCGGTACGAAGCCCCCGGTCATGAACCTCTCGGCGACGTCGGCCACCGGATCTCCTCCGCCGGCACGGGGCGGGGCTGGGTGGCCTTGCCCTGGCCGATCCGCACCCGGGTGCCCTCGCGCTGCTGCGCGTAGGTCTCGTCGGGAATCCGTGCGACGAGTTCGGGACGTCGGAACACCAAATCCGGACGACCCTCAGGCATTCCCGGAGAGGTTCTCCTCTGGCGTGGCGATGTGGACCGCGAGGGTGCAGCCATTCATGGTCCGGGAGTTGTGCCGGGTGCCGCGGCGCAGCAGAACAAGGTCGCCGGGGCCGTAGGCGAAGCCGTCGTGGTCAACGAGGTCACCGTCGAGCACCAGGTACTGCTCGTCGCAGGTGTGCTCGTGTGGGGTGGTCTCGGTGCCCGGGGCCATCCGGTAGACGTGGAAGCCGACGCCGAGCGGCTGCGATCGGTCGAGTTGGAGGATGGTCTCACCCGGCGATGGTTCGCCGTCGACCTCGAAGGTCTGCCAGCCGTCGCCGTCGAGGTTGGCCACCAGGCGACGGTCGGGGCCGATCGGTTCCATGGCCCGTGTCAAGCCCCGACCGGTCCACGGTCGGCGAGGTACCGCTCGGTGAACTCGACGCACAGGCTGTCCCGCTCAGCGAAGTAGCCATGGTCGAAGGAACGTGATGCGACTCCGCGCTGGGTGCGTTCGCACACAGCATTGTCCTGAACCAGAACCAGTTCGGTGAAGTCGACGACGGCACTCGGGTCGAAGTCGTCGGCCGCCACAGCATCGGCGTCGAAGAGGTAGTCGACGTCGATCTGTGTGCAGTCAGGGCCCTTCGGGATGAGTTGCGTGGCCAACACGCTGGTGCCGGTGATGTCGATGAACATGTTCGGATAGAGGCACGACGCCTGATATGAGTTCGCGTCCTGTGCGGTCATCGTGTCGATCACCGGGAGAGGTGCCCTGCCGTCGAGCGAGAAGCTGTCGGCGCCCTCGGCGAGCCAGGTACCGCCATCGGTACGTGTGGGATCAATCACGTCGCCCTGCCGGTGGAGCGGAATGATGTTGGTGAGTTCCGGGTGCACCTGGGGGCAGTGCAGACACTCGGCGTAGTTCTCGAGGAGGATCTTCCAGTTCGCTGCCACGTCACAGGAGGTCCGGCGGCCGATGCGCAGCCGGTCCATCTCGAGACGCTCGTAGGCCAGGGCGTTGGGGTCCTGGTCGGCGATCCAGTCCCGAACCGTCGGGGGATCGTCGGCGAGGTTGACGAAGAGGAAGCCCTGCCAGTCCTCGACGGCGACGGATCGCAACGGGAACTGGTCACGGTCGAGTTCGTCCTTGCCGACATGGGGTGTGGCGACGAGTCGTCCGTCGAGTGCATAGCTCCAGGCGTGGTACGGGCAAGTGATGGCGGCACCGAACCCGCTGCCCGAGGCATCGCAGAGTTGAGAACCACGGTGCCGACAGACGTTGTAGTGGGCATGGAGTTCTCCTTCGCGGTCCCGGACGACGAGGATGCTCTCACCACCCACGTCCACGAGGAGGCGGTCGCCGACGTGGTCGACGCGCTCGGCCCTACCGGCGTAGAACCACTGCCGGTGGAAGATCCGGTCGCAGTCCAACCGGTAGATCTCCGGCGAGCAGTAGTCCTCACCCGGCAGCGTCGGCGTCATCGCGATGGCCATTGCATCCCCCTCGTGTCTGGGATGTAGTCAGATGTTCGTGGACCGAAACTGACTGGCGCGTCAGTCAGAAGGTTCACTATAGTGCGGGCCGACAGCGGGGCGCCATTGTCAAGTTCAATCAACTAGGGGGAACCATGACCGATCGCTACGGATTCAACCGACGTCGTTTCCTGCAGGGATCTGCAGCCGTCGCAGGTGGGCTGATGCTTCCTGCTTCACTCCTGTCGGCCTGTGGCGACGACAACGTGTCTGGTTCCGCACTGACATTGGCCCGGCCCGACCGACCGGTCACATTGCCGACGGCCGCCAATCCGATTGCCGGCGGCCTCTCCCACGAGGGCGGCACGCTCCAGATCCTCAACTGGGTCGACTACCTCAACCCCGACACGCTCGCCCGCTTCGAGGAGCTCTACGGCGTCAAGACCGCGGTCACGACCTATGACACCGAGGAGATCGCCCTCAACAAGCTCCGCAGCGGGGCCTTTCAGCCGGACCTCATCATCGGACTGACCGACTCGGTGCTCCCACGACTCGTCGCCGCCGACCTGCTCCAGCCCCTCAACAAGTCCTACCTCTCCAACTTCAACAACGTCATCGCCGGTCTGCGCGACCCGTACTACGACGTGGGTGCGCAGTACACGGTGCCGTACATCATCTACTCGACGGGCATCGGTTACCGCGCCGACATGGACGTCGACACCTCCTACTTCGACAGTGGCAACGGCTGGGACATCCTCTGGGACCCGGCCTACTCGGGCCGCCTGGGCATCCTCGACTCGTACCGTGACGTGATCGGCTCGGTGCTGCACCGCAACGGTGAGGACATCAACACCGGCGACCAGAAGGTCCTCGACGCTGTCCTCGAGGACCTACGGGAGATGGCGGCGGCCACCAACCCCAAGATCGACATCCTCGCCTACACCGAGGTCCCCGCCGGCACAAGGGCCGTAAACCAGTGCTGGTCCGGCGACATGCTGCTCGGTGTCTGGTACCTGCCCGAGGACGTCGACTGGAACGTGCTCAGCTACTGGCAGCCCGACGACATGGTGACCGGCAACGACTTCTTCTGCATTCCCACCAAATCGGCCCGACCGGTGCTGGCCCACGAGTTCACCAACTTCTTCCTCGACGTCGACAACGCCCTCGAGAACTTCGGGTGGACCGGCTACCAGCCGGCGCTCGAGGCGCTCCCGGCCAGCACCCTCATCGAGTGGGAGTACGTGCCGCCGAACCTCGAGAACGCGCTGATCACACCCGAGCAGTACGCCGCAGGCAAACGAGCCGTCGCCCTGGAACCCGAGGTCGACAACCGCTGGACCGACGTCTGGGCCGCCTTCAACGCTGGCTGATCCGGCAATGGGCCATCGGCTCATGGTCCGGGCGCCCAACCGATGAGGAAGAACGAGGGTCAGTGGCTCTGGGGGCTGCTGGCGGCCCCCGGCACCATCTGGCTGCTCCTGCTCTTCGCTCTGCCGTTCTACGGCCTGGCGTGCGTGGCATTCGGCGAGATCGACCCGATCTTTCGCAACGCCGTCGCAGCCTGGAACCCGTTGGAATGGCGGTTCGAGAACTTCGGCGAGGTCATGGGAGAGATCCTCACCGGATCGCTGCGAAGGGTCTTCGTGCGCACCTTCGGCTATGTGCTGGCCGCCGTGGTGCTGTCATTCCTCATCGGCTATCCGGTCGCCTACTACCTCGCCCGCCATGCTGGACGGTGGCGTGGACTGCTACTGGCCCTGATGATCCTGCCGTTCTGGGTCAACTACCTGATGCGGATGTTGGCCTGGGTCAACCTGCTCCAGGTCGACGGTTGGGCCACGAAGGCGTTCTCGGCGTTTGGCTTCCAGTACAACTTCCTCGACGGCAAGGGGATCACAGTCATCCTCGGCCTCGTCTACGGCTATGTGCCGTTCCTCGTGCTGCCGCTCTACGCCTCCCTCGAACGCCTCGACGTGCGACTCCTCGAGGCGGCCCGGGACCTCGGCGCCAGCCCGGGCCACGCCTTCCGCATGGTCACGGTGCCCCTGTCCCGTCCCGGCATGATGGCCGCCGGCGTGATCATCGCCCTGCCGATGTTCGGCGACTACTACACGAACGACATGCTGTCCCGGTCGCCTGCCACGGAGATGATCGGCAACCAGGTCGACTTCTACCTCAATGGCACCACCCAGCCACAGAAGGGCGCCGTCCTGGTCCTCGTGCTGTCGGCGATGCTCGTCGTGTTCATGGCCTACTACCTGGTCACGACGATGCGGATGCAGCGGGAGTTGCAGACGTGAGCGGGCTCATTCGGCGTAACCCGTGGCGCCGGCCGGTGGTTCTCGCCACGTGGACATGGCTCTACGTCGCCTGGATGTTCGTCCCCGTCGTCATCGCCTTCGTGTTCTCCTTCAACGGCGGCCGGAGCCGATCCGTCTGGCAGGGGTTCTCGTTGCGTTGGTGGACCGAGGACCCCAATGCCTCGTTCCTCCACGACGAGTCGCTCCACTCGGCGCTGCGCAACTCGCTGATCCTTGCCGTGCTCACCATGCTCATCTCGACGCCCCTCGGCATAGCCCTGGCCTTGGGCCTCGCGAGGTGGCGGGCGAAGGTCGCCAAGGGTGCCAACTGGCTCATGCTGGTCCCACTGGTGACGCCCGAGATCGTGATGGGTGCCTCACTGCTGTTGGTCTTCTCGAACCTCTACACCGGCGTGCCGCTGGGACGCCCGGCCCAACTACTCGGCCATGTCACGTTCTCGATGTCGTATGTGGTCGTCGTGTCGCGTGGACGGCTACTGGCCATCGGCCGCGACTACGAGGAGGCCGCACGCGATCTGGGCGCCACGGCCATCCAGGCACTCCGCATGGTGCTGCTGCCACTGCTGGCCCCGGCCATCCTCGCCAGTTTCGTGATCGTGTTCGCCATGTCGATCGACGACTTCGTAATCAGCAGCTTCCTGTCCTCGGGAGTCGCCTCGGAGACCGTGCCGGTCCGCATCTACTCGGCGGTTCGCACCAGCTCGACGCCGGCGCTCAACGCACTGGCGTCGTTCCTCGTGTTCTCGTCGCTCTTCGCCCTCGCCCTCGGCATGTTGGGCGTGTCGACCTACCGGAAGCGGCGAGGCGCAGACTCCGACGGCGAGTCGGTGCTCACGGAGTTCGCAAACTTCGACATGTAGGCCGGACCCTCCCAGCGACCGGTCAGGGGCCTCAGTCCTGGGCGACGATCCGTAGGGCGTCGACGGGGAGTTCGGCAACGAGGTCGACACCCTCGTCGTGTTCCCGGCCGTCGTTGGTGACGAGGGCGTGGAAGGTGACATCGCCGCTGCGGAGGTGCACCTGGGTCGTGGCGCCGGTGAAGATCCGCTGCTCAATGGTGACCGGTAGACCGTTCACCGGTAGGCCACCCGAGGCTTCGACCAGGCGTACCCGCTCCGGCCGGATCACGATGCGGCACGGACCCGTGGGCGCGGTGCCAGTGGCGGCCAACACCCGGTCCCCCAGTCGGACCCGTCCGTTGCCGAGGTGCTCGGCCTCCAGCAGGTTGGCCACGCCGAGGAAGTCGGCGACATAGGCGTTGATCGGCGACTCGTAGACGTCCTTTGGCGCCCCGACCTGGACGAGTTCGCCCTCGTTCATCACCGCCAGCCGGTCACTCATTGTGAGCGCCTCCTCCTGGTCGTGGGTGACGTAGATGAAGGTGATCCCGATCTCGTGCTGCAGGGCCCTGAGCTCGACCTGAAGCGTCTTGCGAAGCTTGGCATCGAGCGCTCCGAGCGGTTCATCGAGGAGGAGGACCCTGGGTTCGAGGATGAGGGCCCGGGCGAGGGCCACCCGCTGCTGCTGGCCGCCGGAGAGTTGGTGAGGCTTGCGCTTCTCGTAGCCGGAGAGTTCGACAAGGGCCAGCGCCTTCGCCACGCGGGCCGAGGCCTCGTCGGGAGGGTCCTTCGTGAATCGCAGGCCGAACGCCACGTTGGCGGCGACGTCGAGATGCGGGAAGAGGGCATAGCTCTGGAAGACCGTGTTGACGGGCCGTCTCTCGGGTGCCAGGTCGGTGACGTTGATGCCGTCGATCCCGATCGACCCCCGGTCGGGCCGTTCAAAGCCGCCAACCATGCGCAGCGTGGTCGTCTTGCCGCAACCCGAGGGCCCGAGCAGCGAGAAGAACTCCCCGGCACCGATCTCGAGGTCGATGCCCTTCACGGCGACGACGTCGTCGTAGTGCTTCTCGAGTTCGGTGATTACGACGTGCCCGCCACCTGATCCAGCCACGGCGACACTGTAGGACACGTGCAGACCGGCTCCCCAGAAAAACTGACGTGTCAGTCAGTTCGTTAGGCTCGGAGCGTGCACGCCGCCGACGAGGCCACCGACCACGTCACCGAGCGGCACCGCGCAACGGTCGCAAGGCGTCGGCAGGAGATCCTCGAGGCGACCTGCGAAATCCTGAGCAAACGAGGGTTGGCCGCCACCCGCATCGCCGATGTTGCTCGACTCCTCGACATCTCGACGGGCCTCGTCCACTACCACTTCGCCACCAAGGACGAGTTGCTCGTCGAGGCCTTCCGATACGCCGCCGAAGCCGAACTGCGGGCGCTCCGGGATCTTGCTGCAGTCGACCTCCCGCCTCGGGAACGACTTGAAACCGTCATCGCCGAGTTCTTCCCACGGGGTGAATTCAGGAGTTGGCGCCTCTGGATCGAGGGCTGGGGCGAGGCTCTGCGATCGGATCGGTTCCGGGTCATGTCCAGGGAACTCGACGAGGCCTGGATCGGCATCCTCACCGACACCATCTCCGAGGGCGTGACCAGCGGCGACTTCACCTGCGCCGACCCCCGGGGTTCGGCGTGGAGACTGTCGTGCCTCATCGAAGGCCTCGCCATCCAACAGGTCGCACACGGCGGCACGATCGATGGCACCGAGATGAGGCTCCTGGTCGACGTGGCGCTCGCCGCCGAGGTTGGGAGCGCCTGACCCCCACCCGGTCGATCAGGCCTGGTCCTCGATGGGTCGAACGTGCCGAAGCCAGAGCCCGCCTCCGACGTGGGGGCGCGGGTCGTAGGAACGGTGCCCGAGCAGTCGTTGCACCCGTGGTGACCGGTCGTCGAGTTCGCCGGGCTTGTAGTCGAGCGCATTGGCCTCCTCGGGCGTGAGCCACCCGACCACGAAACTGAGGTGCAGGGCGCGTCGCCAACGGTCGACGGTGAGGTTGGCCCCTCCCCCGTGGAGGACCTTGCCCGAGTAGACGAAGGCATCGCCGGGTGCGAGTTCGGCCGGGACGGACTCGGCGTCGAACTCGTAGACGTTCAGTTCCGGCCAACGGTGGCTGCCGGGAACGGCCCGTGTGGCACCCACCTCCTCGGTGACCTCCTCGAGTCCGATCATGGCGCTGATCGTCACCTCCGGCGTGTCGGGCCAGGTGGGCTCCACGTGCTGAAACCAGTTGTCGGCGTCGCGGTGGAGCACCTGGGCCGATTCGCCGGGTCCGATGAACATGACCTGTGCCGTGTTGACCCAGTAGGAACCGCAGTTGGGCAACAGCACGGCGTCGGCAAGGGTCGCGTAGACCTCGTTGTCGAGCAGGTCGAAGTAGGCGGGGGTGATCCTGCCGAGGCTCGAGAAGCGGATGGTGTTCGCTCCGACGAAGAACCTGCCCTCTTCGCCCATCCCCTGGTCGGCCGCGCCGGGCTTGACCCCCTCTGCGTAGGCGGTTGCTGCTCCGAACAATTCGTCGACCGTGTCCCGGGGCACCATGCCCTCGACGATCACGCCGCCGTCGGCGTCGAAGGCCTCGAGCATGGTTCCGAGGGACCCGTCGACTGGGACTCTGGCAAGTTGTGGTGGCATCACCGACACCCTAGGTGGCCCACCCGAGGCCACATTCGACGAGATCTCCAGTGTGCTTCGACACCGCCCGAGCCGCCGGTCGACTACCTATGCGGAGGCGCGCAGGCGTGGGGCGGTCACGCCTGCGGCCCACTGGCCTCCAGGCGGTCGAGCAGGGGGCGGAAGTGCGAAAGCGGGGGGATCTCGACGCCGGTCAGCTTGCCGTGGTCGTCTTCGAGCCGGCGCAGGAGCACAGCGTCGGCGGCGTGGGGTCGAGCCTCGAAGGCTTCGGCCTCGTCAGCCGTCATCGGCCCACCCTGCCTGGTAAGCGTGTACTTCGAGGCCGACGAGAGGTGGTCGTGGTAGTCGGGGTCGCGGGCGCACAGGAAGCGCTTGGCCTCGATGTGGAGGCGCACCGGTTCGGAGACCGCTGCGTCGAACCGGGCAGCCACCCAGTCGCCGCCGAGGTCACCGTGGTCGTGGATGCCGTAGCCGTCGTCGGGTTCGTCGAGCCAGTGGCCCACGTCGTGCATGAGGCAGGCAGCGACGAGGGTGTCGTGGTGGCCCTGCTGCTCGGCCGCTGCCGCGGTGAGCAGGGAGTGTTCGGCGATGGTCACGTTCTCGCCGTAGTTCAGCCGCCCGCGATCGTCCATGAAGGCCGAGAGTTCGTCGGCGGCGCTCATCGGGCCGCCTCGAGGACCCGGATGCGCGAGTGCAGGGAGTCCTTGTCGACGTAGCAGCCCTGGAGGTGTCGGGCGCCGGCCGTATAGGCGGTGCGGCCGTGCAGGACCCGCTGGTTGTCGAAGGCCATGAGTTGACCCGCTTCCAGCCGGAACTCGATCCGGGCGCCCGGATCGTGCAGCAGATCCCCGAGGATGCGGTACGCCCGGTAGTAGCCGGCCATCACGTCGGCGGGCATGTCGAAGGCCTGCGCCGATCGGGAGTTGTAGCGGACGCAGGTGACCTGACCACGGCTGTCGAGCTGGATGAGGGGCTTGTACGCCTGGAGGTCGGCCGAGCCGCCGTCGAGGTAGCGGAACCAGACCGGGTGTGTGGTGAGCAGTTGGAACGCCTCGGGATGGTCGCTGCGGATCCGTTCGGCCACTGCAAAGCCGTCGGCGAGTCGACTGTCGCCGCCGTCGGATTCGTTGACGAGGCAGTGCAGGATCTGGAGGCCCGGAACCGGATCGCGGTACGGGTTGTCGGTGTGCATGCCGATCTCGAGCCTGGTGAAGGCCAGGTTGGCCGGCTCGGGCTCGTCCCTGACCTCGAAGATCCGGCCATAGTTGGTCTCGCGGACGTAGCCGAACAGGTCGACGGCCTCGAGGATCGAGCCGGGCGTGGCCGGGAGGTTCTCGAGGAGCCCGAACCCCAGGTCGCGGATGCCGGTCAGCCAGTCGTGGAGCCTCGCCGGGTCGCACACCAGCGTCGGGTGGTCGGCGAACTCGAGCGAGCCCTGCTGCTCGTCGCCCCAGAGGGTCGGGCGGGGGGTGACGCCGCGACCTGTGCCGCTCGTCGATCTGTGGAGGCAGAACCAGGCTGCGTCGAAGGTGGCGTCGAGGCCCTCGGGGGCGAAGGTGACCGTCACCGTGTCGGCGTGGAGGCTGGCTCCGGCGATCGTCATCTCGGGCAGGGAGTTGATGTCGAAGGTCCGCTGGCCCGCATCGCGGTGGCGACCCGTTGTGATGTTGTCCCTCAGCCAGGTTCCGAGGTACCGCTGGGTGGTTCCATCCTCGAAGCGGACCTCGAGCCAGTCCCGGTCGTGTCCGACGGCGACGATCCCCATGTCGACTCCCCTGTTCCGACCGCGATTGGTCTACACCATGTTGCGGAGTTGCAGACGCCGCATGAGTTGGCCGGCTAGCGCCTCAGGAGCGCAGGAGGCGCTCGATCGCTGTAACCGCCTCCTCGATCTTGGCGTCGCCGGCCGCGTCGCCCTCCTGGACAGCGTTGCGGACGCAGTGGCGGATGTGTTCGTCGAGCAGGCCGACGCCGACGCCCTGTAGTGCCTTCGTCACCGAGGAGATCTGGGTCAGCACCTCGATGCAGTAGGTGTCCTCGTCGACGAGGCGCTGAAGGCCGCGGACCTGGCCCTCGATGCGGCGGAGCCGGGTGAGGTAGTCGTCCTTCGAGAGTGAGTAGCCAGCCATAGGGATAGGGGGTACCCTATCATACATGCGTACGGCGGACACGCCCCTGACGACCGAGATTCCCATCGGCGGCATGACCTGTGCGGCGTGCGCCGCACGGATCGGTCGTGGCCTCACCGGACTCGAGGGCGTCGAGGAGGCCAACGTCAACTACGCGACCGCCCGGGCCGTCGTGTCCTACGACCCGGACAGGGTCGACAGAGCAGCGTTCAGCGCGACCATCGAGAAGCTCGGCTACGCCGTGGCCGACGACGACCCCGACGACGATGCCGCCGACCGGGAACTGGCGCAACTCACCCGTCGGCTCGTCACCTCCGTCGTGCTCACGGTGCCGATCGTCGCCATCTCGATGGTGCCGGCCCTCGGGTTCTCCGGCTGGGAGTGGGTGGCCGGCATCCTGGCCACCCCCGTGGTGTGGTGGATCGGCTGGCCGTTCCACCAGATGGCCGGTCGCAACCTGGCCCACGGCTCGACCACCATGGACACCCTCGTCTCGATGGGGACGGGAGCGGCCTGGGCCTGGTCCGCCGTTGCGCTGTTCGTCGACGTCGACCACGTCTACTTCGAGACGGCCGCTGTCATCGTCACGCTGATCCTCCTCGGGAGGTGGTTCGAGGCCCGGGCGAAGCGCCGTTCCGGAGAGGCCATCCGGTCCCTCGCCGGCCTCGCCGCCAGGATGGCGCGGCTCGAGAACGGGACCGAGGTCCCGGTCGACGACCTGCAGGTCGGCATGCGGTTCGTGGTGCGGCCCGGAGAGAAGGTCCCCGTCGACGGCCTCGTGGTCGACGGGACGTCCACCGTGGATGCCTCGATGATCACCGGCGAGCCCATGCCGGTCCCGGTCGGCATCGATGACGAGGTGGTCGGGGCGACCATCAACGGCAACGGCTCGCTGACCGTCAAGGCCACCCGGGTCAGAGGCGACACGATGCTGGCCCAGATCATGCGCCTCGTCGACGAAGCACAGTCGTCCACCGCCCCGATGCAGCGGCTCGCCGACCAGGTCTCGGCCGTGTTCGTCCCCACGGCACTCGCCGTCGCCGGGGCGACCCTTGCTGCCTGGCTCCTGACCGGACAACCAGTCGGCGAGGCCTTCACGGCGGCGGTCGCCGTGCTCATCATCGCCTGCCCGTGCGCCCTCGGCCTCGCCACCCCCACGGCGATCATGGTCGGCACGGGGCGCGGCGCGAGCCTCGGCGTGATCATCAAGGGCGGCGAGGTCCTCGAGGCGACCCGCCAGGTCGACCATGTCGTCCTCGACAAGACCGGCACCGTCACCGAGGGTCGGATGGAGCTCGTGTCCGTGACGCCAGCACCGGGGGCCGACGGACAGGTCGTGCTGTGCCGTGCCGCCTCCGTCGAGGCCCTCTCCGAACACCCGCTGGCCGAAGCCATAGTGGCCGCCGCAACGGACCTCGAACCCGCCACCGGGTTCGAGAACCTCCCGGGCCTGGGCGTGCGCGCCACGGTCGACGGCGCCGAGGTGCTCGTCGGACGGAGGCGGCTGTTCGACGAGGTTCCCGACGACCTCCTGGCGGCTGTCGCCAAGGCCGAGGACGCCGGCCGCACGGCGGTCGTCGTCGGCTGGGACGGGACCGCCCGAGGGGTCCTCGTCATCGCCGACCGGGTCCGGTCGACGAGTGCGGCGGCGGTCACCGCCTTACGGGACCTCGGCCTCGAGGTGACACTGCTCACAGGCGACAACGAACGCACGGCCCGGGCCGTGGGTTCGGCCGTCGGCATCGACCGGGTGCTCGCCGAGGTCATGCCCGACGACAAGGACGCAGAGGTCCAGCGCCTCCAGGCACAGGGCCACGTCGTCGCCATGGTCGGCGACGGCATCAACGACGCCCCGGCGCTCGCACGGGCCGACCTCGGCATCGCCGTGGGCACCGGAACCGACGTGGCGATCGAGACCTCGGACCTCACCATCGTCTCGGGTGACCTGCGAGCCGTGGCCGACGCCATCGTCCTGTCACGCCGGACCCTCGCCGTCATCAAGGGCAACCTCTTCTGGGCGTTCGCCTACAATACGGCCGCCATACCACTGGCTGCCTTCGGGGTCCTCAACCCGATGATCGCCGCCGGAGCGATGGGCTTCTCGTCCGTGTTCGTGGTCACCAACTCGCTCCGACTGCGCCGATTCACCGGCTACCGCCGCCCCACGGCGACCGACGAGGACCTGCTCATCGAACCCGAGAGGACGAATCCATGACGACGCGGGTGTTCCACGTTCCCGACATCTCCTGCGACCACTGCAAGCGGGCCATCGAAGAGGCGCTCGGCGAGCTCCCCGAGGTCACCTCCGCTGTCGTCACGGTCGACCGGCGAGACGTCGAGGTCGAAGGCGCCGCCTCGGACGAGGCCGTCATCGCCGCCATCGGACAAGCCGGCTACGAAACCGCTCACACGTCGTGAAGAGCGCAACCGCCCGCCGGTGGGTTGCGGCGGTCGGGGTGGCCGCGACCCTTCTCGTTGCGTGTTCGAGCAACGACACTCCGGTTGCTACAGGTAGCGAAACCGCGACTACAGGACCCGACGAGCTCGCTCATGGCTCCTGGGCAGAAGCCATCGACAACGCGAACCTGTTGGTAGACCTCGACCAAGACGCCAGGAAGCTGCTGCGTGTCTTCCCAACGGGTGCTGGCAACAAGATCAGCGAACTCGACCTAGCGGGAAGCAACCCCAGCTACTTCGACCAATTCGGGCCGGCATTGTGGCCGCAGTGCGAACGATTCGACGTGCACATATCCGTCGACCCCTCGATTGACGCACACCTGCGCGCGTCGGCACGCAGCCTGACCGTCAACGCGATCCTGGAGTTGAACAAGTTGACCGGGCTGACATTCGTCGTGAGAAGCGGTGCCACCGAACAGGCCGAGGAGTTCTTCGACCCCGAACTAGCGCCTGCTGTCCCCGGCATCCGAGAACTCGACGTGTTCTGGTACGAGATCGCCTCCGACGCACCGTCTGACCAGTTTGGCATTGCCGATGCATGGCATTCCGGCCCAAACTCGTTGGCGCAGTCCACAGGTGACGGCTCGGTCAACGTGACCGAGAAGAACGCACCGACGCAACAGGCAACGCTGCTTCGTTCCCGAGTCAGCCTCTCCACCGAAATCCTCCGCAGGCTTCCCGATGCAAAGATCACGGAACCGTCACAGGCAATGGCGGTCCTGCACGAACTCGCACACGTCGCCGGCATCGGCCACTCGACAGCGAGGGACAGCTTCATGTACCCGCGCTTCAACGACCAGACCCGGCTGACGACACCAGACCGGGCCGCCCTCGCCCTGGCCGGCAGCAGGCCCTGCTGACCGCTGCCGCCCCTTCGAACCCTACGAAGTCAAGCCCCGGCGTCGCGTTGGTCGATGAGTGCCTGCAACGGAGCAAGGTCGAACGGGTCGCCGATCATGACGATCAGGTGGTCGACGCCGACATCGGTGTAGCGGCCCACGTCCTCGACGTCGTCCTGGGCGATACACACCGTCCGTTCGACCTCGGCAGGGTCGCGGCCCACCTTGGCGCACCAGTCGTCGAGGACCGCCGACAACTCGGCAACGTTCTCCGGCGGGCCGAAGCAGTTCCAGGCGTCGGCGTATTCGGCGACCAGGCGGAGGGTGACCTTGCGCCCGGATCCGCCGATGAGGATCGGCATCCGGCCGACGGGAGGCGGATTGAGCCGCTCGAGACGGCTCCGCATCCTGGTCAGGTCGGCCTCCAACTGCCTGAGGCGGCTGCCGACGGTGCCGAACTCGTAGCCGTACTCCTCGTAGTCCCGCTCGAACCAGCCGGCGCCGACGCCGAGGTACATCCGGCCGTCCGAGAGGTGATCGAGCGTGCGGGCCATGTCGGCGAGCAGTTCGGGGTTCCGGTACGAGTTGCCGGTCACCATGGTGCCGAGCATCGCTCGCCTGGTGTCGGCGGCCATGGCCGACAGCAGGGTCCAGGCCTCGAAGTGCTCCGCGTCGGGGTTGCCGTAGAGCGGGTAGAAGTGGTCCCAGACCCAGATCGAGTCGGCCCCCATGGAGTCGGCCTCCTGCCAGGCGTCGCGCAACGCTCCGACGCTGGTGGCCTGGGGGTGGAGTTGGCAACCGACCTTGAGTGACATGCGGTGCATCTTGGTCGGTACGGCCGCTCCACGACGACTCAGGACTCGCAGGATCAGACAAGGCGACGAATCACGTTGCCCCGGGTCGCCGGCGGCGTGCACCACCGTCCGGAGCGGGTTCTCGGGGCGACCGTCCACACAGTCGTTCAAGGCCGCCGCCTTGGCCTGCATGCGACCCCGGTCCGCCCGCGCGAAGTACCGGCTGACACCTCGCAAGCCTGCAGGGATTACGTTTCGGGTCCGACCACGTCACCGAGACAACCGGGAAACCCGACATGACCGAGACAGGCCACACCACGACCGTCATCGCCGAGGATGCCACCAAGGTCGACGCCACCTGGGACGGAGAGCGTCCGATCGTCGACCCCGGGCTTCTGACCGCCGCCGTCGGGTGGGATCTCAAGCCCGAGGGCCTCTGTCGGGACGAGGCCTGCATCCCCCTTTCCGACCGGTCCGCGCTCGAGCATCCCGACGGCGTCGACCTGGCCGCCGTGGCAGAGGCCCTGGGCCGGCCGGTGCTCGTAGATTCCGACGCCCGCATGGTCGCGGTCGGAGCCCCGGCCAGCGACCGGCAGCGTGCCCTCGTCAGCCGCCTGGCGCCCGACGCCACGCTCCTCGATCTCGAGGGGACGCAGCGCAGGCTCTCGGAGTGGTCGGGCACGAGGCGGCTGCTGGTCGCCTTCTCCAGTTGGTGAGGATGCGCCTTCGACCTGCCCGGGTGGCAGGCACTGCACGACGAACTCGCCGACGCTGACTTCACCGTGATCGCCGTGGCGATCGACGAGAACGTCGACGTGGTGGCCCCGCTCGCCGACGGGATCACCTACCCGGTGCTCGTCGATACGGAGCACCGGCTCCCCGAGCTCTATGCGGTCAACAACGTCCCGACGGTCGTCTGGATCGACGAGGACGACCGGATCGTCCGGCCCAACGCCAACGAGTTCGGATCCGACATGTTCACCGAATTCACCGGCATCCACTGCGAGGACCACATGGAGCAGGTCCGGGCATGGGTCCGGGACGGCACCGTGCCCGACGACGCCGGCTACGAGGTGGCGGACCTCGCCGACGACGAGATCACCGCACGCCTCCACTTCCGCCTGGCGGTCCATGCCCGGCGAGCCGGCAGGGCCGACGTGGCCGAGCGCCACTTCGCCGAGGCAAAGGCCCTGGCACCCCACGACTTCACGATCGTGCGGGCCTCCATGCCGCTGACTGGCGTGGATCCGTTCGGCCCCGCCTTCTTCGAGTTGTACGGGGTCTTCGAGGCCGCAGGCTCCCCCTACCGGGGCATCCGCAGACCCAGGTCCTGAGGCCGCCCCGGCTCATCGCCATGGGCTTTCGATCCGACACCTCCGACCATCCGTCTCCAGGTGCCAAGCGCTCAGAGCCGAGCGAAGAGGCCCACGAGTAGGTCACTCCGGCGGCCGTCCACCATCTTTCGTGGAGGAGTGGGTGAACTCCAGACCGGCGAAGTCTCCGTCGTCCCGCCACTGCTGGAGGATTCGGAAGAACTCAATGGAACCACCGCCATATGGGGCCGCCTGGATCGAGCCAGGTTCGCGGGCCTGTCCCTCGTTGTTGTAGTAGCCGGGGGTGCAATCCACCCCGCCGAGGGCCCCCATCGCACCGAGGCCCTTCTCCCGGATCGTCGCCACCCAGGCATCCTCGGCGTCCTGTGAGACCTCGATGGTGCTGATGCCACGATCCAGGGCGTGACCGATGATGTGGGACAGGTGGGTCGTGAGCTCCTCGAGAAGGTGGGGGAAGTTGGCTGTAAAGGCGGTCTGGCTGATTTGCATGAAGAAGCAGTTCGGAAAGCCCCGACTCTGCATCCCGTGCAGGGTGGCCATCCCATCAGTCCACTTCTCCGAGAGGGTCCGCCCCCGGCTGCCGAGGATCTCGTACCCGGCCCGGCGGACGTACGGGGTCCCCACCTCGAAGCCGGTGGCAAAGATTATGCAGTCGACCTCGTGCTCGACGCCGGCCACGACCAGGCCGCGTTCGGTGATGCGGTCGACACCCTTCCCGTCGGTGTCGACGAGTTCGACGTTGGGCCGGTTGAACGTCGGGAGGTACTCGTCGTTGAAGGTCGGCCGCTTGCAGAACATCTGGTAATAGGGCTTGAGCTTCTCGGCGACCTCCGGGTCTTCCACCAGGTCGTCGACCCTGGAGCGGATCTCGTTCATCTTGTCGAAGTTGGCCAGCTCCATCACTTCGGGAATGTCGACGCTCCCGTCAGCGCTGGCCTCCCGAAAGCGTCGGATCATCTTGCCGATGAGGTCGGTCCAACCATCATCGACAAGGTCTTCGGCCTGGGGCAGGCCCGAAACCAGGCCATTGAAATTCTCCATGCGCTGCTTCTGCCAGCCCGGATCCAGGCCGGCGGCCCACCCTGGTTCGGTGGGTTGGTTGCCGCGCACGTCCACCGACGAGGGTGTGCGCTGGAAGACGTAGAGGTGCTCTGCGGCCTCGCCGAGGAACGGAACGCACTGGATGGCACTGGCCCCGGTACCGATGACCGCCACCCGCTTGTCTGCGAGGCGATCGAGGCCACCGTCTGGCCCTCCGCCCGTGTATTCGTAGTCCCAGCGGCTCGTGTGGAAGGAATGACCCGCGAAGTCGCCGAGGCCGGGGATGCCGGGGAGTTTCGGGCGGTTCAGCGGACCGTTGGCCATGGCCACGAACCGGGCCCGGAGCGAATCTCCCCGATTGGTGTCCACGATCCAGCGTGAGAGTTGATCGTCCCAGGACATCCCGGTCACCTCGGTCTGGAAGAGCGCCCCGTCGTAGAGGCGGTAGTGGCGACCGAGTCGTTGGCTGTAGTCGAGGATCTCCCGGGCGTGGGAGTACTTCTCCCGGGGCATGTAGCCGACCTCCTCGAGGAGCGGAAGGTAGATGTAGGACTCGATATCGCACTGGGCCCCCGGATACCGGTTCCAGTACCAGGTGCCGCCGAAATCGCCTCCCTTCTCGATGATCCGCAGGTCCTCCACCCCGGCATCACGGAGGCGGGCCCCCATCTGCAGTCCCCCGAATCCACCTCCGATGATCACGACATCGACCTCATCGACCAGGGGCGGACGGTCGATATCCGACTCGATGTAGGGGTCATCGGTGTAGTGGGCGAACGGTCCGACGACGTCGACGTACTGGTCGTTGCCGTCGACACGAAGACGCTTGTCACGCTCGACCCGGTAACGCTCCCGCATGACGTCGGGATCGAGGGGGGCCTCTTTGGGGTTCACGATGACTCTCCGAGCTGATTGATTCTCGGTCGAAGGATCATCGTGTAGGTATCAGCAATCGCTGCCTCTCGATGGTCATGTTGAGCTTTCAGGCGGGTTGGATCAGCAACGACGGCCATGAACGCTGCCTTGCTTGGAAATTGGTTGAAGCGCACCTGGTGCCACTCCCGTCCGTCTCCGATGATTGTTCCTTCAACGGTGAACCAGGCAGGGTTCCTTATGCCGTGCTTTGAGGCGACTGCTGCCGCAGCCGACTGGTAAGCCTCCATATATGCGGGGGTCTGAACCCCGGCATCTACGCCTTCGAACCGCAACACATGCATCACCACTACTGGACCGTCGTCTTTCGTCGGCGGGTGTGGAACATCGGCCCAGTCGAGGGGTTCTAGATCGGGTGGCGGTTCCGGGACCTGCAGGGGTTGGCACCCGATGACGAAGGTCTTGTCCATCCCAGCGTCCTTGTGTTTGTGCGATTCCTGGAACTCGGGGCGCGACTGCATGTCGATGAACGACTTGCGGGTTGGGTATTTCACAACAGCGATGCGATCCCAGACGGTGTTGTCGCCGAGGAGTTGCTGGTCTACGTCTCCCAGGAAGACGATCTCGGCTCCGACCGCGGTCAGTGAGTCGATTGGCGAGTAGAGGTCATCTGCCGCTTGACCAGAGATGGTCGTCTTTCGGCCGTCTACGTAGTCGGCCACTTCACGGTATTTCATCAAGTTGACCATCCATACCGGGCCATCGTCAGCTGGTGAGGTAGTGGCCAACTGGATGCCGTATTCCCGGTCGACGAGGCCGTAACGAGGATTACTGCTGTTCATCTGGTACTTCCTTCAGTTAGGAGTCGTGGTCATCCTGGTTGCGGTTGCAACTCCTGGGTAGCAAGGAGTTGCATCATTTCGCGGGCCACCATTGGCCCTGCGTTCTGGTTCTGGCCGGTGACGAGGTTCCCGTCGACGACCCAGTGGTTGGCAAACGGGTCACGGAACCTGGTGCTGCTCTGGAAGACCGCACCGGCTCGACGCAATTCCCTCTCCGGGTGGTGTGGGGTGGATTGGATGCCGAGTTCTCTCACCTGCTTGTCGGTGACAGCAGAGATCCGACGGCCCTTGACCAGTGGTTCCCCGGCGGCATCCTTTGCGTTGAGGAGTCCGAGCGGGCCGTGGCATACGCCGCCGATGATCTTCCCTTGCGCGTTCGCCTCGGTGATCTTGGCTGCCAGGTCATCCGAGAATCCGAAGTCGAACGCTGCGCCCCAACCTCCGGAGAGGAACACCACGTCGTACTCGGCCATGTCCACCTGCCCGATCGCCAGCGAGTTGGTGGCCTGGTTCCGGAAGTGGTCGTCGGCGAGGAAACGGTCGTCGTCACCGCTTCGGACGACCGGCTTGAGCGACTGTGGGTCGACGGGGATCACACCTCCCAGGGGGCTTGCTACGTCCACCTCCATGCCCGCGTCGAGGAACGCGTAGTAGGGAACGGTCATCTCGCTGGCGAAGACGCCGGTCGGCTTGTCGATGTCCATTACCGCGGTGTTCGTTGCGATCACCAGGGCACGCCTTCCGGCGAATCCGAACTCGACTGCGTCCAGATCTTCGGGGTGCATGCCAATCTTCTGGACAAGCTTGCGAAGCATCCTCGCTGGTGGGGGTGGGCGCTTCGTCACCGGTCCCCCGGTTCGCTTACGTGACGCATAGGGCCACGGGTTGTTTCGCTCGGGCACGGCTCGGAAGCGCTCCTCTCTGAGGAGGGAGCGGAGGTGTTCGAACACGTCCCGGGCCGAATCGTCGTTCCATCGGTTGACGACTTCGATCGGATCGGTGTCGAGGTCGTAGAGCTCCCACTGGTCCGGGACTGGGATGGTCCGGGTCATCTCACCGGCGGGGCCGCTCGAGGCGAGGTGGTGGACTCCTGGGTTGGTCCACGTTGCCGGGTCGTCAAAGGTACGAACCACTTTCCACAGGTGGCCTTCTCCATGATTGATCGAGTCGTCAACCCGTGCAACGAGCCCCTCGAAGTTTGAGCCCACATGTTCCGGAACTCGGATTCGTAGTAGTCGAGGCGGTTTTGCGGCACGGCCGGTGCCGCGGGCCACGGCGGAAGCGCCTGAATCACCCTCGAGCATGTTGTCGCGTGTCATGAGGTAGACGGTGCGGTCGGGATCTACCTCTTCAACGCCATCAACGACCGGCATGAGGTTCGTGCCGGGCAGCGGATGGACCTCGGTGAATGATCCTTGGAGCACGTTGGCGGTCATCGCTTCGTCGATACCTGCCGCTGACAACAGGGTGGGCACGATGTCGATGTGGGAGGTCGGGGCGTCGTTGATCAATATCCCGGTGGTGGCGTTGGTACCGATCCGGGCAATTGAAAATGGGACGCGGGTAGCTTCGTCGTAGAGGTTGAACCATTTCTGGTGAAGGCCACCATGGGCGCCTAGCAACTCGCCGTGGTCAGAGGTACGCACGATCACCGCGTGTTCAGATCCTCCATCAGTGACGGCTCGGCGTACCCGATCAATTGGGCCGTCTACTTCTGCATGCAACCGGTAGTAGAGGTCCCGGTATTTTTGGGCGTTCTTGTCGTAGGTCCGCGCAATCGCTGCTGCCGGCCCATATCCCGTCGGGTAGGCCGCCCGGTACGCGACCTGGGCTGCTGGCTTGGTGGCCAGGTCTTCGTCGTCCGTGGGTGATGCGGGTATCGAGGGTGGATCCAACTCTGGTTGGTTCTTGATCGGGATCCCGCGTCGAACCCAGGCCGGGAACAAGACGATGTCGTGGGGGTTGACGAAGCTTGCGACGAGCAGGAAGGGACGCAAGGCGTTTGCGTCTCCTGCCGCTCGCCGGCTGTAGCGGTCCTCCAGCCAGGCGACTATTCGGTCTGCGATGAGTGGATCGCGCCGGAAGCCACTGTTTGCGAGTGGGGCGCCATGAGGTTCGGGGCCTACCCAACCGGAGAAGCCGAAGGGGTCGAGCAGATCGGCTGTGCGGTATGCGTCGACGGCTTCCTGGTCGACCTCGCCGGCGGCGTTGTTGGTTGCAAGAACCTGGCCGGTGTTCTCGTCGATCAGGTCGGCGTGGGAGATGTGCCACTTGCCGTCGTAATGGGTGTCGTAGCCGCCGGCCCTGAACCAGTGACCGAGTGTGGGTACCTCGCCGGCACGCAGCCAACGTAGGCGCGAGTCGTCGGCCATCTTCCCCAGGCCGTCTGTCTGGGTCACACCATGAACGTCGGGGTAGTGCCCGGTGAAGATCGTCGGCCGGCTGGGAACGCAGGCCAGTGAGCCCGTGTAGTGGCGCCCAAAGTTGAGCGCGTGTTCGTCGAACCAGGCCCGACCTGTCAGCGTTTCTGCACGCCACCGAGTGATGTCTGAGTTTTCGTATGGGGGGGCGGCGCGTTCTTCGTCGGTCATGATGACGATGACGTCGGGTCGAACGGTCATGGCCGCTGTCCTCTCAGACTCAAGTGGGCGACAAGCCCTGAGAGCATCTCG
>Ga0206679_10000572_pt1 | contig 30768 bp, 26 predicted proteins | sample M110012015metaG_FD_155464 | JGI IMG/M metagenome (GOLD analysis project Ga0206679, IMG submission 155464) | Ammonia-oxidizing marine archaeal communities from Monterey Bay, California, United States - M1 100m 12015 | ecosystem: Environmental > Aquatic > Marine > Intertidal zone | place: USA... | reverse complement strand
GGAAATAATCGCCAGGGTACATTTTTTAGGCGATACCAAGAAACGACTTTTTACCGGCTCATCAAATGCACCCATCGACAGGCATACTAAGCTGACCTTCAAGAACAAGACTATCGGCTCAATCCTAGCCGTGGTCCAAGCTAAAAAAGGTTGTCTCCTATTGGCACAGATTAATAGTGCCTTGAGTCAAATTGATGCCTCCGTGGACGACCTGCAAGTGACTTTTTCCCGAATTAACTAAACACCACTCATTAAAAAACCTGATTAATAATCGCCTCAATTCAACCAGGTTTTTTTACCAGATAAGCAAATGCATCCAGCGATCGATAATTTACTGGATCGCCGTCCGCAAACGACCAGCAAGTTGCCAGCGTGAGATCGATAAAACCAACCGCAATTAAATCATCCACTGGGTAATTGCTCAATTCAGATAGTCGCTGGCATCGCTTTAATATGAGGTCAGCATCCGAGACCTGACTTCTAGACCTGACAGACTCTTGCATAGGATAAGGCAGGAAATTATGTATAAATCGACCACAATCATAAATACGCGGACCAATCACACCTTTAGGATCGATGGCAATCCAGCCATGGCGACTATCTTGCAAGATATTGTCATGATGCAGATCGCCATGCAGCACCGACACATCGCGCCATGTCTTGGTCAATGCCTGATTAAGGCTCCGGGCTAATTCAACGTGGGCAGCCAGTCTCGGTGCCTGCCCGGATGTCACCGGCTCAAACCCGCGCTTCAACCAGCTCTGGTAGGTCGGTAACTGACAGTGATCGTCCACTGGCACCTGAATAGACGCCAGTAACGGTGCCGCATAGTCGATCAATTGGCAATCCAGATCTGGATTATCAAGCCGGCTCTTCAAGCTGATACCCGGACGAACCCGCTCCATCAGCAAGGCTCGTTTTGGTTCATCCCAGTCTAGAACATTGACCACCTGATCACTTGAAAATAACCTCAAGGCTTCTACTTCGGTTAGTTGTTCCGGCTGTGGAAAGCCAACTTTAAGAACGCATTGATGCTCTGCTCGCTGCGCAAAAAAAACCGTATTAACTTCGAGCCCCGCTTCGGCACGACCGATTAAGGTAAGCCCCCATTGTCCCAGACAGGCTTGAACCAGTTCCGGAAAATCTCGAATCCAGCTATTTCCAGCGCTACCAAACCTGGCCTTAATGAAGCTCTGCTTAACCGGGTCAAGTTCCAACAAAGCTGAGTTGGGTAATTTTTTCACTTGCTTAGAACAGCCATACTAAAGGCCATCCAGCCAAAGCACCGGCTCCACACCGCGAGACTGTAGAAATTCATTACACTGGGAAAACGGCCGAGAACCAAAAAACCCTCGGTACGCTGACAGTGGTGACGGGTGCACAGAGGTAATAATCCTGTGTTTATAAGCATCAATGTTGCTGGCTTTCTTTTTGGCTTGATTACCCCAGAGGATAAAGACTAGCCCGCTCCTGTGTTCATCCAGCAGCTCAATAATTCGATCTGTTAGCTTTTCCCAGCCGCGACCCTGATGAGAACCGGGTTTATTTTCTTCAACACTCAATACCGTATTCAGAAGAAGAACTCCCTGCCTGGCTAAACCACTTAGATCACCATCTTTGAACTCGAAGTCAGGCTGGTCCAGGTCAACTGCCATCTCTTTAAAAATATTTCTCAGAGACGGGGGCAACGCAATCTGTTTTCGAACCGAAAAACTCAAACCATTAGCCTGACCATAACCGTGATACGGATCCTGGCCTAAAATAACCACTTTGACACGCTCGAAGGGGGTTGCCTTGAGTGCAGCAAAATAGTCGTCAGGGGAGGGCAAGACCGTTTTGCCTCGAACTAGTTCTTCTTCCAGAAAGGCACCTAAAGACTCAATATAGGGACGTGCGAACTCGGGTCGCAAATAATCTTGCCAGCAAGGCGGCAGAGGATTGAACCACTCGCTCTGGAAAATCTTCAGGACCTGGGTCGCATATGGGGAAACAGGACCACGTCCCTGATAGAAGCAGCATCGGTAATCAACATGACTAATCGGTCTATACCTATACCCTCTCCAGCCGTCGGGGGTAATCCATATTCCAGGGCAACCACGTAATCTGCATCATAATGCATGGCTTCATCATCTCCGGCTTCCTTGGCCGCTACCTGGTTACGAAATCGCTCAGCCTGGTCTTCAGCATCGTTGAGTTCCGAGAAACCATTAGCGATCTCGTTGCCCATAATGAACAACTCAAAGCGGTCAGTTAATTCCGGGTTATCATCATTGCGCCGCGCCAGAGGGGAGACTTCTATAGGATGCTGGGTAATAAACACAGGTTGTTTAATCTTTTCTTCAACCAGCGCTTCAAACAGCTCCATAGTCAACTTTCCAATTCCCCATTGGCTGTTAGCTTCTACACCTGTCTGCTCCGCCAGACGCAACAGGTAAGCCCTGTCTTCAAGCGCAGCTTCATCTAAATCGGGGTTGTAAAAAGCAATCGCCTCACGCATCGTCATCCGTTTAAAAGGCTCACCAAAATCCAACCTGGTACCCTGATACTCAAATTCAGCTGTACCCAGCACCTCTATTACCACCTGCCGGAAAAGATCCTCGGTAAAATCCATGAGATCATTATAATCTGCGTAAGCCCAATAAAATTCCAGCATGGTAAATTCGGGGCTGTGCTTAGTGGACATCCCTTCATTTCTGAAATTTCTGTTTATTTCAAAGACTCTTTCAAACCCACCTACTACCAGCCGTTTGAGGTTCAATTCTGGTGCTACTCTGAGATACATATCGATATCCAGAGCATTGTAATGAGTAACAAAAGGTGCCGCCGTAGCGCCACCTGGCGTTGACTGCATCATTGGCGTTTCAACTTCCATAAAGAATCGGTCAGTCAGATAGCGACGAATGAATTCCACCGTGCGAGCTCGCCTGACAAAAATCTCCCGGCTATCTTCATTGACCATGAGATCAATATAGCGCTGACGATAGCGGGTTTCCGTATCCGTCAATCCCTTGTATTTCTCGGGTAAAGGCCGGAGCGATTTAGTCAATAACCGGACTTGAGCTGCCTGCACCGATAACTCGCCTTTCAGGGTCTTCATCATGACTCCACCACAGCCAATGATGTCGCCAAGATCCAGATTCTTAAACTGCTCGTATGCCTCCTCACCTAGATTATTCCGGCTCACATAGAGCTGGATACGACCGGATACATCCTGAATGGTCAGGAAACTGGCTTTACCCATGACCCGCTTCAATAAAATTCTTCCCGCAACAAGCGTTTCCAGTTGACTATCAGCCAGCTCTTGCTTGCTCATCTCACCATAGAGTTCCTGTAGCGCTGAGGCTAGATGACTGCGCCTGAAGTCGTTGGAAAACGCATTACCCTGATCGCGCAATACCTGCAGCTTTTGCTTACGCAAAGCGATGATCCCATTCTCGTCTTCTTCTATTATTTGTTTGCTCATGTATTCGCTTCCCACACTATCCTATAGGCCTTGCTTCAAACTGGCTTCAATGAAGGGATCAAGATCCCCATCAAGAACTGCCTGAGTATTTGCAGTTTCAACATTAGTTCGCAGGTCCTTGATTCTCGAGGCATCAAGCACATAGGACCTGATCTGGCTTCCCCAACTGATATCCGATTTATCATCTTCTATCTGCTGCATCTCTGCTTTACGTTTCTGCTGTTCTATCTCGTAAAGCTTTGCTTTCAATTGTTTTATTGCCTGGTCTCGATTCTTATGCTGCGATCGTTGATTCTGGCACTGAACCACCGTGCCCGACGGTAAATGCGTTAGGCGTACTGCTGAATCGGTCTTATTGACGTGTTGTCCGCCTGCACCACTGGAGCGGTAGGTATCGACTCGAATCTCCGACATATCGAGTTCAATATCAATATTCTCGTCCAACTCGGGTGACAAAAACACGGATGCAAAAGAAGTATGGCGTCTATTTCCCGAATCAAAGGGCGATTTCCTGACCAATCGATGGACCCCCGTTTCGGTTCTTAACCAGCCAAAAGCATAGGAGCCTGATACTCTGACGGTGGCGCATTTAATGCCGGCCACATCGCCATCAGAGAGCTCAATAATTTCCGCCTTAAACCCTTTCGCCTCGCACCATCTGAGATACATTCTAAGCAGCATATTGGCCCAGTCTTGAGCTTCGGTTCCACCTGACCCAGACTGAATCTCGAGATAAGCATTATTAGCGTCTACCGGACCCGAAAACATCTTCTGGAATTCAAGCCCATCCAGGTCATCGAGAAGGCCCTGCAAATCAGCTTCGGCCTCATCTAACAATGCCTGGTCCTGTTCTTCTACCGCTAAATCAACAATTTCCTGGGCATCTGACAGCCCCTGGTCAAGACGCTCTATAGTCGCAACTATGCTTTCCAGAGCCGCTCTTTCCTGGCCTAACTTCTGGGCTCGTTCCGGTTGTTCCCAGGCCTTAGAGTCAGCCAGTTCCAGTTCAACCTCAGTTAATCGTTCTTTCCTGTTTTCATAGTCAAAGATACCCCCGCAGCACATCAGTTCGTGCCTGGCTGTCTTTTATCCTAGTCTGTATAGCGTTGCTTTCCATGATAGTTTCAGCTGCTCCAGGGAAGGCAGAATTGTAAACTAATGTCTAAATCCCTTCTACAGGGATGATTCCACTAACACGATGAATTCGCTAAAACTGGTACTGAATGACTAATTGAACCCGATCTACGCCTCTAAATCGATTCACATCCAGTTTATAAGCGAAATGGGACTCATGATCCTCTATCAATTGATCACGATTGAAAAAAATACCCTCCAGTATCAAGGGAGAATGTTTTAGCCGCAATTGCAGTTTCAGATGCTGACCTGATAACAAACGTTGCGAGACAATTTCAAAAATATCATCGAATACGGGTTCTTCGAAACCCTGTCCCCAGGGCTGGTCACGAACTATTTTCGTGACCGTTGCTAAACCAAACTCAGACACCGCTCCATCTGAATAGCAGACCTTTTCACGCAGTTCCTCGCCCAGCTGTGATCTCGTGATTTGCTCGAAGCGAGCTGAAAATTCCTCTAAATGATCGTGTTCGAGTGAAAGCCCGGCCGCCATTGCATGGCCACCAAATTTACTGACCAGGCCTGGTTTCTCCGAGGCAATCATGGCCAGGGCATCGGTCAAATGAAACCCCTTAATCGACCGTCCAGAGCCTTTAAGAGAACCATCCATAGCGGGCGCAAAAACGAATACCGGACGGTTTAGTAAATCCTTAATCCTGGAAGCCAGAATTCCCACAACGCCCTCGTGCCAGGATTGATCAAATAAACATAGCCCGGTGCTATCTGTTTTTAGAAAATCCTTTGATTTTAGTAAGTCATCGGCTTGTCTTCGCATGCTCGACTCAATACTCCGCCGCTCCAGGTTCAACTCGTCAAGCTGCTCAGCAAATTCGCGCGCAGTATCGACTGAAGCCAGCAAACACTCGATACCAATTGACATGTTTTCGATTCTGCCAGCTGCATTCAATCTCGGTCCCAGAGCGAAAGCCAGATCCCTGGTAGTGACCACTTCCTCATCGACACCAGCTATGGCGAGCAAAGCTTTGATACCAAGGTTACCTCGACCTGCCCTAATGCCACGGATGCCATTATCGACCAGTATCCTGTTGTTTCTATCCAACGGGACCAGATCAGCTATGGTTCCAAGGGCGACCAAATCAAGGTATCGCGCTAAATTGAGCTGGTGTGCTTTCTCTATGTTTTGCTCTCGTAATCGGGCTCGAACGCCGGACAAAAGGTAGAAAGCAACACCAACACCCGCTAAATTCTTACTTTGAAATTGACACTCCGGCTGATTGGGATTAACGATAGCGTCTGCATCCGGAAGCGTTTCACCAGGCAGATGATGATCCGTTATGATCACCTTAATACCTAACGCCCGGGCTCTCTCAACCCCCGCCACACTTGAAATCCCACTATCAACCGTAATCAGCAACTCAGGTTTATTAGCTTTGGCCAGATCAACGATTTCAGGACTAAGGCCATAACCAAGTCTGAAACGATCTGGCACCATATAACTGACATTATTGGCACCCAGCGCCCTTAAACCAGAAACCAGCAAGGCAACACTGGTGGCTCCATCGGCATCATAATCGCCGACTATAAGAATAGACTGGCCCCTCGACATAGCATTTTCTATGAGCCGAACTGCACTGCCAAAGCCTTTTAAACCTGCAGGCTTAATAAGCCCTGTTAGCGCATAGTCAGCCTCAGTCGCGTCGTGCAAGCCTCTGCTCCTGAGCAACTCTGAATACAACGGATCAACCCCATTGAGAGGCTCTGCTCTGGGTCTTCTGAGCAGCCTGACTGCCACTTATCCGCCAAAATCAAAAATTCGAATCAGGGTAACAGACTCCAACACATCACCGGACGACTCCAGTTTCTGGATAGCAGTGTTCATTTTTTCTTCAACCACCTGATCGGTAGTAATAACGATGGTAGCAATATCATTGACTGGATCTTTCTGCAGAAGCGCCTCTATGCTGATGTCAAAATCTCCGAGAATACGGGTAATGCGTGACAAAACACCAGGCCTGTCTGCAACCCTGAGCCGCAGATAAAAATGAGACCGACATTGCTCAATTCCCAATACCGGCAGATCAATGGTCTGGCCAGGGAGAAAACCCATCGCCGGGATGATTGCACCTCTGCTCAGGTCTACTAAATCAGAAAGAACTGACGATGCTGTCGGTCCTGCCCCAGCACCTGGCCCACAATGCAGTGTCTGACTGGCTGCATCACTGAGAACCATGACGGCATTCATTACATCATCGACTTGGGCGAGCATCTCATTTTCATCAATTAGCGTTGGGTGAACTCTGAGCTCGACCCCGTCTGGTCCGATTCGAGTAATTCCAAGGTGACGCAAGCGGTAACCTAATTCGCCAGCAAACCGAATATCTTCTACTTGGACTTTGCCTATCCCCTGCGTGTAGATAGCGTCAAAGCTGAGTCGAGTACCAAATGCAATCGCACTCAAAATGGTGAGCTTGTGTGCTGCATCAAGTCCTTCGACATCGAAGGTGGGGTCTGCTTCGGCATAACCCAGTTGTTGTGCTTCTGCCAAAGCTTCCTCAAAACCTACTGTTGATCCCGGCTTGGACATCTGGGAGAGAATAAAATTAGTTGTGCCGTTAATAATCCCTACTACGGCCGCTATTTCATTACCGACCAGGCTTTCACGCATTACCTTAATAATTGGAATACTACCGGCAACTGCGGCTTCAAAGACCAACTGCTGACCTTTCTCCTCGGCCAGTTGAAACAATTCCTCACCATATTGGGCAATCAATGCCTTATTCGCAGTGACCACCGATTTTCCTGACTGCAGTGCCATCCGAACCAAGGCCAGCGCGTCGTCTGTTCCACCGATGAGTTCAACCAGAACATCAACACTGGGATTCTTTGCTACTTCAAATACATCATCCGTAAAAGCAAAAGCCTCAAATTCTGGCTGCCTCGGCTTGTTCCTTGAGCCGATTTGCACAATATTAATCGGTTTACCTATTCTAGCCTTGAGTAACTGCTCATTGTTGCTGAGCAGCCTGACCAAACCTCCTGCAACTGTTCCTGCGCCACATATCCCTATATTCATAATCGACTTACTCACAATTTAGACTGTGAAATTCCACTCTGAGTTCTTATGCGGAATTTAATACCTTCTTTATCCCCCTGACAGCCTGCCTTATGCGATGCTCATTTTCGATAAGAGCAAACCGCACATGGTCATCACCATACTGGCCAAAACCAACGCCCGGCGAAACCGCTACGTGCGCCTCTTTTATTAACAGTTTACTGAATTCCAGCGAGCCCAAATGCCGAAATTTTTCTGGTATTCTTGCCCAAACAAACATGGTCGCCTTGGGCACGGCTACCGGCCAACCAGCGGCCATCAGGCCTTCACACAGCACGTCTCGACGCTTCTGGTAAGTTTCCCTGATTTCCGCGACACAATCCTGCTCACCTTCCAGGGCGGCTATGGCTGCAACCTGTATCGGCGTAAAGGTACCATAATCAAGATAGGATTTTATTCGCGCCAGGGCACCAACCAGTTGTTCATTACCAACACAGAAACCCACTCGCCAGCCAGGCATATTATAGCTCTTCGACATGGTGAAAAACTCCACCGCGATTTCCTTTGCTCTGTCTACCTGCAAAATAGAAGGCGCGGTATAACCATCGTACACCAGATCGGCATAAGCCAGATCCTGAACAATCCAGATACCATAACGCAGAGCAATTTCCACGACTCGCTCAAAAAACTCCAAATCAACACAGTGTGCCGTCGGATTCGCCGGAAAATTCAAGACCAATACCTTAGGTTTCGGCCAGGTATTCATGATGGCATTTTCAAGTTCGGAGAAAAAATCAATTTCCGCAGTAAGCGGAACGTGCCGCACATCAGCTCCTGCTATTACAAAACCATAGGGATGAACGGGATAAGAGGGGTTAGGCACCAGCACTGAGTCCCCTGGACCCAGTATCGCCATCGCCAGATGAGCAATGCCTTCTTTTGAGCCTAGAGTGACTATCGCCTCTGTCTCAGGATCTAAATCGACACTATAACGTTTCTCGTACCAATCACAGATAGCTCGACGAAGCCTGGGAATACCTTTTGACTGGGAGTAACGGTGGGTATCCCCACGTTGAGCAGTTTCGATTAGTTTATCAACGATATGGCTGGGTGTAGCCTGGTCTGGATTTCCCATACCAAAGTCAACAATATCCTCTCCCCTAGCGCGAGCCTCTTTCTTGAGCGCATCGGTAATGCTGAATATATAGGGGGGAAGTCTCTGAATCCGATGGAACTCTTCCATTAAACTGCCATCTGGTGCCGTTACTACACAGTTTAAACAAGTCCCTGACAATGGTCACGAACTGTTGTCTAAATTAACAGATAAAAAAATTTGACTGCTTTAAAAGAAAAATTTTATTAGCAGCATTACTTCCAGAAAAAATTTTTTAGCCAGACAAATACCAGAAAATTTTTATTAGCAGTATTACTTTCAGGAAAAATTTTTTAGCCCGGCAAATACCAGAAAATTTTTATTAGCAGCATTACTTCCAGAAAAAATTTTTAGCCAGACAAATATCAGAAAATTTTTATTAGCAGCATTACTTCCAGAAAAAATTTTTAGCCAGACAAATACCAGAAAATTTTTAGACAATTAATACCAGAAAAAATTTTTAGCCCGGCAAATACCAGAAAATTTTTATTAGCAGTATTACTTTCAGGAAAAATTTTTAGCCAGACAAATACCAGAAAAATTTTATTAGCAGCATTACTTTCAGGAAAAATTTTTTAGCCAGACAAATACCAGAAAATTTTTATTAGCAGTATTACTTTCAGGAAAAATTTTTAGCCAGACAAATACCAGAAAAATTTTATTAGCAGCATTACTTTCAGGAAAAATTTTTTAGCCAGACAAATACCAGAAAATTTTTATTAGTAGCATTACTTCCAGAAAAAAATTTTAGCCAGACAAATACCAGAAAAATTTTATTAGCAGCATTACTTCCAGAAAAAATTTTTAGCCCGGCAAATACCAGAAAATTTTTTAGACAATTAATACCAAGAAAAATTTTTTGATCTACTACCGTCGGCAGCAGTCGCTGAAAATCAGCCTCCCGACGAAATCCCGAGCTGTTGAGCTAACCGATCTGCAGGTAAGTAGCCCGGCACCAGTCTGCCATCTTCAAATATAATCGAAGGGGTTCCGGTAACGCCAATAGCACCGCCAAGAGCATAGTGCTCGGCAACTGGATTGGCACAGCTCCTACTTTCAATTTTCTGACCCAATTTAGCTCGAGTCAATGCCGAACGCTGATCATCCGCACACCATGCCGAAACAATTTTGTCATAGCTTTCGGAGTCTATCCCGGCTCTTGGATAGGCTAAATACCTGACTTCTATACCGATACGATTCAATTCAGGTATTTCTTGATGCAATTTACGACAATAGCCACAATCTATATCAGTAAACACCGTAATCGATGTTTTCTTGTTGCCTGGCTTTGGCGAAAAAACCACCATGTCGGTCTCGTCTATGCCTGCAATTAAATCTTTCCGCATATCATTTCGACGCATATCGCTGAGATTAACCAGACTACGTCCGGTCGCGTGGTACAGATCCCCAACAATGAAGTAGGTGCCAGTCTTATCGGTAAACAAAACCGTACCATCTGACAATACCACCTCATAGAGGCCTGGCATCTGGCTCACTACCACTTCCTCTACAGGCAATTTGCTATTCTCCTGCAATGCAAATCGAACGGCATCTATCGCCTCGGTATCAGACATTGCTACCGAAGAGACCAGGAAACCCAGCCAACAAATGATCAATCGTGTTTTCAAGAATGGATCCTCAACTTTGTGAGCAGTTTAGCGAGTTTAGGCCGTATTGCCAAAGAATGTAAACTCAACCACGTGGATGGTGTTCCGCATGCACAGACTTCAATCTGTGTTTCGCTACATGGGTGTAGATCTGGGTGGTGGTCAGATCACTATGCCCCAACAGCAACTGTACCACTCTGAGATCTGCACCATGATTCAACAAATGCGTAGCAAAGGCATGCCTGAGCGTATGCGGGGACAGTGTTGTTCTTATGTCCGCTGCTTTAGCATAGGCCTTAATGCGATACCAGAATGCCTGGCGAGTCATAAAATCACCTCGATTACTGGGAAAGACCACGTCTGAGGCGGTGATCCCCTTCAGCAGGCTGGATCTTGATTCACTTATGAAACGATCTAACCAAAGTAATGCTTCCTCACCGACCGGTACTAGTCTCTCCTTACTACCTTTACCTACCACCCTTAGGACACCCTGTCGCAAATTGATTTCAGTCATCCTCAAATTAACCAGTTCAGACACCCTCAACCCAGCGGCATAAAGAAATTCGAGCATGGTTCTATCTCGTAATCCCAACGGTGTGTCAACATCAGGCGCATCAAGCAACTGATCAACTTCCTGCTCTGAGAGCACATCGGGCAGTTTCCTGCCTATCTTCGGGTTATCAATCTGCAAGGTGGGATCAATTGAAATCTTGTTTTCCCTGAGCAGAAAACGATAAAACGACCTAGCAGAGGAAAGCGCTCGCGCTGTCGACCGGGCATTGAGACCCCGTTTCATTCGGTGCGCTAGAAAGGCGAGCAAATCTGCTCTACTGGCATCCAATAGCCTATTCCGGCGAGTCTGCAGCCAACAACTTAATGCCTCAAGGTCCCTGCCATAAGACTCTATGGTATTTCGACTCAAGCCCTTTTCGATCCAGATGCTATCCAGATAGGTATCGATTAGTTCCTGGTTTTCTAGGGATATCTCTACTTTCATTTAACCATTGGATTCCATTAATCGCTGCTTATCCAGATCATAACGCCGACCGGCCAGGTAAAATAAAGGGATTGCTGTAAATGAAATTACCGTAAACCAGAGCAACGCCTGGGTATAAGGATCGGTGGCGCCCTCGGACAGGAGATAATCAATATAGATGCCGGCCAAGCTAACACCAATAGCCACACCTACCATATTCAGCAACAGTATATAAAATGCCACCACGGTGGCCCTAATCTGCGGTGAAACCAGCTCCTGAACCGTGGCAAAGGTGGGGCCATAGAAGCAGCCTAACTGAAAGAAACCTGCAAACACGCCCGCCCAGAATAAAAAAGTACCCGGGTCCACTAATCGATAAGCAAGATTGATAGGTGCCAGAACCAACATAATGACAAACAGGAACATTGGCCTCCCAAGACCTGTTTTCCGAAGAAACCAATCACCGCCGATACCGCCAAACAAATTACCTGAGATACCAGCGACTATGCCAATCCAGCCAGTAATCTGGGCAATTTCAGCGCGATCAAAGCCCCTTTCCTGAACATACCAGAGCTGGTCAAACGTAGCCGCCCCGAGGACAAAGTGAAATGCTACTCCTCCGGCTATGGTCATAACCAGCGCTGGGGAGGCTTTCAGCGCCTTAAACAAGGCCCTGATCATCTCCATGAAACTCTGATTAATCTCTGGTGACGTCGAATCAGCCTGTTGCAAATGTCGCCGCGGAGTTTCCTTGACGAAGAACAGCATAGCCGCCAGGCACAAACCAATACCACCGAGCAAATAAAAACAATTCCGCCAACCTATCAGAGGTCCCAAATAGCCGACGATCAATAAACTGACACCAACCCCGATTGGCACTCCCATATAATAAAAACCAGAAGCAAAGCCAAGCTGCCGGGCAGGAAAGCGATCCGCCAAAAGCGACATGGAAGCGGGCGTCAATATAGATTCGCCAACACCAATAAACATCCTCGGCAGGGCAAGGCTGGCAAAGCCTCTGGCTGCACCCGAGGCAGCTGTCAGCAAACTCCATACTGCCAATCCCAAGGATATAAATTTAGTCCGATTAAGACGGTCAGCCAGGGTTCCCATAAATAACCCAGCAAAAGAATAAAAAGTCAGGAATACCAATCCCGTTAGAAGACCGAATTCGGTATTGGTCAAAGCCAAATCCGGGACAATATAGTTTGCAAAGCTTCCCAGTAACTGCCGATCGACAAAGTTCATGACATTTAACAAGGTCAATAGCATTAAGAACCCGTAACTACCAGGGGTCGGTACAAACTCTTCTTTCATGTGTAAACTCTTTCGTCTCGTTGAAAACCAAGCATACAAGCCGTTCCACCTTAGGTGGGAGCAGCCTGTCTACCGGGTAGCGAATACCCTTTCCCTGATGACTGTAACACCAGAGGGTACTCTGCGAATACTTAAAAGAGCTTATTTAATGTGGGAGCTAAACTGAAACCACGCCGTGGTTTAATTGAGCTTTTCTTTGATTCTCGCTTTGCGACCGCTGAGATCTCTGAGGTAATAAAGCTTGGCCTGCCTTACGTCACCTTTCCGCTTGACGGCAATGCTCTCAATCAGCGGGCTGTGCAGTTGAAAGGTTCTTTCCACGCCAACACCATGCGACATCTTCCTGAGTGTAAATGCTGAGTTGAGGCCACGGTTCTTTTTACCGATAACAACCCCTTCAAAAGCCTGCAGCCTCTCGCGAGTTCCTTCTCGCACCCTTACCTGGACAACCAGGGTATCTCCTGGCGCATAATCTGGAACACCTTCTTTAAGCTGAGATTGCTCAATCTGTTCTATTATCTTGTTCTTACTCATATTGAATTCCTCAATCAATCCAAACCTAAATCCTGTAAAAACTCCTCCAGGAGTTTTTTTTCATCTTTGCTCAAGCCTCTTTTGTCGAGCAAATCCGGTCGTCTCAAAAATGTCCGCCCTAACGATTGCTGTCGACGCCAGTTTTTAATCTTAGCGTGGTCACCACTTAACAACACTTCAGGGACACGCCTGCCTGATACACTCTCCGGCCTCGTATACTGCGGATATTCTAGCAAACCATCTGTAAAGGATTCCTCCTCGGCAGACTCCGCATCTCCAAGTACCCCTGGTAGCAGCCTGACTATGGCATCCATTGCTACCATCGCCGGGATCTCACCACCACTTAAAACATAATCACCGATGGAATATTCTTCATCCACCACCAGATCAATTAAGCGCTGATCCAGTCCTTCATATCGGCCAGCTATAAAGATAACGGCTGGTTCCGCTGCTAACGAGTTCACGTCCGACTGAACCAATCTTCGACCCTGGGCTGAAAAGTAAATCACCTTGGCCGGAGACTGGCACCGTTGCTTGGCCACATCTACCGCTGCTAAAACTGGTTCCACCTTCAGCAGCATACCGGGGCCACCGCCGTAGGGCTTGTCATCTACCGTTCCATGCCGATCGACTGAAAAATCTCTTGGGTTAACAAGATTCAACGTCGCGATACCTTCTTTAAACGCCCGGCCCGTTATTCCAAAATCAGTTAAAGCAGCAAACATCTCAGGCAAGACGGTCACCACTGAGAATTCCATCAGTAATCCCTTGGCCATTTCACCCGAATCATACCTGCTTTAAGGTCTATCTCAGTCACTACCTCACTTTGCACATAAGGTATTAATCTTTCCTGCTGATCTATGCTGGTATCATCCGGTGCGACGACTAACACGTCGTTTGCTCCCGTTTCCAGCATTGAGTCCATAATGCCTAACCTTTCATCGAGATCATTAACGACTACCAGACCCTTCAGTTCAAACCAGTAATACTCACCTTCGCCTAACGTGGAGAATGCCTGCCGATCAACCCAAATATCCATTCCCACCAGAGCCTCAGCCTGGTTTCTTGTATCGCAGCCCACCAGTCTGACCTGTATTTTCTTGCCTTGACAATTAACCTGCTCGATTTCAGCGAATTGCTGGCTTTCCCCACGTGTCATCAGCCACGGCTGATATTCGACAATACCCGCGGCAGGATCAGTATAAGAAAAGATTTTGATCCAGCCCTTTATTCCAAGAGCACCAGTCACTGTTCCGACTTGAACTAGGTCCGTTTCCTGGCTAGCCCCCGGCTCTACCATAACCGTATTCTAGGCAGCCGCCTCTTCGCTATCAGCATCCACTGCCTGTACGCCCTTGCGGTATGCCTTAATTAATGACTTCACCCTGGATGAGGCTTGTGCTCCCTGCTTCTGCCAGTATTCTACTCGATCCATATCAAGTCGTAATCTCTCTTCAGCTCCTCTGGCAAGCGGATTAAAAAAGCCAATTCGCTCAATAAATTTACCATTCCTGCTTTCTCTGCGATCAGCAATGGTTATGTAATAGAAGGGCCGCTTTTTGCTGCCTCCTCGCGCCAGTCGAATCATAACCATTTACTGTCCATCCTCTATTTTCAGGTGATACGATGAAACCAAATATGGTTTCCCCGTAAAAGGCCGCCAATTGTACGGTAATCCCTCGCCAAATTAAACAGTTTTCCGTTAGAGACTGTACAAAAGGTGATAGAAGTCCTCTTAACGATGTTTGCCCTGTTATATCAGAACTGAGGACCGCCAGGTTTCATCAGGCCTTGCATGCCGCGCATCATATTTGCCATGCCACCTTTTCGACCGAGCTTTTTCATCATTTTCTGCATCTGTTTATGCTGTTTTAACAGACGATTCACATCCTGAATCTGGGTACCAGACCCCCTGGCTATCCGCTTTTTTCTGGACCCTGCGATCACATCTGGAAATCGCCTTTCCTTTGCCGTCATCGAGCTGATAATTGCTTTCAATTGACCAAAGTTCTGTTGGCTTACCCGGTCCCTTGCCGCCTGACCCATCTGCCCGGCTCCAGGTAACTTATCGAGCATGCCAGAAAGACCACCCATGTTATCCATTTGCTGTATCTGGTCCCTGAAATCGTTTAAGTCAAAGTTTTTCCCTTTCTTTATCTTTTTGGCTAATTTCTCAGCTTTCTTCTTATCGATTTTCTGTTCTGCCTCTTCAATCAGAGACAGCACATCCCCCATACCTAATATTCTTGACGCAATGCGGTCAGGATGAAATATATCAAAGGTATCCAGGTCCTCCCCTGAAGAGATAAACTTAATGGGTTTTTCGGTGATAAATCTCACTGATAAAGCTGCACCGCCCCTCGCATCACCGTCAGTTTTTGTCAGGATCACGCCACTCAGAGGTAACTTTTCACTGAATGCCTTAGCAGTATTAGCCGCATCCTGACCGGTCATTGCATCGACTACAAACAAGGTTTCCGCCGGCTTCAGGGTTTCATGCAAGGATCCTATTTCCTGCATCATCTCGCCATCAACATGGAGCCGACCGGCAGTATCAATGATCAATACATCAGCAAATTGCTTTTTCGCGGAAGCCAATGCAGCCTGGGCAATAGCGATCGGTTGCTGAGATACATCGCTGTCATGAAACAGTAGTTCAGCAGTGCCAGCCAGTGTTCGAAGTTGTTCTATCGCCGCAGGTCGATAAACATCGGTACTGGCAACCATGACGGTTTTCTTTTCATGGTGCTTGAGCCATCTGGCTAACTTAGCGGTACTGGTTGTCTTCCCCACCCCCTGCAGACCGGCCATCAGAATCACGGCCGGAGGCTGAACCTGCAGGTCCATTGCGGAAGAATCTGAACCCATTACCGTGACTAATTCTTCGTTTACTATTTTAAGGAATACCTGCCCTGGAGACAGACTCTTGGCAACTTCAACACCAACCGCCCGGTTTTTTACCTGCTCAATAAAGGTCTTAACCACAGGCAAGGCTACATCAGCCTCCAGCAGTGCCAATCTCACTTCACGGAGGGTAGAGGTGATATTGTCTTCGGTTAAAACCCCTTTTCCTGTCAGGGCATTCAGGGTGGCTGAGAGTCTTTCGGATAGAGTTTCGAACATAGTTGGTCTTACTTAGATAAACTGATTTTTAATGAGCGTACGACAAGATACTGCTATTATATAACATTGCAGGGCCAATTTTTTTATTTTTAAACTATCCCTAAGCTCAGATGGAATGGCAATATGCAGATAACAATTTTAGGTCTGATCGCCATCGCAACTTACCTGATAAGCGTTTATTTGCTGTGGCAAAATCGAAAATCCAGTTCCAGTTCTGAATCGCTGACGAAGTTATGTTCTTTGGCTGCCTGCACCTGTCACGGGGTTCTCATCTGGCTGACATTAAGTCACGCATCAGGTATCAACCTGGGACTTTTTACTATGTTGTGCCTGATGGCACTGGTTATCGCTTCTTTAATCGTACTCGGTAGCCTGCGTAAAAGCTTAAGTGACCTTGCCTTGGTTGTTTTCCCATTGTCAGCGCTGAGTATTATCATGCTACTACTGCTTCCAGATACCATTGCAACAAGAGGCCCTTTGCCCGATGGCCTGATCCTACACATTGTTCTTTCGGTAATCGCTTATAGTTTTCTCTCCATAGCGGCGCTACAAGCAGTAGCACTTTCTCTCGGTGATTACTACCTCAGGCAGAGACAGTCAGCACTGGCAAAAATGTTACCTCCAATCCAGACTCTGGATACCTTGTTATTCAGGTCTATCTGGTACGGCCTGACGTTACTGACTTTATCTATCGGCTCTGGTTTTCTATTTCTGGACAGCGCTGACATTCCCGGATTAGTACATCACACCGTGATTACTGCGGCAGCCTGGGTTATTTTTGTGATCCTGCTATGGGGTCGTTATTACCTCGGCTGGCGCGGGACATTAGCGTCAAGATGGACGCTGGCTGGGTTTATCCTGTTAGTTGTGGGTTACTTTGGCAGCAAAATTGTCATCGAAATGATTTTGCATTGAGGCTGGGCAGCTTGACACCTACCCCAGTAATCCTTTAAAACTCCCTGAAACCGACAACCCTAGAGTGATTCTCTTTGGACGACCCGTCCCTTGGCACCTTATTCTCCGCCATCATTAGCCTGATTATATTATCCGCCTACTTCTCTGCGTCTGAGACGGCGATGATGGCGCTCAATCGTTACCGGTTGCGACATCTCATGAAACAGGGATCCGGTGGCGCCAAACGCGTCTCAACGCTGCTCAAACGCCCCGATCGACTGCTGGGAGTGATTCTCATCGGCAATAATTTTATGAATTTTTCAGCGGCGTCTGTAGCGACCATTCTGACTATCAGGATACTGGGTGAAAGTGGTGTCGTCTGGGCCCCCGTTATTTGTACCGTTGTATTCCTTATATTCGCAGAAGTCGCACCAAAAACGATTGCCGCCGCCTATCCCGAAAAGGTCGCCCTGCCGTCTTCATATATTTTACAGATCCTACTCTGGCTGTTCTATCCACTGGTCTGGATGGTTAACGGCCTGGCCAATGGCCTGCTGCGTATCTTCGGTCTACAGCAAAACGACTCTACCGAGGATCACTTGAGCCGAGATGAGTTACGGACCGTAGTCTTCGAAGGTTCCAAAATCCCATCTCAGTCTCAACATATGATGCTTGGCGTTCTGGACCTCGATAAAGTCACCGTCGACGACATCATGGTGCCACGTAATGAGATTATTGGTATTGACCTTGATGACGACATAGAAGAAATTATCTCACTGCTGCGTTCCTCTCAACATACTCGCTTGCCGGTCTACCGAGAGGATATTGATAAAATCATAGGTGTTTTACATCTTCGTAACTGCGTTCGGTTTCTCACCGAAGAAGGCCATAGCAAAGCCGCTATACTCCAGGAAATAGATGACCCCTACTTCGTCCCTGAAAGCACCCCGCTGCAGACTCAGCTACGTCACTTTCAGAAAAGAAAAGAACGTATCGGCCTGGTCGTTGACGAATATGGAGACATTCAGGGCATTGTCACACTTGAGGACATTCTTGAAGAAATTGTTGGAGAATTTACCACCGACCTGGCCTCCGCCAGCAACGATATCCATCCTCAGCCTAATGGTGAATATCTAGTCGATGGCAGCGCTACAGTCAGAAGTATCAATAGAGCACTTGGCTGGAGCCTACCCCAGGATGGCCCTAAAACACTTAACGGCCTCATCACTGAACATCTGGAAACCATACCCGAAACCCCGGTATGCCTGACTCTAGCCGGCTATAGAATCGAAATTATCCAATTACAGGATAATATGATTAGAACCGCTAAGATTGTTTGCCCGCCGGAATCCTCCGAACTCTGACTTCATGCCATTGGCGTCACTGATCAACCTATCGAGATGCGATTTCTGACCTGGTTCAGGGCCGTGATAGCGTCTGGAACGAGATCATTAATTTTGGCCCAGTCATTTCCCCTGCCTGCTGCCTCGAGCGCTTCACATAGATCAGCCAGTATATGAGCCCCTACTGTTCGCGCCGCTGACTTTAACTTGTGGGAGCATGCCCTCACCTCATCCGACGACTCGTTATCATAAGCCTCACTTAAAGCCGTCATGGTTTCTTCACCAGATACCAAAAACTCTTCCAGCAATTCTTGTATGGCCTGCTCATCATCACCGAAAATAGCAGCCAGGGATGATCCATCGAGAACTCTTTCTTCCTCCTGACCTGCCTCATGCTCTGCAGGGTCTTTTTGACCTTCCGATAAAACCGGAACGCCTCGAGGCATATAGGTTTCCAAAATGCGATGTAATTCCGTCATCTGCACAGGCTTTGCTATATAGTCATCCATCCCAGCCTTAAAACACTCCTCTGCAGCACCATCGATGGCATTAGCAGTAATCGCCACTATAGGCAGACGGGTGGAGTCATCTTCTTCACTTCGAACCTGTCGGGTCAACTCATAACCATCCATATTTGGCATGTCACAGTCAGTTAGTAACAGGGCATACCGGCTACTTCTTAGTTTTTCAATCGCAGCCAGACCATCATCAGCCAATTCACAGGCACGTCCAAGGCCATTCAACTGCCGCCGAATCACCTGTTGATTGATCACGTTATCCTCTGCGACCAATATTAATTCGCCACTTTCCCTGGCCTCATCCACTGACGGGGGCACCCAGCCACCGAATTCTTCCAGTGCAACATTCTGATCATGGACGATCACCTCACGGCCAAGGGTTACCGTCACCGCGGACACCAGTTCTCTCCAGTGCAGCGGACTGGAATCAATAAGCACAAGCCCATCCGCCGACACTCTAATTCTCTGTCGCGTACCATAGCCCATCAACACAAAAGCGAGTTCATCGTTGATCAACTGAATAATTTCGTGACGCCACTGTTCCTGCAGATTACGAGTGATCGTTGTGCCTATGATAATCACGCAATCATTGACCGGTTTGAGGCCTTCAGCATGCCGTGAGATCAATTGCGTTTTTAAATTCTGAATGTCACTGGCCCGGGTAATTTCCGCCCCTTGATGCTCAAATACCCTTTGTTCCATGGCAAATAAGGCATCATTTTCCTCAAGTATGAAAATATGGACACCCTTAAGTACCGCTACCGGCCGATTTGAAACAGCAGGAGAGCTCTCTTCAAAGGTGATTTCAACCGTGAAGGTTGATCCCTGGCCTAACGTACTTTGGACTGAAATGGAGCCGTCCATAATCTCAGTAAGGCGCCGGCAGATAGACAGTCCCAGACCGGTACCGCCAAAGCGTCGACTTATATTGGATTCAGCCTGGGCAAAATCTGCAAACAGGTTTTTCTGTACTTCCTCTGAAATTCCTATGCCTTTATCCTGAACCACAAAGCGTACTGTGCTATCCAATCCAGGATTCCGCTTTACCAGCTCGACAAACAACAGGATATCGCTTCCTTGAGGGGAAAATTTTATGGCATTGCCCAACAAATTCAGCAGAATCTGCCTGACTCTGAGCCCGTCAGCAAGTAACCCCTCCGGCAAACCAGGATCACCTGAAACAATTAGGTACTGTTCGTTTTTCTTGGCATTTGGTGAAAGAATGGTAGCAGCAGTCTCGGCCAGGTCTTGCAAATCAACGGGCTGTGGATCAAATTCCAACTTGCCCGCCTCAATTTTGGATATATCTAAAATATCGTTAATAATAGTTAACAGTGAATCGCCTGATTCCTGGGCGGCTCGCAACATATCACCTTGATTACCATCTAAGCTGGTTCGCATCAGCAAATCCAGCATGCCCAGCATGCCATTCAGGGGGGTTCTTATTTCATGACTCATACTCGCTAAAAAATTAGCTTTCGAGGTTGCGGCAATTTCTGCAGCATCAACTGCCAATCTCAATTCAGTCACTTCCGTAAGCGTAATAATCTGCAAGCCACTGGGCAAGTTCTTGATCGTACAGCGCGCCCAACGATCATGGCTAAGAGACAGCTCCATGGTTGATATACTCTTTTCCGTACTGCCAAGAAACCACTCCCGGAGCTCATCAATTTTTTCCGTTGACGCTACAATTGCCTCCTCTTTCAAAGCCGCGGACCAAATATCAATGGCAGTAATATCACCAGTAATAAGGTGGGTTATCTCAGGCAGAATTGAGCGAAATCTCCGATTAACAAGGATTAATTTCTGATCTTCGTCAAACAGGGCATAACCTTCTGAAAAGTGTTCCACGGCCATGGTAAGGCGGCTTCTGCTTTCCTCGAGAGATAACGTCCGCTCCTTTACCTGCTTTTCCAGAGAATTGCGGGTTTCAACTAAATCAATTTCCAGGGCTTTTCGATCGGAAACATCATGAAGAAAGATGACTAGACATTTTTTACCTCCGAAAACAACCGGCGCCTGTGTCGCAGATACGGTTAGCAAGGTGTCCGTGCCGGGTATCTCAAACTCAAGTTCACTGGTGGCAAGCTCATCATTGCGATGATGGATCAAATTGTTAAATTCACGCCCTACCACTTGCTCGCTACTTCGTTGAAACATGCTTTCGCAGAGAGCATTGATGGTCAGCACTTTACCGCCTGGGCCGTCTTCCAGCAAAGCTATCGCGGTGGTAGCCCCATGCAAAAATGCCAAAAACTCTCGGTCGGCAATGACTCTTCTCTGCTTCTCACGAAGAAAAATAACAAAGATTGAACACACTGCTAAAATCAGCGCCAGATTTAGCAGAATGAGTTCACTGTTTCCCATTTCAGCCCACAATTGCAATCTCCTGATTAGTTCCAGATCTATTCATGAATAAATCTGGAACAATGATATCTCCCGAATTCAAGTAGAACAGGTAGACCGGATAGATGCCTGGACTCAACGCCATTTGCGGTTAATTGCCGCAACAATGGATTTAAATGCTGCTGTCGTCGTATTCTGACTGATGCCCACACCATAATATTTACGCTGCTCGTCATCGGATATCGACAAGATACAGATAGCCTGCGCCTCGCTACCTTCATTGAGAGAATATTCCTGGTAATCCACCACATTCAGCGGCTCATTAAGTGTTTCGATAAGTGCTGCTACAAAGGCATCAATCGGGCCAGAACCTTGTCCTGAAATATCAACTTCACTTTCTGAAATCGCCAGACGCGCAGTACACTTTTCATTCTCCATATCAAGGCTGTGAATCTGGTAATCCAATAACTGATAAGGACCTTTTACTTCGACAAATTCAGTCACGAAGGTGTTCCAGATAGTTTCTGGTTTAAGTTCGCCGCCATCGGCTTCAGAAACAGCCTGTATTATGGGGCTCAGTTCCAGCAGGACCTCCCTGGGGAGCTGCACACCAAAATAATTCTCTAGAATAAAGGCAACCCCGCCTTTTCCTGATTGACTGTTTACGCGTACGGTTTCTCGATAAGAACCGCCCACATCAGCTGGATCTATGGGAAGGTAAGGTACTTCCCAGGCACCCTCAGACCCTGATTCAACATGAGACATGCCTTTACGAATCGCATCCTGATGTGATCCGGAGAAGGCCGTGAATACGAGTTCACCAGCATAAGGCTGCCGCACGTGAACTGGAATCTTCGTACAACTTTCAGAAACTTCCACAATTCCAGGCATATTCGAAAGATAAAGCTCCGGGTCAATACCCTGGGAAAACAAATTCATAGCCATGGTAATTAGATCACAGTTACCGGTTCGCTCACCATTACCAAACAACGTACCCTCAATGCGCTCTGCCCCTGCCATCAGACCCAGTTCTGAAGCAGCTATACCGGTGCCACGATCATTATGGGTATGCAAACTGATTACGGCCTTACTACGTTCTGGCAAATTCCTGATAAAATATTCGATTTGATCCGCATAAATATTGGGCGTTGCCATTTCAACTGTCGATGGCAGGTTCAAAATAACCTTTTCATCCTCAGTCGGCTGCCATACCTCCATTACTGCCGCACAGATATCAACCGCGAAATCCATTTCTGTCGCGGTATAACTCTCCGGTGAATACTCTAAAATTACATTGGTCCCGGCGTCTACCAGCGGCTGCGTGTATTGTTTCACCAGCGCAGTTGCATCTGTGGCTAAGGTTATAATTTCCTCGCGTGACATCCCAAACACGACTTTACGCTGCAAAGTCGATGTCGAATTATAGAGGTGAAAAATAACATCACGCGCACCCTGAACCGCTTCGCAGGTCCTGGTGATCAGTTCCTTTCTTGCCTGGCACAATACCTGGATCGTAACACCCTCAGGAATTGAATCTGCTTCGATAATATTCCGTACAAAATCAAAATCTGTCTGCGATGCAGCTGGAAACCCTACCTCAATTTCCTTAAAACCCAGGTCAATAAGAAGATCGTACATCTGCTGTTTTTCACCAGGCGACATCGGTTCGATAAGCGCCTGGTTACCATCTCGGAGGTCCACGCTGCACCAGCGAGGCGCATGACTGATAACCTGATCTGGCCAGCTTCTATCTGCTAACGCGATCGGCTTAAAAGGCTTATATTTATGGAACGGCATCTTTTTTTCGATAGACTGTTCCGGTGTATTGGGTCTGGTATCGCTGTTCATATCACCTATTCTCATTCATTGAAGTTTTCTCGCTAAGACGAGATTCAAAAGACAATGCAGGAGTTTGTAAAGGCCGCCTACAACGGCAGTCGTAGTAATAATAGCGCACAGATCAGCGCCCGCTTGCAATTGCAGCAGGCCGGAGAAGAAAAAATTGAGGAGGCTATGTCCATCATGGCTAAATTATAAACTACAATCGCAACAAAAATATACCGCTGAAAAGACTGCTGCGGATCTCAGCTAATCAGACTCAATCCTGATTTGTATCGACGGGCGTTATCTACGTAATGCAAAGCACTCATCTCGACCCCTTTAATCTGCTGGCTCGATAGTTCCCGGACGACCTTTCCAGGGGAGCCCATCACCAGGGATCCATCAGGAATTACCTTTCCTTCTGGAATCAAGGCATTTGCGCCTATCAGGCAATTATTACCAATGCTCGCACCGTTAAGCACTACCGAATTGATACCGATCAGGGTGTTATCGCCTATAGAACAACCATGCAGCATCGCCTTGTGACCGACGGTTACATTCTTTCCTACGGTCAAGGGAAAACCCCCATCTGTATGCAGCACCGCACCATCCTGAATATTCGAATTCTCACCTATCGTGATAATATCATTGTCGCCCCTGATAACCGCGTTAAACCAAACACTGGCGTTCAGCAATAGCCTCACCGAGCCGATCACGATGGCACTGTCCGCAATCCAATACTCGTCTGCTAGTTCCGGTATTCTTTCTTCTAACTGATAAATCATGTTTTTCCTAAGACTCAAATGCCTGCTTAAATTCTAACACATGCATCAGCTATCAAGATTCAGGCCGACTTTAAGAAACTCTTCCAGAATCAACGCGGTCAAGCCCCATATCCTAAATTTTTGATATTGATAAACTGGTGCAAACTGCACTTCATTCTGGCGATCAAGCCGTTCAGTGGCAATCCTGCGGTTTTTTAATAAAAAAAGCAGGGGGATTTCAAAAATTTCCTCGATTTCGCCGGGATTTGCCTGTAGCTTCGCGTCAGCAGGCACCAACCCAACATACGGTGTCACCCACAGGCCAAATTTAGAAACAAACGAGGCCAACCCCCCCAGCAGTTCCACTTCCTGGGTTTGCAGGCCTATTTCCTCCTGTGTTTCCCGCAGAGCTGTATCGCTAAGCGATTGATCCTGCTCATCGGCCTTGCCTCCCGGCCAGGCTACTTCACCTGCATGACTACTTAACCGTGAAGATCTCTGCGTTAAAATAATGGATGGTTGCACCCCTCGCCTAATCGGCACAAGAACGGCAGCCGCATTTCTATGCCGGTGCTCAGGGGGACAATCACTGGGCTGGTAGCCTGCTAATCTTAATCTTATTTCTTCAATCAAATACAACTCTCATTGAGTGTAGAACACTCCGGCGTATATACTCCGTTCATGAAATTCTGTGGTCAATGCGGCGCCGGTCTGCGCCAACAAATCCCCGAGGGCGATAATCGTCTTCGTTACGTTTGCAGTGCCTGTCACACCATACACTACCAAAACCCGAGAATCATTGCCGGCTGCCTACCCATCTACGAAAACAAGGTTCTGCTATGCAAACGAGCAATAGAACCCAGACTCGGCAAATGGACCTTGCCTGCCGGATTCCTTGAAAATGGTGAAACCATTGCCGAGGGTGCAACCCGGGAAACGACTGAAGAAGCAAACGCAAATATCAGAATTATTGATCTCTATACTTTGTTCAGCGTGCCCCATATTTCTCAGGTCTATGTGTTTTATAGAGCCGAATTATTAGACCTGGCATTTTCCCCCGGTATAGAAACTATGGAAACAAAACTATTTAAAGAAGAAGACATTCCCTGGGAAGAATTATCCTTTCCTTCAGTAAGCCAAACACTGGAATATTATTTTCAGGACCGTCGCAAAAACAGCTTCCAGTTCCACGAAGGTAATATCAGAGTTTCTTACAAAAAGTAAACTCGGGAAAGCGCATCGCCCAAATCCTTCTATACATTCTGACCGCTGATTCAACCAGCAGGATCACCGCAATTGTGATCCATCAACCAAGCCATTGCCGGGCGTTATAGAATAACTTCATCCAGGGACTGAAATCTCCATAGGACTCAGGGCTCCAGGACCATTGGCTGGTTCGATAAACACGCTCTGGATGAGGCATCATGGCAGTCGCTCTACCGTCATTAGAGGTGATCGCAGTCAAACCTTGAATCGACCCATTCGGGTTTTGCGGATAGTTAACAGCGGGTTGCAGATGATGATCTACAAAGCGCATGGCCCCTAATCCAGCCGCACTAAAACGATCGTATTCACCCGTAGAAAATTCTGCTCGACCTTCACCGTGTGAAACCACGATGGGCATATGCGAACCAGACATTCCTTCGAGCAAAATTGACGGGCTTTCCTGGATCTGAACTAATGAGAATCTAGCCTCAAACTGTTCAGATCGATTACCAACAAATCTGGGCCACAACTCAGCGCCGGGGATCAACTCCTTCAAGCCTGCAAGCATCTGACAACCATTACAGACCCCCAGGGTAAACGTGTCAGTTCGCTCAAAAAAAACCTGGAACAATGATCTGACCCTATCGTTAAACAATATTGATTTTGCCCAACCTTCGCCCGCTCCGAGAACATCACCATAAGAAAAACCACCACAGGCAACCAAGCCCTTGAAACCTTCAAGACCCAGTTCGCCTGACAACAGGTCGCTCATGTGCACATCGACGGCATCAAAACCTGCCTGCACAAATGCTGATGCCATCTCAACCTGGCTATTAACACCCTGTTCGCGCAATACAGCAACCCGAGGTTTAACGCCCTGGTTGATAACAGGCCCCTGATATTTTTTACCCAATGGAAACGTGAGATGGACCGAAAGACCCGGATCGGTTTCATCAACCAACCCGGTGAATTCTTCTCTGGCGCAATCCGGATTATCCCTCATCTTCTGAATCTGATAACTCACTTGAGACCAGCGCTGTTGCAAACTGGTGCGCTCGAAACTGGAAATCTCCCTATTACTCTGAAACACCTTCAGCAGTGAGTCCTGCCTTACCTGGCCGACGCAACTCGCTTTTAAACCTTGTTCAGCCAGCCGATCTAACACTGTACTGACCTGGGTCTGCGCGACTTGTATCACCGCCCCCAACTCTTCGTTAAACAAAAAGGCCAGTGGTTCAACACCTTGGTCAACATTAATATCCAGACCGCAGTGACCGGCAAAACTCATCTCACACAAGGTCGCCATGAGCCCTCCATCAGAGCGATCATGGTAAGCCAGGATATGCTGCCGAAACGATTCATCCTGGATAAGCTGAAAAAAGGCCCTAAGCTCTTCTGGGTGTTCCAGGTCAGGTGCCTGGTGACCGGTCTGTGAGCAACACTGCAACAAAATAGATCCACCCAGGCGCTGATTCCGCCCTGACAGATCCACAAGAATCAGCTGGCTCGACTGGGGTTGTAGCTGAGCTGTGAGGGTGTCTTCGATATCGGTTACCGGCGCAAATGCAGAAATCACCAGGGACAAAGGTGAGGTCACTGCTTTATTTGCATCATCATCCTGCCATCTCGTCTGCATCGACATGGAATCCTTACCAACCGGGATACAAATCTCCAATTCAGGACACAGTTCCATGCCAAGCGCGTAAACCGTGTCAAACAAATTGGCATCCTCTCCAGGATAACCACTGGCGGCCATCCAATTCGCCGACAGCTTCACATCCTGCAAGCGGTTAATTTTTGCTGCCGCAATGTTAGTCAGAGCCTCACCCACCGCCAGCCGCCCAGAGCTGGGACTATCCAATAACGCGACGGGACTACGTTCCCCCATAGACATCGCTTCTCCTGTCTTACCCGCAAACGTGGTCGATGTTACGGCAACATCTGCGACTGGAACCTGCCATGGGCCTATGAACTGATCCCGCGCAACAAGGCCACCAACGCTGCGATCGCCAATGGTAATCAAAAAAGATTTACTGGCTACTGAGGGATGCCCCAGAACTCGATAGGTTGCTTCTACCAGGTCTACTTGTAAATCCGGTGGGGTTCCCATACTAAGTGGCCGGGTTACCTGTTTGTGCATCCTTGGCGGCTTACCGAACAGGACATTCATGTCCAGATCTACCGGTTTTTCTGGCAGAAACACATCACTCACTTCAAGGTGGTGGGGCTCAATTGCTGTTCCTACCACCGCCACGGGGCACCGCTCTCGTTGACAAATCTCCTTAAAACGCGGGATATCTTTTTGCTTTACCGCCATCACATAACGTTCCTGCGCTTCATTGCACCAGATTTCCAGAGGGGTCATACCTAATTCAGCATTGGGAATATCACGCAGTTCAAATAATCCGCCACGGCCGCCATCCTTGACCAGTTCTGGCAAGGCATTAGACAGGCCACCCGCGCCAACATCATGAATAAACTGAATGGGATTGGCTTCCCCCAACTGCCAGCAGCGATCGATAACTTCCTGACAACGGTGCTCCATTTCCGGATTACCCCTCTGCACACTGGCAAAATCCAGATCCGCATGAGCTGACCCTGTAGCCATGGAGGAGGCAGCCCCGCCACCCAGACCAATTAACATTGCGGGTCCGCCAAGCACTACCAAAGCCGAACCAACATCCACCGGGCCTTTTTCAACGTGCTGCTCACGGACATTACCCAGGCCTCCAGCAATCATAATTGGCTTGTGATACCCGCGCCTTTGCCCATCTACCGTCTGCTCAAAGGTTCTAAAGTAACCACAGAGGTTGGGGCGTCCAAATTCGTTGTTGAAGGCAGCTCCACCCAAGGGGCCATCAATCATAATATCTAAAGCCGAGGCGATGCGCTCAGGCCGGCCATAATCGGTTTCCCAAGCTTCAGGCAGGTCTGGCAAATTCAGATTGGAAACTGAAAAACCCGTTAAGCCCGCCTTCGGTCTGGAACCACGGCCGACTGCACCTTCATCCCTAATTTCACCCCCGGATCCAGTTGCCGCACCAGGAAAGGGCGCTATCGCGGTAGGATGATTATGGGTCTCGACTTTCATGAGTATAGGTACGGATTCGTGCACAAACCCATAGGATCTACTTTCAGGGTTCGGGAAAAATCTTGCTGCATCAAATCCGACAATAACCGAAGCATTATCCTCATAGGCACTCAATACACCCGCACCATCAGAGGCCCGATAGGTATTTTGGATCATATCCATCAGGCTATGCTCCTGTACCTCATCATCAATTGTCCAGGTCGCCCTGAAAGTCTTATGCCGGCAATGCTCCGAATTTGCCTGGGCAAACATCATCAGTTCAACATCAGTTGGGTCCCTGCCCATTTCGGTAAAAGCGCGATCAAGATACTCAATTTCATCATCAGCCAGGGCAAGACCCAGAGTCTTATTAGCGTCTATCAGTGCCTGCCGACCTTCTGTTATTAAGGGCACTTTTGCCAAAGCCTTTGGGCTGCCTGACTGGAAAATCGCCTCCGCCTCGGCCAGATCATCCAGCACCATTTCGGTCATACGGTCGTGGATCAGTTCGACTAAACGGGACTTCTGCGTCGCGGACAATCCATTCGCCGATTTAAATACATAAGTGATACCCCGCTCGATTCTCTTCACCGCATCAAGACCACAGATCAAGGCTATATCGGTCGCCTTTGAACTCCAGGGAGAAATGGTGCCTATTCTTGGGATTACCAATAGTTCCATAGACAATTGAGGGTCAATGGCCATTTCTGCCAGCGGATCATCCTGCCTGGCACCGTAAGTCAAAAGACGCTCCAACTTACCAAGACTGGCCTCATCTAATGGTTCGACCAGATCAACTAAATGTTTAAATCGGGTTCCAATCAGCTCAACCGGAATATTCGCACTATCGATTGCAGACTGGAGTTTATTTGTGCGAAAGGCGGAGAACGCAGGACCACCATTGAGTTGCAACATATTCAGAATACGTCCGGGAAAACCGTATTATAACAATGCTGGACGGGACTTCACCCTGATATTGCGGCGAACCTGATAATTTTAACCTAAATGCAGCGATCTAATAGCCGACTGGCTTAATTAGGAAGGTTTTTAATTGCCCTGCCGGGTTTTCGTCGTGCAGAAAAAAACCCTCTCAACAAGGCACTGCTTACCTCTTCCCGAATCCCTTCGACCAACTCTACTCGATGATTTAAAAACGGCTGTCCAAAAAACTCAACATTCGAAACTGCAACGCCTGCCTTGGGCTCCCGGGTAGCAAACACCAGCCTGGCAATACGAGCATGGACCATAGCGCCCGCACACATACTACAGGGCTCCAGTGTGGCAAACACTTCTGCACCAGTGAGACGGTAATTACCAATTAACGCAGCCGCCTGCCTGATCGCCTGAATTTCTGCATGGCCTGATGGGTCATGACTAGCGATCATGGTATTAAAACCACGCCCGATAATTGCCCCGTTTAATACCACCACTGCCCCCACCGGAACCTCGCCATAATTAGACGCTTGATGCGCCTGTAATATAGCCTCATCCATAAATTCGATATCTGTCATCACTAACGGTGCCTATGCTTCATGATCTTTACCGGCCTACTATAGTGGCAACGTGACACCCGTGAAACTTCCATGGAACCGTCCTGCCAGATAAGTCAATAGCAAGGCTAGACAGAAGCACACCAGATCCAGGACTGCTTTGGGCTTACTCACGCCTGTCGGCCTGCTTCTATTAGACGATGTCATAGCTGAAACCAACACAAAAACAACGAAAGCACCGAAAAGTACTCTGGAATGCAGGTCAGGATTAATCAACATATGTCCTACCCCCCAGATCACGATACCCCAGGTCATCGGATGAGAAGTCCAATGCTTCACGTAGGTAGGGAGATTGGCGCTGATGAGAAACCAGAAAGACAGAAACATCCAGTATCTGCCGGTCGAATACACATCCGCAGTCACTCGTGTTGGTGACAGCAATTGATAGGAACTGTCAAACCCAAGCACCAAACAGGCCAGACCAGCTAGACTCATCAAGGAATACAACCCAAGATAGGCATTCTGGCCGATACCATCAACCAGCTTAACCCTCAAGCGTGGAAACAATCCCACTGCATGCACGCAAAAAAACAACCCTATTCCCAAGAAAAAAACCATGTCTGTTCTCCGTTATTGATCCGCTCTGAAGGTTTATCACACCTGTTTCGAAGTCCTGGTAGTGATGCTCAACTCCGGGCAAGTTAATGGCTAATCAAACTCTTGCACAACACCATTCCTGCCCAGAGAAACCAGTCTGCTGCTTTATCTCAGCGTGGTAAGTTTAAGCCTGCTCATGGTGGGTTTTATTGTTTTAACCCCGACTCTGGTTTGTTTTTATATTTTTAACCTTGATCCTGGTTTGTTTTTATTATTTTAACCTTGATCATCGTGGGTTTTATTGTTTTAACCTTGACCCTGGTTTGTTTTTATAATTTTAACCTTGATCATCGTGGGTTTTATTGTTTTAACCTTGATCATGATAACAGAGCCCGCTGG
>Ga0206679_10000568_pt1 | contig 30838 bp, 33 predicted proteins | sample M110012015metaG_FD_155464 | JGI IMG/M metagenome (GOLD analysis project Ga0206679, IMG submission 155464) | Ammonia-oxidizing marine archaeal communities from Monterey Bay, California, United States - M1 100m 12015 | ecosystem: Environmental > Aquatic > Marine > Intertidal zone | place: USA... | reverse complement strand
CGGTGACCGCCGTCGGAGTCACAGCCCTGGCGGCCAACGCGATACTCCACGACGAGATCCTCGGGATCCTCGCCAACTGACGCCGGCGTTCACCCCCTGATTCAGGGCCTCGGGGGCAGTCCGGCAAGGGGATTCGCCGGAGGCTCACCGATCCCCCGCGAACAGGAGACGCCAGGCTCGGGCGCCGCGTCGCCGTCCCGGAAGGCCTCCACGAACGCCATCAACCGGGAATCGTCGGGCCCCTCGAGTTCCAGGCGCCGCGCCCAGGCGGTGGCGACCACCCCGGCCGTCTGATCCGGGTGGGGCGATAGCAGCACCTTGTCCTCGCCACTGAGGATCTCATTCAACGACACGATCCCTGAAACCCCGATGTCCGGCCGATAGGTGATCCAGACGGCACCATGTTCGAGGCTGTGCACTGCCGCCTCGTCGTACAGCTCCACCGTGTAGAGGCCGCAGTTGTGCCAGATACCGAGGTGGTCGCCGCCCGCTGGCGGAACCGTCGGATAGTCGACATCGACGTCGGTGTGCTCCCGATTCGTGATCGTGAGGCTCTCGACGCCATCGGGGACGGCCGCAGCCCCGCCGGATCCCTTATCGCCTCCGCAACCCACCACCGACGACAGGACGACCACCGCCACGAGTCCGGTCACAGCACGCCGGCCCGCGTCAGACCACTGCATGCTCGCCCTCGAAGATCTCCGCCACCAGGCCCCGATCGGCCACTTCCGAAATGAAAGCCACCGGTTCCACCATCTCAGCGAGGCCCGCCATTCCCCGGACCCTGAGGCGATCGGCCAGTGCCCACTCGACAGTCGTGGCAGCCACCGCAGCAGCCGCCACTGCGGGGCGTTCGGCGACACCCAGGACGCAGACGTCCTGAGTGGTGCCCCGACGGCCACGGACCTCGACCCGAACTGCCCCCACTCCCCCTTCGACATGCGTCGGGCTCAACATGGGCAGCGGCGCCGTCAGGCGATCAATGCGGGACGCCGCCATACGTGCCGTGATGCGCCCCACCTCGGGAAAGGCGTGGTGCAGGAGCACGGGATCGGGCAGTGCCGCCCGGTAGCAGTCCATGGGCCCCACGGGCTCGGGAAACCAGCAGAGCTCGCGTCCCGAACCACCCGATCGTCGCCTCCAGTCGCCACCCTGCCAATCGTACGACAGGCGACTCAGGGCACGGTGGTGGACGACGGCACATGCGGGGCCGCCCGCACCCGCCTTAGCGACATGGATCTCGTCGACCTGGTCAAACCAGGAACAGGCGTGTGCGGCCAGCACGCAGGACAGGCCGGGAGTGAACCCGGCGCCGAGCACCACCGGAACCCCCCGTTCGTGGGCATCGTTGGCGAGTCGCGCGACGGCGACGGTCTCGGCCAGGCCGTCGCCACTCAGGACCACCGGCACGCCAGCGGAGAGGGCGGACTTCACCGCAGCCACCTGAGTCCCGCGTGGCGTGGCGACCACGACGACGTCGGCGTCGAGTTCCTCTGGGAACGGGGCATGCTCGACCTCGACACGACCCTCGGTGGCCGCCCTGTCGAGAATGGCAAGGGCACCGGTCAGGCGCTCGGGGTCGACATCGCGCAGCAGGACCCGGTCGATGGCGTTCGGTGGGTCCGCCGACCCGTCAGCCAGCAGATGTCGGGCGACCCTCGTTCCGACCGCCCCGGCGCCGAGGATGGTGACGCGGCTCACGTCAGGTCCGGTCCCTCGAGCGGCCTCCAACCACCTGATTGGCGCTCGACGGGCACGCCGCCGGCCGCCCGGAGCGCCGCGGCCACCGCCGCCGTGACCGAGAGCGCTGCGATCACCCGCCTGATCATCTCCATGGTCGCCTCCGGTCCTCCGGGGCGTGGGCCTTCACATCCGCCCCCACGAGGATGCCTCGGTTGATCATCACAGTCGAATCCTAGGGATCGAACGGGCGACGGGAGTGTGGGGCTAGCTGGAATCGAACCAGCGACCTCACCCTTATCAGGGGTGCGCTCTAACCGACTGAGCTATAGCCCCCGGGCCGGGAACGGTAGCGGGACCGCTGGTCGTCGTCTACCCATCGTCCCTGCGTTCGGTTTCCGCATCGGATCGTCGACGCCGACCCACCTTGTCGGAGGGAACGGCGTCCTCGCCGATGCGCAGACGCCGACGGCGAACGGCGGTCTCCTCCTCGATCATCGTGAACCTGATGCCACCCATGAGGTCACTGATGAGGTTGAACAGGACGACGAGTACCACGGTGAGTGCTGTCCCGCCGATGACGAGGACGAGGCCGGCCAGCATGTACAAGCGGAAGATCTTGTCGGTGTCGAAGGCAAACGTCTCGAGGGCGAAGAGCTCTTCGACGAACTTCTCCACCTTCTCGATGACGCCGGCAGTCTCAGCGGTCCTCCACAGGGCCTGGGAGGCGATGATGGCCATTCCCCAGACGCAGAGGTAGAAGACCAGGCCGACCTTGAGCACCGACCAGGGCTCGACATGGCGGAGCAGCCGGCGGACCCGGCGAACCCGAAAACCACGCCGCGGCTCCCTCGGCGTGCGCTCCTCAGAGGTCTGACTCCGCCCCTGTGGTGAGAACCGGGGAACCGATAGGCCCCGTCGAGCCCTCTGATCGGTGGGCGCTGTGGGAGCGGAGGGCATGGCCGCCGTCGCAGGAGCTGGAGGCTCGTCGTCGGGCAGGCCGTCGAAGAGGCGTTCGAGTCGGACTCCGGTTGTGGCAGGGCCTGCCAACGAAGGCGCAGTCGTCCCGTCGCCCACAGCGGCAGGTTCGTCGCCGGCCGATCTTGCACCCGGGGAGAGGCTCGCCGACGAAACCGGTGCCTCCCCGGTCGGGTCGTCGGTGGACTGAAGGTCGGCCCCCGAGTCGTCGGGCGCCGATTGACGGTCCGCCTGGTCCGCGTCGTTCACGATCGAGAGTCTAGGGCCGGTCGGCCGGTGGGGATCGGTCGCCTCCGGTCCCCGGGGAGTCCGCACTCACGGCGACCAGGTTCGGATCGTCCGGGCACGGGCCGTGGCGCGCGCCCGGCCCACGCGGACCTCGACAACGACCTCACCCGATTGTTCGTCGAACGACACGACCCTGGCACCGTTGGCCCCTGCCAGGCGCACGGCCTGGGTCCGGGCGCTTTCCGGGGAGGCGGCGGCGGCCAGGGCCGCTGCGTCTGCCGCGGTCCGGGCCTGCGCCCGGTCCACGGCGACCTGGCCCAACTCGACGACCAGGATGGCGAGTCCGGCGGCCAGGACGAGCAGCAGCGTCGTAAACGGAAGGATCTGTCCACGATCGCCATGGTCTCGAAGTGGATGGTTCCCCACGGGGTCCTCCAACCGGCGTCTGTCGGTGGTCGGGGCCTGTGGGGGAAGCGGACCGGAAAAGCCCGTAGATCGGGGCAGGTGGGGAGCGGAGCCGGCGGGCGGTGCTCCCCGATCAGTCGTCGGCGCCGCTCTCCTCGACGGTCGACTCGGCGGGGGCACGCGACAAGGCCGCTACATGCTGGCCCTCGTCCGGCGACATGACCCGCACGCCGGTGGCGGTTCGACCCTGAATGGAGATCTCAGCGACCGGAACCCGAATGATCACGCCCCCGGTGCTCACGATGAACACCTGGTCCTCCTCGGATACGACGACCGCACCAGCCACGGAGCCCCGGTCGTCGGTGGTGCGGATGCCCCGCACGCCGAGCCCGGCACGTCCCCTGATCGGGAACTCGTCGAGCAGCGTGCGCTTGCCGAATCCCTCGGAGCTGAGGTGGAGCACGGTGCAGCCCGGTCGGACCACCGCGCACGAGGCGAGTTCGTCGCCGTCCCGGAACCTCATGCCGATCACCCCGGCGACGTTCCGGCCCATCGACCGGACGACCTTCTCGGAGAAGCGCAGCGTCTGTCCGGAACGGGAGGTCAGGAGGAGCTGGTCGTCACCGTTGGTGGGGACGACCTCGACGACCTCGTCGCCGTCGTTCAGCTTGATGGCGATCAGGCCGGCCCGTAGCGAGGAGTCATAGGCGGTGAACCTGGTCTTCTTGACCCGTCCGGAACGGGTGGCGAAGAAGAGGAACCGGTGGGTCTCATAGTCGCGGGTGTCGATGACCGCCTGGATCCGCTCGTCGGGCTGGAGAGGGAGCAGGTTGACGACCGCCGTTCCCCTCGCCGTGCGACCGGCCATCGGCACTTGGTGGGCCTTGAGCCGGTAGACGCGCCCGCGGTTGGAGAACAGCAGCAGGTATGAGTGGGCCGAAGTGTGGATCAGGTGGGCGACGGCGTCCTCGTCCCTGAGGCGGGTGCCGGCGACACCGCGACCCCCGCGGCCCTGGATGCGAAACTCGGAGACCGCCGTGGTCTTCACGTAGCCCGCCGTGCTCATCGTGAAGACGAGTTCCTCGTCGTCGATCAGGTCCTCGATGTCGAGGTCGCCGGGGTCGTAGGCGAACTCGCTGCGCCGCGGCGTGGCGAACCGGTCGCGCAACTCGGACAGCTCGGCCTTGAGTACACCGAGGATTCGCTCCTCGTCGGCGAGGATGGCCTCGAGCTCGGTGATGTCTGCGACCAGCTGTGCGAGCCGCTCCTCGAGGTTGGAGCGACCGAGGCGGGTGAGGCGCACGAGCTGCATGTCGAGAATGTGGTTGGCCTGGACCTCCGAGAACCCGTGGGGCTCGGTCATGAGGCCCTCCCGGGCACCGGCCCGGTCGGTCGAACCGCGGATGAGGGCGATCACGTCGTCGATCGAACCCAATGCTGTGAGGAGGCCTTCGGTGATGTGAGCCTCGGCCCTGGCCTTCTCGAGGCGGTGCTCGCTGCGTCGTCGCAGCACGTCGACCTGATGGGATATGTAGGCGTCGAGCAGTCCGCGCAGGTTCAGCGTGCGGGGGATGCCGTCGACCAGCGCCACGGCGTTGACCGAGAACGTCGTCTGCAAAGGCGTCCGCTTGAAGAGGTTGTTCAGGATGACGAGTGCCGGTGCGTCCCGTTTGAGGGTGATGACGATTCGGGTCATGCCCTGTGCCGATTCGTCGTTGACGTCGGCGATGCCCTCGATCTCACGACTGTCCACGAGATCGCGGATTTTGGCCATGATCTGGTTGGGACTGGCCTGGTAGGGCAGTTCCGACACGATGATGCGGCTGTTGCGCGGCCCCTCCTCGATGTCGGTGCGGGCTCGCATGCGAATCGTGCCGCGTCCTTCGCTGTAGGCGTCGACAATGCCGGATCGTCCGAGGATCAGCGCTCCGGTCGGGAAGTCGGGCCCCGGGAGGTGCTCCATCAGGTCGTGGACCGTGGCCTCCGGATGGTCGACGAGGTGCAGGGTGGCGTCGATCACCTCACCCAGGTTGTGGGTGGGGATGTTGGTGGCCATGCCGACCGCGATGCCCTGGCTGCCGTTGACGAGGAGGTTGGGGAACCGGGCCGGGAGGACCTCGGGTTCGGTGAACTCACCCGAGTAGTTGTCGACGAAGTCGACGGTCTCCTCGTCGATGCCGTCGAGGAGGGCGAGGGCGATGGGGTCGAGCCGACACTCGGTGTAGCGGGCGGCGGCCGGCGAGTCGTCGGGCGAGTAGCCGAAGTTGCCCTTCGGGTGCACCAGGGGATGCCGCACGCTGAAGTTCTGAGCCATGCGCACCAGGGCGTCGTAGATGGCCTGGTCTCCGTGCGGGTGGTACTTGCCCATGACCTCGCCGGTCACCCGTGCGCACTTCATGGTGGGCCGGTCGGGACGGGCCCCGAGGTCGTACATGCCCCAAAGGATCCGGCGATGGACTGGCTTGAGGCCGTCACGGGCATCGGGCAGCGCCCGGGCCACGATGACGGACATGGCGTAGTCCAGGAAGGACTGCTCCATCTCCTCCTGGATCTCGATCGGTTCGATCGATCCTCCGGGGTGTTCCTCGGGCGGCGTCTCGGTGGTGTCGGGCATGCGGTGCGGTCGTCGATCTACCGGGTCAGATGTCGAGGAAGCGGACATCGTGGGCATTGGTCTGGATGAACCGCTTCCGGCTCTCTACGTCGCTGCCCATCAGCGTGGAGAAGATCTCGTCGGCGATCGTCGATGCCTCGACCGACACCTGCAACAGGCTGCGGCTCGCCGGGTTCATAGTGGTCTCCCGGAGTTCGTCGAAGTCCATTTCGCCGAGGCCCTTGAGGCGCTGGAACTCGTTCCGGTGGCCGGCGTTCTCGGCGAGGAAGGCCTGCTTGGCGTGGTCGTCCTTGAGGTAGACCTTCTCGCGTCCGACGATCGTGGAGTAGAGCGGCGGCTGGGCGATGTAGACGTGGCCACCCACGACCAGAGCCTCCATCTGCCGGTAGAAGAACGTCAGCAGCAGGGTGCGGATGTGGCTGCCGTCCACGTCGGCGTCGCAAAGCAGGATCACCTTGTGGTAGCGGATGCGGCTGAGGTCGAACTCGTTCCCGTAGCCGCCGCCGATCGCCTGGATCAGCGTCTGGACCTCGGTGTTGTCGAGCATCCGGTCGGGCCGCGCCCTTTCGACGTTGAGGATCTTGCCCCGGATCGGGAGGATGGCCATGGTGCGAGGGTCGCGGGCCTGGACGGCCGAGCCACCGGCGGAGTCACCCTCGACGATGAAGAGTTCGCACTCGCGGGGATCGCGTGAGGCACAGTCCTTGAGCTTGTCCGGCATCCCGGCCCCGTCGAGCGCCGACTTGCGGCGGGCGGAGCGGCGGGCGTCCTGGGCGGCGATGCGCGCCCGCTGTGCGTTGAGCGCCTTCTGGGTAATTCGCTTGGCCTCGGAGGGATGCTCCTCGAGCCAGTGGCCGAGGCCGTCGTTGGTGGCTCGCTGAACGAGGGACCGCATCGAGACGTTGCCCAACTTGGACTTGGTCTGGCCTTCGAACTGGGGGTCGACCATGCGCACGCTGAGGATCGCCGTGAGGCCTTCGCGGATGTCCTCGCCCTGGAGGTTGTCGTCGCCGTTCCTCAGCAGGCCCTTGCTGCGGGCATAGCGGTTGAGGGAGGCGGTGAGGGCGCTGCGGAAGCCCTCCTCGTGCATGCCACCCTCGATGGTGTTGATGCCGTTTGCGAAGGAGTGGAGGCCGTCGACGTTGAACCCGGTGTTCCACTGGAAGGCGACCTCGACCTCCTGGTCGTCCTCCTGCTGCTCGTAGTAGCCCACGATCGAGAACAGCGACTCCTTCGAGGCGTTGAGGTGGGCGACGAAGTCGCGGATTCCGCCCTCGTAGCAGAACGACTGCTCGTTGGGCTCGTCTCCCCGCTCGTCGTGGACCTGGATCTCGAGGCCCCTGTTGAGGAACGCCATCATCTGGAACCGCTCGACCAGGGTCTGGAGCCTGAAGGTGACCTCGTCGAAGATCGCCGTGTCGGGCCAGAACCGGACGATGGTGCCGGTTCGACCCTCGGGCGACGGTTCGGTCTCGGTCAGTCGGGTCCGGAGCAACCCGCCGTCGACGAAGTCCATGTAGTGGCGGTTGCCCTCGCGGTCGATCTCGACCTCGAGCCGCGAGGAGAGGGCGTTGACGACGGAGACGCCGACCCCGTGGAGGCCGCCCGAGATCTTGTAGCCATCTCCGCCGAACTTACCGCCGGCGTGGAGGACCGTGAGGACGACCTCGGCGGCCGTCATCTCCTCGAACTGGGGATGCCGGTCAACGGGAATTCCACGCCCGTCGTCGCTCACCTCGCAACCCCCGTCGGCCAGGAGTCGGACCCGGATGATCGAACAGTGGCCGGCCATGGCCTCGTCGACGCTGTTGTCGACGACCTCCCAGACGAGGTGGTGCAGGCCGGTCGGACCGGTGGACCCGATGTACATGCCGGGCCGCTTCCGAACGGCCTCCAGCCCCTCGAGGACAGTGATGTCGGCGGCGCTGTACGAGCTCTCGACGCTCGTCATCGGAGGGGCTCCACCGGGTGTGAAGGCCCAGGATTCCGACGGGAGGGAAGGCCCGCCGTTGCGAAGTGTCTGATGTTGAAAAACCGCAGGTCAGAGGGCATGTTCACGACCTGCCAAGTCTACCAGCCGAACCCCCGGATCGACCGTCTCTGGCGTGCTATCCGGGAGCCCCGGTTGCCGGTCGGAAACGGCTACAACCGTCCGTTCCGGACTCGGTTCAGGGAGTGTCCCGAGGGACCACCCGGGCGGTCACAGAAGTGATCCTTCCGGGCCCGACCAGCGCCTCGACCCGGGTCAGCAACTGCTGCTCGAGCCAGCCCAGCTGGCTGGCCCAAGCCGGATCCTCGACGCGGACCACGAGGTCCGAGCCGCGGACGGCCACGGCCACGATCCGGCTGGCGAGTTCGGGTCCGACGATGTCCGGCCAGGCTTCGACGATGGTGGTGGTGGCATCGATCTCGGGGGCCCCCATGCCCGACATCAGGCGTTCGAGAGTCCGTCGGATCGGCACCGGGCCTCCTTGGCCGCCCGGGCGGGTCATTCCCCCGCCTCCGAGTCCGCCACGATCGTTCCCGCCTCCATCCGGAGCACGCGGTCTGCGTGGATGCCCGTGGGAAGCGTTCCGGCGGCGGTGACGAGAACCTGCGTGGACGGCAGCAGGCCTACGAGTCGGCCGGCTCGTCCCTCGTCGAGTTCCGAGAACACGTCGTCGAGGATGATCACGGGATCGACGCCCAGGCGCTCGCCGAGGATGCGGTGACCTCCAAGTCGGAGTGCCAACGCCAGCGACCGCTGTTCGCCCTGCGAGGCATGCGTGCGCGACGGCAGGCCACCGAGCCTGATGCCCAGGTCGTCACGGTGGGGACCCACCGTGGTGACGCCACGCCGGATGTCGTCCGGCCGGGTCGCGGCGAGTGCCGACCCCAGTCCGGCGTCGAGCCAGTCCGACTCGTAGTCCAGGGTTGCAGCACGCGTGCCGTCGCCCAGGGCGTCGAGGATGTCGGCGATCTCGGGCCGGAGCAGCACCACCAGGTCCCTACGGGCTCGGCCCAACTCATCGCCGACGCCCGCCAGCTTGTCGTCCCAGACATCGAGGGTCGACGCGATCTCCCGGGTCATCCGTCCGCCCGCCTGGCGTAGGAGGGCATTGCGCTGTCGGAGGATGCGCTCGAGGTCGGTGATGAGGCCGCGGTGGCGAGGGTGCATGGCGACCAGCAGGTCGTCCAGGTAGCGGCGGCGCCCGACAGGACCTCCCTTGACGAGGACGAGGAGGTCATCCGGTCCGAAGACCGTGGCAACGAAGTAGCCGAGTAGATCGCGTACCCGGGTCACAGGGTTCCGGTTGACCTGCATCCGGTTGCGTCCCGAGGCAGCCAGTTCGACCTCGAGCAGCGTCGTGCGACCACCGTTCTCGACCTCGGCCCGCAGGATCGCACGCTCGGCGCCCATGCGAACGAGTGCCTCGGTGGGGACGCCCCGGAACGACGAGGCACTCGCCAGCCAGGCGAGTGCCTCCATCAGGTTCGTCTTGCCCTGGGCGTTGTTGCCGACCACGGCGGTCCAGCCGTCACCCAGTTCGAGGTCGACCTTCACCAGGTTCCGGAAGTCGACGATCGATACCCGCCGGACCGGCATCGGTCGGGCCGGCCGGTCTAGGAGACGCGAACCGGCATCAGCAGATAGAGGAAGTCCGAGTCCTCCACGCCGCGGATGACCGCCGGCTTGAGCGCATCACAAGTCTCGAGGCGGAGTTCCTCGTCCGGGCACACCTCGAGTCCTGCAATCAGGTAGGCCGGGTTAAACGCCACGGTGAGGTCGTCACCGTCGTAGGTGGCGTCAACCGTCTCGTGGGCCTGGCCGATGTCCTGCGTGATGGCGATGAGTTCTAGCCCGTCGCCGCTCATCTCGAGGCGGACGGGCGTGTTGTCTGTTGCCAGGAGTCGGACGCGGCGGAGAGCGTCGAGCATGTCGTCGCGTTCAACCACCAGGGAGTTCGGGTGATCGTCGGGGATCAGGGCCCGGTAGTTGGGATACTCACCCACGATCAGGCTGGTGACGACCTGGACGTCGCCGACCGTGAAAACTGCTTCTCGTTCACCCAGGCAGATGGTGAGGTCGTCGACGTCGCCGAGGAGGCGGCCCACGACCTCGAGTGCTCGGGAGGGAACCAACACCGTCTGGTCACGACTCAGGATGCTCGTACCGGGGAGATCACGCATGGCGAGACGGTAGGAGTCGGTGGCAACGAATCTCAGTCCGTCTTCCTCGGCGGCGAGCAGGACTCCTGTGAGGATCGGACGGCTGTCGTCGCCACTGGCGGCTCCCACAACCTGGTCGAGGGCAGCGGCCACCCCTGCGGCGGTCAGGGTCACTTCGTCGCCGATCGGCAACTCGAACCGTGGGAACTCGTCGGGGGCGAGTGTCCGGAGGCTGAAGTTCGAACGTCCCAAACTCAGGCTGGCCTCGTCGTCGCCGACGACCACCTCGACCTGACCGCTGTCGAGAGAATGTGCGATGTCGGCGGCCAACTTGGCCGGCAAGACCGCCACACCATCCTCTTGGCCTCCCACCTGACAGGTCACCCGGACGGTCAGATTGCGATCGCTGCCAGTTACCGACAGGGAATCTCCCTCCAGATGGAGATGGATTCCCCCGAGTACCTGCAGGAGGGAACCTCGGGTGGCAGCAGCACGACTGGCGACCGACAACGCCCGGTCGAGGACATCACGCTCACAACGGAACTTCACAGGGCACTCACCTTCGGCTTAGCCGGGATCTCATCAGGTAATAGGAAGAGTAGGCGTGTGGATTGTGGACAATGTGGCATTCTCGCAGGTAGGAGTGACATTCAGCGTCCACCGGATTTCCACGTGGTTTAACAGGCCGGACCCGAGCTGCGCTCGAGGTTGTGGAGAACAGGGTGGGCGTCCACATGTTGTCCGATGTCAATCCCCGGTCTTGATGGCGGCGGTCAGGTCTGTCACCTGGTCGTAGATCTCCTGGCGAGACAAAATGAGCGTCCGGATCTTGTTGACGGCGTGGATGACGGTCGTGTGGTCGCGGTCGCCGAATTCTCGGCCAATGGCGGGGAAACTCAGGTCGGTGAGGTCGCGGAAGACGTACATGGCAATCTGTCGGGCCTGGACCAGTGGGCGCCGGCGACTCGGACCAATGAGGTCCACGAGCGAGAACCCATACATCTCCGACGTGTGGCGCAGGATGACCTCGGAGGTGATCATCCGTGGCTTGTTCGAGGTGACTAGGTCCCTGAGCACTGTGCGCGCCAGTTCCTCGGTTGCCGTGATCTGGTTGAGGCTGGCATAGGCCGTGATCCGGGTGAGGGCGCCCTCGAGTTCCCGAATGTTGTTCGTGATGTTCTCGGCGATGAAGACCAGGACCTCCTCGCTCAGCAGGTTGAGATTGGTTGCCTCCTCACCCTTCTTTCGCAGGATGGCGAGGCGGGTCTCCAAGTCCGGTGGCTGGATGTCGGTGGTAAGGCCCATCTTGAAGCGACTCAGCAACCGTTCCTCGAGGGTGTTGATCTTGTCGGGTGGCCGGTCGCTGGAGAGCAGGATCTGTCCGCCGGCCTGGTGGATCGAGTTGAACGTGTGGAAGAACTCTTCCTGGAGGCCCTCCTTGCCGGCGAGGAACTGGACGTCGTCGACCAGGAGGACGTCGACTTCCCGGTAGCGCTGCTTGAACTCGGGCAGCGTCCTGTTTCGGATCGCTTCGATGAAGCGGTTCATGAACTCCTCGCTCGAGACGTACCTCACTCGAAGACTCGGGTACTGGTCGGTCACATAGGTGGAGACGGCGCGCAGGAGGTGCGTCTTGCCGAGGCCGGCGGAGCCGTAGATGAACAGGGGGTTGTAGTGCTTTGCCGGCTCACCGGCCACGGCGAGTGCGGCGGCGTGGGCGAACCGGTTCGAGGTGCCGATGACGAAGTCGTCGAAGGTGAACCGCACTGGTTGTGTGTCGGTGTCCACCAGAAGCGGATCGGTTTCGAGGGAAGTGGCGTGGTGACCGTTGCCCGAAAGCTGCAGGTCGTCGATCGGTGTCGTAACGATCGGCTGCTCGGTGGTCAGGCCGATGTGGTCGAACGCGACAACCCCGAGGAGTTCGTCGTCATGCTCCTCCGCCTGGCGGACCTCGATGCGGGGACGCAGGTGGTCGTCGGTGGCCTCGGCGACTGTCTCCGCGATGATGTTCTTGTAACGGCCCTCGATGCGGTCCCTTGTGACCGAACTCGGGACGGTGAGTACGATCTCGTCGTCCTCGATACCGGAAGGCCGGATCGAACTGAATGTTATCTGATAGACGATTTCGGAGACCTGGGAGCGAACGGCAGCTGCACACTGTTCCCACACCTCGTTGGCATCCCACACCTCGTCGACGTTCCGGTTCGGTGGCGTCTGTGTCACGTTCCTGCTCCGATCGTCTTTTCCACAGGTGTGGAACCTGCTGTGGAAACCGGGCAGAACAGGCGCAACGGTGAGGAAGGAGTCCACGCCGCCCGGTTGGTGGGCGGGGCAACGTAGCACTGTGGACGACCGCCCGCGCAAGGCCGAATCACGCGCGGTAAAGATGCTGGTCGGTCCCTATTTTTCCGCGCGTCGGTCCGCGGTGATCGCGTTTTCGACAGGTCCAGCGTGCCGTGATCGCGTGCCGTGGCCCGACCGGTGGCCCTGTGGATAAACCGGTTCGACGGGAGCGGCCGAAGGGTTGGGGACGAGCGGTGTACGCAGGGGTGGTTGGCGCGGGGACCGGGGCGCCCGTAGCCTCAGCAGGTCGCCACGCGCCTTCGTGTGGCGCGCGTGGCCTGCCTTCACGGGTCGGCCGCGGATCGACCGCCGTTCGCTGCGGTTCGAACCCAATCGAAGGCATGCCGGGTGCTCCAACCTCTCCTGACACCGGGCGTGCCAACAGGAGTCTGCGATGAAGCGCACTTATCAGCCGAACACCCGGAGGCGTGCCCGCAAGCATGGCTTCCGCCGACGCATGCGTACCCGGGCCGGGCGGGCCATCATCAAGGCCCGCCGTCAGAAGGGCCGGACCCGTCTCTCGGCTTGATTAGCCGACTCTCCCGCCGGGACGACTTTGATGCCCTTCGACGGCACGGCCGGACGGTTCGGCGCGGGTCGCTTCGCGTGCGCTACCTCGCTGGATCTCGTCCTGAGGCAAGGGTGGCGTACGGCATCGGACGATCCGTCGGAAACGCGGTCGTCCGCAACCGGCTCCGTCGACGCCTTCGTGCGGTTATGACCGGCGTCGACGCACGTGGAAGCCTCCCGGCCGGCGACTACCTGGTTCGGGCCGAGCCCTCGGCGGCCGGGGCGACGTTCGCCGAACTGCACGATGACCTCGCGGGAATCACCGACGAACTGGGATCGGAGGCCTGATATGGCGGCTTTCGGAGCCCTTGCGGTCCGCCCGATGTTGGGACTCGTCCACCTGTACCAGCGGCTGGCCGACGGCCGCCCGACCCCGTGCCGGTACGTCCCGACCTGTTCGAACTATGCGCTCGATGCCCTCGAGGGCCACGGGGCGGTCCGTGGCGGCTGGCTCACCCTCCGGCGCCTGTCCCGCTGCCATCCCTGGGGCCGCAGCGGGTGGGACCCGGTACCCGCCACTTCTGGCGATTCGAGCCCATTGACCGACGAGGAACGTGACACATGTTCGACCTGATCGCAAAGGTCCTCGCCTGGTTCTATGAGCTGTGGCCCTCCTTCGGGATGGCCATCGTGCTGCTCACGCTCGTCGTGATGGTGGTCCTGACGCCGCTGACCATGAAGGGCACGCGGTCGATGATCAAGATGCAGCACCTGCAACCTGAGATGAAGAAGATCCAGAACCGGTACAAGAACGACCGGGAGCGGATGAACAAGGAAATGATGGCCTTCTACCAGGCCAACAGCATCAACCCCATGGGGGGTTGTATTCCGATGATCGCCCAGGCCCCGGTGTTCATCGTCCTCTACAACGTGCTGCGGGGGCTGACCCGCCGCCGGTCCGATGTCGGGGAGGTCGTCGGCTGGGCGGCCGGTCGACTGTCGGCCGCACAGCATCTTGTCGGGGCCCCTGATAACGCCCGGACCTTCTACCCGGACTACCTGCCCGAGGATTCGCGCCTCTTCCTGGAACTCTCCGAGAAGACCGAGATGGTGTCGTGGGGGTTCGACCTGTCGAGGTCCCTCAGTCATGCGTTGGGAATCTCGATCGTGGCGGCGTTCCCCTATCTCGTCCTCGTCCTGGCCGTGTTTGTCACGTCGTGGGTGATGAACAAGCAGATCCGTGGCCGGAACAAGGGTCAGTCCACGAACCCGCAGCAGGAAATGATCATGAAGGTGATGCCCTTCTTCCTGCCGGTCATCTCGTTCGGTCTCGACGCCGCCCTCGTCACCTACTTCGTCGTGTCGAACCTGTACCGCACGGGCCAGCAGTTCTACATCACCCGGGCCATGTATGGCGATGGCCAGGAGGCTCCGGCCGTCGTGGTGCCGGCGCCGATCCAGGAGTCGGAAGACAAGCCGAAGTCCGGCAAGGGCGGGAAGGGTGGTCCGAGCGGGAAGGCGGATCGCCGGCCGTCCGGGAGCGGAGGCGGAGGTCGCAATACGGGTGGTCCCGGAGACGTGTCCGACGAGGCCCGAAGTCGGCGTACACGAGCCGGGGGCAGTGGTACGGACGGCCTGAGCGAGAAGAAGGCAACGAATCCCAAAGAATCAGAGTCGATGCAGCAAGAGGGACCGATCAGCCGAGGCCGGCGGACTAAACGGAGCAGGGCTGACGGTTCGTCAGGCGTGTCCGGCCGTCGGGTTCGGCGTCGGCGAAAGTCTGAAGAGCCGGAAGCCAGCGACGGGCGCCCACCGGCGGCCCGCCATGGTGGTGGTCGGACCACCCCCCCGGGTACGGCCCGGGCACGGGGTGCGAGCCGCAAGAACAGGAAGAAGAGGAAGTAATCCATGGAATGGATCGAGACAACCGGAGCGACAGTCGACGATGCCAAGGAGCGGGCACTGGACCGCCTGGGTGTGGCCGAGGACGAGCTGGAGTACGAGATCCTGGCGGAGGCTTCACGGTCGATGCTGGGACTAAAGAAGACCGATGCCCGGCTGCGGGCACGGGTCCGTCCACGCGAGCCTCGTCAGAGGGTCGAGCGCAGGGACCGGGATCGCAGTCGAGGCCGTCGGGGCGACCGGTCCCGGGCCGGCAAGGGCAAGGGGAACGGGCGCAACGACGGCGGGCAGGGCGACGGGAACAGGCAGCGCGGCGATCAGGCGAAGAAGGGCGACGGGAACAGGCAGCGCGGCGACCGGGCGAAATCGGGTGGTGGGGACAGCAAACGCGCTGATCGGGCGAAGCCGTCAGCGGGTTCCCCGGACGGGGATTCGAAGGAGACGTCGTCGAGTCGACGCCGGGGAAGGGGCTCTGGCGTTTCGGGGGAAGCCGGGACGGGCGTAGAGTCCATCAGCGATGATCGGGCCAGTGTCGGTCGGGACGAAATCGCGCCGGATCCGGCGCCCAAGGGAGAACAGATGGAATTAGAGACCCAGTCGGAGATCGTCGAGGCCTTTGTCGCGGGCCTGCTCGACGAGATGGGACTCGATGCCCGTGTCGTGAGCACAATCGAGGACGATCGTCTCTCGGTCGAGGCGCAGGGCCTGAACCTGGGCCTCGCTATCGGCCATCGCGGCGAGACGGTTCGCGCCATTACCGAGATCGCCCGCACGATCGTCCAGCGCAGGTCCGAAGGAGACGCGGTGGGCTTTCTGAGCGTCGACGTCGGGGGCTACCGGGAACGCCGCCGGACCTTCCTCGAGGAATTTGCCCGCAATCAGGCCGATGCGGTCCTTGACGACGGACGGGCACGAGCACTCGAGCCGATGGGTTCTGCCGATCGTAAGGTCATCCACGACACGGTCTCGGAAATTGACGGCGTCGAGACCGAGTCCGAGGGCTCCGATCGGGATCGCCGGGTGGTGATCCGGCCCGTCGCCGACTGAGTACAGCAATGGACGGCGGTGTCGGGCGGGTGCTCGACGCTGCGGTCGACGAGGGCTTCCTTACCGCCGGTGCGGCGTCCGAGGGATTCCGTCACAGTTCCGGCTTCCTTGCCGGCACTCCCCTGCCCGCTGCAGGCCAGTCCGCCGTGGATCTGGGCTCCGGTGGTGGTCTCCCGGGACTGGTTCTGGCGACCCTTACGAACTGCAATTGGTTCCTGGTGGAGCGCAGCGAGCGCCGTTGTCGCTTCCTCGAATGGGCGGCGCGGTCCCTTGAGGTTTTCGACCGCGTGTCGGTTGTGCACGCCGACGCCACGGAGGTGGGACGGGGCGAGCTGCGCGGCTCGGTGACGCTGGTGACGGCGCGGGCATTCGGACCACCGGGCGTCACCATTGAATGTGGGGCGCCCCTCCTGGCCGATGAGGGACACCTGGTCGTGAGCGAACCACCGGAAGATGGACGGGCCCGCTGGCCGGAGGATCCCCTGGGAGAACTGGGCCTCTCCGATGCGGGTGCCTGGGAGCACGAGGGAGCCCGATTTCAGGCATTCCGGTCGGACGGACCCTGTGGCGACCGGTATCCGCGTGCCTGGAAGGCAATTGAACGTTCGCCAGTGTTCTGACACTTGCCTGGGATCGCGGCCCTCGGGAGAATTGTGGGTAAACGCCCATGTTTTCAGGGATTTTGGTGAACTCAGCCGCCGTCGAGTTCCCCGGAGAGGTCGGATAGCCATCCCTGGAGTTCCCCCAGGGCCTGTCTGGCCTCCGCTCTTTGGTGCGGGCTCAGGGACCGTGGTTCCCGGGCGGTGAGGCGCGTGTCGATGGTGTCGGACCAGGCTCTCAACAGTTCGGGCAGTGTTCCCCCACCGGTGCCCGCGCGCGGCGTTCCGGAACGTCCGGCACTGGCGCCGTCGCGCAGGAGTTGTTCGAGGGAATCCACGGAAACCTTCCAGGGGGAATTCTCGGTCGGGCCCTTGAGGCCCTCGACCCGCTCCTCCTTGAGCCATCGTCGGATCGTGGAGGCCTCGTAGCCGAACCGCCGTGAGGCTTCCTTGAGGGAGACGTACTCGGCCATGGAACTCCGATTGTGGGGTTCGACGCATGGGATTCGCCGGATCGGACGGGTTCCGACATGGTAGCCCGATGGACAACGATGGGGAGCGATAGTTGGCTACTGGTGTCGAATTTGGCCATCCCGTTTTCCCGTGGATAGTTCTGTCGATCGCCTGAGCCAGGGCTTGGTCGGGGGGGAGGCGGGCAGGAGATGAGTCGCGGAAGGCCCCGGATAGTTCCGAACACTCCGGAGGTTTCCGAAGGGTTCGGAACTGTTCGGATCCGAAGAGTCCCGGATCGAGAAGGCCCCATCCGGGGGAGGGCTGACGCCAGGTCCTCGGATACTCGGAGGATCGAACAAGCGTGTACGCCAAAGGGATCGGGTCCGGTCCGTGCCCTCCGTGGTGGTTGAACGAGTTCTCAATGGACACGCCGAACCCTTCGAACAGTTCGGAGTATTCCGAACCCTTCGAACTGTCCGCCACGACGCGGTCTGCCGGCACTACGGTCGGCACCATGGATCCTGCGCCCACATCGTCGACCTTCACCTCCCCGGCTGGCCCCGTTCGGCGCGGTCCTGCGGGCGAGGACGAGTTGTACCTCGACGAGATCCTGTCCCTGACGCCCATCAAGCGCACCCGCCTGTACACCTTTCGGGACCAGGGCCGGTTCGGGCCCGTGCGCGAGGCACCGGGACCCACCTGCCCTCGCCCGGTCTTCCTCCTCGAGGGAGTTGCGGGGGTCTGCGAGGAATTGGGCTATCCGATCCCGACCGTTGCCGACATCCTCGCCTTCCGTAGCACAGGAGTGCCAACGGCCAGCGGCGACGACATCGTCAAGACCGCCTGGCGGGACTCGTCGTCGGATGCGTCTCCGGAAACCAACGTCGATCCCGTTCGCGCTCGGGTTTCAGGCCTGGAATCTGTCCCCGGGACGGCGCAGCACCGCACCGAACTCGAATTGGAGCAACGTGGGGACGTACTCCGGGTTCGCGATCCAGATCGGGGTCTCGCCGCACGCGTGGAGGACCCCAACAGGCAGGCGATCGAAGCGGCGCTCCACGAGGAGCGGTCCCGGCAGTTGGAAGAGGAGCACGAGGCGCTGCGCGCCGAACGGGATCGGGCACGGGCCGAGGAAGCGGCGGGTCGGGAGCGTGTCATCACCCTCGAAGCCGACCTCCGGATCACCGATGCGGCGAGGGAGCGGGCACTCGAGGACCTGGTGGCCCGGGATTCGCGCATCAGGCGCCTGGACAGCGACCTCGAGGAACGGACGGCCGAGGCACATCGCTTGAATGCCGAACACCGTGGTGTCCAGGGAGATCTGCGGCAGGCGGTTGCCGAACGCGATGCGGCCCGGGGGGAGCGCAACGACCTCCGCGGCGATCGCGACGCCCTTCGGGAGGACGTAAGCAATGCACGTGAGGAGAATGCTGCATTACGACCTGAGGTCGAACTGCTCCGGGCAAACACCACGAGGGGATTTCGGCGCCGTCAGAGGCGTCAGGCGAAGCGCGACTCGAAGCCCGGCGTGGACACCGCATCTGCTGATGAGGACGAGGCCTCGTCGACCGACGAGTCGGCCTGAGAATCCCGGCTGTCCTTCGGGGGAGGCCACACAAGGGCCTCCGGGTTGGTGCTCAGGCGTCCGGGGAGGTGGTGGGGTCCGCTGCCCAGTCGGACACTGCCACAGTGAGTTGATCGGCGAGTTCGGCGGTGGCGGGAACCACCGACGACGGGGGAGCCAGCGTGCAGAGCACCGCCGGCATCCGTGTTCGACGCAGGATCGGGAGCCTCATGCCGCGGACAGCGACCTCGGTACCGGTCATACCGTCGGCCAGCACCTGTTTGAGGGCTGCGGCGCAACGTTGGGCCAGACGGAGGCCGCCCTCGCTGTGGAAGCCCTCGGTGGCGAAGTATGCAACCTCCGGGGCGGGTAGGTTCTCGATGCGGAGCCCGAGGTAGGCCTCCGCCTCGAACCGGTTGGCCGTGGCGGCCTGGGTGGTGTCGTCCGGATGGTCGAGGGCGACGACGTTTGCACCACGGGTTCGCAGCCCGCGCGACAGTGCGGCGGCGAGGGCGCCGCAGCTGCCGAAGTGGCCCAGGGCGATCCGCCGTTCGTCGAGGTCGGGTCGGCTGCGCAGAAGTAGGTCGAGTTCTCGGACCTGGGCCACAGGGGTGGTGCCGGCTGAACGGCCGGCCAGGTGGCGGAGGGATCGGACCGTGGCGGCGCCGGCGATGGCGTCCAGGATGAGGCCGGAATTGTGTTGGAAGTCCCGAAGTGCGGCCGATGTGTCGGTCCCGAAGATTCCGTCGATCCGACCGGCATCGAATCCGAGGCTGCCGAGCCGCAACTGGAGGTCGGCCACGTCGTCGCCGCGCAGCATCGGGGCATGCAGGTAGAGGTTGCGGTCGCCCAGTCGGTATCCGGCCTCGATCAGCGATGACAGCGTGTGTTCGTCGACGAGGCCGTGTTCATGGAGGCCGCGTTCGGCCTGGAAGCGGGCGACCTGGGCCGATGTGTCTTCTCCGTAGTGGCCCGCGGTGGCCTCGGCAGGGGCAACGGGATGTCCGGCAGTGTCGAGGCGGCGGTGTAGGTCTCGGACGCCCTCGCCGGTGTCACCGGGCCGGAGGGGTTCACCGATCGGGGTGGTGTCCTTGGGGACCATCGGACGGTGCGCCGAACCGCTGGTCGGGCGGGGCGTTCGAGGCGGCCTAGAGGTGGGCAGACAGCTCCTCGAGGAGCTGTGCCTTGCCCTTGGCGCCGACGATCTGAGCGGCGGGCTCGCCGTCGCGAAAGAGGATCATGGTGGGGATGCTCATGACCTGGAAGCGTCGGGCCAATTCTGGGGCCTCGTCGACGTTGACCTTGGCGATGCGTAGCGCACCGGCCTGTTCGTCGGCGATTTCCTCGAGGATCGGGGCGACCATCTTGCAGGGCCCGCACCACTCGGCCCAGAAGTCGACGAGCACGGGCTCGGTGGCGGAGCCGATCTCCTCGTCGAAGGTGGTCTCGGACAGGTTGCTGATGGCTCCGGCCATGGCGTGCCTCGCTTGCGGTCTGGAGGATTGGGTGTCGGTCGAGCGACCGTGTGGCCCCTTTCTACCCGTTCATGGAGGCGACGGGGGAGAAGGGGCCGGTGGTCGCCGGTCACGCCTTCAGTCGTGCCGGCTCTGGAGCCAGCGCTCGGCGTCGATGGCGGCCATGCATCCGGAGGCGGCGGCGGTGATGGCTTGGCGGTAGGTGTGGTCTTGCACGTCGCCGCAGGCGAAAACGCCCTCGATGTCGGTGGTCGACCGGTCGGCGTGGGTCAGCAGGTAGCCGTCCTCGTCCATGGGGAGTTGGCCGATGAACAAGTCGGTGTTGGGCCGGTGGCCGATGGCGATGAACACGCCGGTGACCGCCAACTCCCGTACTTCGTCGGTGCCGGTGTCCCGCAGTCGCAGGCCGGCAACTTTGTCGTCGCCGAGGATGTCGTCGACGACCGTGTTCCAGGCGAACTCGATCCGGGGGTTGTCGAAGGCCCGGTTCTGCATGATCTTGGAGGCCCGGAGTTCGTCACGGCGGTGGATGACGGTGACCTTGCTGGCGAACTTGGTGAGGAAGGTGGCCTCCTCGAGGGCCGAGTCGCCGCCGCCCACCACGGCGATCTCCTGGTCGCGGAAGAAGAAGCCGTCGCAGGTGGCGCACGTCGAGAGGCCGTGGCCGATGAGTCGCTGCTCGGCCTCGAGGTTGAGCATCAGGGAGCGGGCACCGGTCGAGATGATGACCGAATCGGCGGTGTGGGTGGGTTCGGCAATGTCAGGGTCGCCGACCCAGATGCCGATCGGCCGTGCGGAGAGGTCCACCCGACTGGCCTTGACGGTCTCGATCTCGGCGCCGAAGCGGGCTGCCTGGGTTCGCATGTCGACCATCAACATCGGGCCCATGATCCCCTCGGGGAAGCCGGGATAGTTCTCGACGTCAGTGGTGAGCATCAGTTGGCCGCCGGGCTGGTCGGAGTTCGACGACGGCTCGCCCTCGAGCACGAGTGGGGCGAGGTCGGCACGCGCCGCGTAGATGGCGGCGGTGAGGCCGGCGGGGCCGGAGCCGATGATCACGACTTCTCGGTGCGAGGGGGGCATGGAGGCTCCTGGGGAACTCGTGGAAGAGGTGGTCAGTCGGCGGAGCGGGTGCGGCGGGACCATAGCCAGGCGCCTGCTGTGACGAAGGCTGCTCCGAGGACGAGGTGGGCCGACCAGGACTCTCCCGGCAGGGCCGTGTCGAGGAGGCGGAACAGGCCGATGCCGACCAGGGCGAGGACGGCGGTGCCGGCGATGGCGATGAAGGTTCCGAGCACGATCGCCCGGGTGGCGGTGAGGAGCGGCTCGGTGGTTCGGGAGCGCACGGTGCCGACGGCGTCGACGATCCGGTCGGTGGCGCGGGAGGCGAGGTCGCGCGGTTCTTCGTCGGAGGAGGGGGTACCCGCATCGGCCATGGAGCGTGAGTCTACAAGGGGCGTTCGCGGCCCGATCGGGGGTCAGTCGTGGGCTGGCGGCCAGGTGAAGGTCTCGCAGGTGTGCGCCTCTACGAGTGTCCACGAAGTGGATCCGACGTAGAGCAATCCGAAGACCGGGAGATCGCCCTGGAAGAAGAGACTCGTTGTGCCCAGCACCTCCTCCCCGTCGAGGATCTCGGCCTCGTCGATGCCACAGTCCGGTGGCCAACCGCTTGCGGGTACGGGTCCGGCGGGGATCGCTTCGCCTGCTCGGATGGTGGATGCCAACTCCTCGGCATCGGGGAAGAGGAAAGTGAAGGTGTCGAATTCGGAGTATGCGGAGTCTGTGGAGGCCTGGGCGTCGTCGTCCGCGGAGCCGGCGGCCAGACGAGACTCGGTGCCGCCAACCTCTTCGAGGGGCTCGACCTCATGGAGCGATGCTTCGCCAACTTCCGACCCGTCGATGCCGGCTGCATCCGCGGTCACGATGGCCGAGAGATCGACTGTCGTGGCGGGTGCATCGTTGGTCGCGGGGGCGAGTGCCTGGACGGGAGCCTCGACGGTCGAAGGGACCGACTTCTCTGAAGCATCCATGGTGGCGGTGGTCGCGGCAGCGGATATGGAGGGTGGGGTGGACTCAGCGGGGTCCGAAGCCTGCATTTTCGCCGTCGGTGCCGTGGTAGCCACGCCGGCGACGTCCGTCTCGCCGGCGTCGTCTCCGGAGCCCATGATGCCGATACCGACGAGCAGTGCGAGTGCCGCGGCAACGGCGGCGGCCGGCACGGCGCGCGCTCGGCGACGGCGCGTGGCCAGGGAGTGGACGTCGGTGCTGGTGACCGATGCCCCGAGCGCCGCGGCGATCCCCGCCTCCCGGACGGAGGCGGTCGGAGGATCGACGGGTGCGGCAATGGCGGAGCACGCGGTTCGCATCGCCGCCACCCGTTCGACCAGTGCCTGGTCGGCATCGGCGGGCAGGACGGCCTCACCATCGACGATGGCGGAGGCCAGTTCGTCGATGGCGTTGAGTTCGGCCGGAATGTGCGGTTCGTTCATGGTCACTGGTTCTGACGTTCGTCGGGGGCCTCGGGGTTCCCGAGCCGGTCGGCAAGTGCGGCCCGTCCGCGCGCGATGCGTGAGCGCACGGTGCCGGGTGGGAGGTCGAGCGCCTCGGCGATGGCGGCGTAGTCGAGGTCGCAGAGGTCACGTAGGACCACGGCGATGCGGAAGTCGTCGGGTAGTTCGGCGAGTGCGGTGTCGATGTCGAGCCGATCGGCGAGTCCGGCGTCCGACGGATCTGCCTCGGAGCGGGGCAGGACCTCCTCGACGGGGACCGGACGACGTCCCCGTCGGCGAAGTTCGTCGAGGCAGGCGTTGGTGGCCACCCGGTGAAGCCAGGTCGTGAACCTGGCTCGGCCGTCGAACCGGTCGAGACGCGTCGCAATGGCGATCAGCGCCTCCTGCGTGGCGTCGGCGGCGTCGGCGTCGTTGCCGGCCATCCGGCGACAGATCGACCAGATCCTGTCGTGGTGGCGGCGCAGGAGTCGGTCGAGGGCCTGTCGGTCGCCGGAGCGTGCCGCTGCGACCAGGTCGTCGTCGCTTGGATCGTCGAAGGGCGGTGGAGCGGCGATGGTCGGAAATTTAGTCCCAGCCGAGCAGGCTCCACCCAGTACCCAGGAGGGCGGAGGTGAGAACCACGGCGGCGGCCAACGTGACAAGGAGGAGGAGTCCGAGCATGGCGCCGGAGAGTCGGCTGAGGGCACGGTGGCGGTCCTCGACGGCGTCGAGTTCGGGCCTGGCTTCCGCAGGCTGCAAGGCCATCCGGAAGTCGAGCACATTCGTGGGACGATCGGCCTCTGGTGCGGTCAGCATCCGGTCGACGAACTGTCGGAGGTGTGCGTGGACCTCGGCACGTGGGCAGTGGGCCAGCAACTCGGCCAGCAGGATCACAAGCGCTTCGAGGTCGGCCTGCGGGTCGAACGGCCCGGGCCCGCCCTCTCCGGTTCCCCGGAAGTCGGTCAGGAGGATTGCGCCGTCTGCGCGGACGAGGACGTTCGAGGAACGCAGCGCACCGTGGGGGACCCCCGACCGGTGGGTGGTCTCGAGCACCCTGGCCACGGCATCGATCAGGGCGACGACGTCGTCGGGGTCGAGGTCGGGCTGTCGATCGAGGAGGCGGTCGAGGGGCGTCGCATCGACCCGTTCGGTCACGACCACGGCGAGGCCGTCATGGTCGGTGATGTCGAACACGGCGGCGACGCCGGGGAGGGGGAGATGGGCGGCACCGGTGGCGACATCGCCGGCGTGGACGAGTTTCACGGTGACGGGGCGTTCGAGCACGGCATCGTGTCCTGCCCACACCTCGGTGCGTGTCGTGCTGCCGAGGAGTTCGTCCAGGCGATACCGGGTGGCGATGATCGCCCCGGGTGCGCCACCGCGAGGGTGCTGCAGTGCCATCGCCACCGACGGTAACGAGTGGCCCGTTTCCGGTGGTGTATGGCTGGTTCGGCCCGGTCGGGCCCCGGCCCGGTCAGGCCTTCAGGACCATGCCCACGCCGACGAGGCCCGGGCCGCCGTGGCTGGCGACGACGGGGCCGACCACGTCCACGCGGATGTCGTTGCGGCCGGTGTCTGCCGCCACCTGGGCGACGAACGCGTCGATGTCGTCGGCCATGGCGTGGGCGATCGCCAGGCGGTCGATGTTGTCGGCGTTGTCGGTGACGGTCGAGCGCAGCCACTCGAGGGCCTTCTTCCGGGTGCGCTGCTTGCCGGCCTCCTCGACCTCGCCGGAGCTGAAGTCGAGTAGGGGCTTGATCGACAACATGCTGCCGAGCAACGCCTTGGCGTTGCCGATCCGGCCGCCCTTCTTGAGGTTCTCGAGGGTGTCGAGGACCGCATAGACCCGGGTCCGGGCCGAGAGGTCGGCGACGACAGCGGTGATTTCGTCTGCGGATGCGCCATCCGAAGCGGCCTGGGCGGCCGCAAGCACGATCGTGCCGAGTCCGCAGGTGACCGACCCGCTGTCCAGCACCCGGATGTCGCCGTCGATGTCCCGTGCGCCGGCCTCGGCGGCCTCCATCGTCGCCGACACCTTCCGCGAGAGGTTGACGCAGACCACCTGGTCGGCGCCGCCGTCGAGGGCACGGCGAAACGCCTGATCGAACTGTCCGGGCGATGGCGCGGCAGTCTGTGGGAGGTGCTCGCTGGTGGCCATGCGGTCGTAGAACTCGGTGATGCTGAGCTGTTCGCGGTCGATGAGCTCCTCGTTGCCGAAGCGGATGCTCAGGGGCACGATCTCGATGCCGTACGACGCGACTTCGTCGTCGGTGAGATCGCAGGCACTGTCGGTGACGATCCTGACGGTCATGGGTCCTCCCCGGGGTTGGGCGCAGCGTAGTCGTCGGACGGATTGGGTCTGCCGTTGCGGGCGGATCGGAACCACCACACACCGAGGACCAGCAGCGCCCCGGCGAGGAGGAATACGCCGACACCGGAGAGTTGGGTGCTGCGCACCAGAAGTGTCGATGACTGGAGTTGTAGGAGTTCCGAGGGGTCGGGCGAGCGGACCGTGATCTGGAGGCGGGCGTCGCCTGAGGTCCTGGCCTCCACGAGGATGGAGATCCGGTTGGTGCCCGGACTCAGCGTCGCATCGAGGGTGTCCCCATCCGGGAAGTCGAGCCGACCGTCGGATTCCAGGTGCATCCGGACATGCACGGGCACGGAGAGGCCGTTATCGACCGTGAAGGGGACGGTTGCCCGTCGGGACGTGAGTCGGACGTTCTGGTCGTCGGGCGCCTCGAAGGCGTCGAGGACCACGAGGACGGCGTCGTAGACGGCACGAAGGTACGGCTCCCCCTGCCCGGTGTCGAGTTCTGCTGCTGCAGTCGCCTCGAGCAGGTCGTTGAGGTGTGCGATCTCCGGCCGCCGTCCTCCGACGAGCGATTGGTAGGCCTCGATCGTGATCTCGACGAGGCCCCGGTCCCGGATCTTTGCTGCGGCGGAGGCGACCGGCTCGGGCCACAGGGTCTTCAGGGGGATCGTGTCGGGGTCGAGGGTGGCGATCGAACTGAAGAGGACGGGGAGCGGCGCCAGGTCGACGAACGGAGCTTCTTCCAGCCCTCCGAGCAGGACGTCGAGGAGGTGGGCGTCCAGCGCCGAGGGATCGGAGATGGTGATCACGGTCTGACGCGGGATTACGGGCTCGGTCCAACTGCGTACCGCCAGGTCGGCGAGCAGGTGCTGGACGGCGGCCACGGGTCCGTCGGGGCCGACGAGGTGCTCGTTGAGGTCGGGGTCGATGACGAGGGCAGTGAACGGCGAGCCGCTGGCGCCGCGGAGTCGGACGGGTTGGGTCATGGTCGCCAGGTCGTCGGGTCGGGGATCGAGGTGGTCGGCGCCGACGATGAAGCGTTGGCTACCGAGGTGGCTGAGGAGGTCGAGGGTCTCGTCGATGCCGGTGGGCGGAAGGTGGACGATCGACCGGTCGGGGGTGGTTCCGAGTTCGTCGGCGAGCGCGAGGTCTCCATGGTCGAGGATGTCCCGATAGATGTCGGGGCGTTCGGCTTGGCGCCAGGCCTCCGGATCGGCGGTGACGAACGGTGACGAGGCCAGCCGGATCCCACCTCCGATAACGCCGATGAGGTCGTCGAGCAGTCGGGCGTGGGCGGCGTCGCCGGACTGGGCGAGGGCGACGACGGTCGCCGGCGGCATGCGCAGGTCGGCGGCTACGAGTGGGTGGTCGACGAGGGCGTTGACGACGGATCGGAGACTGCGGACGGTGTCGGGGTCGATGCGGTTGGCCCCGTCGGATTGGAGTGGTGGGGGTCCGGTGATCTCGATGACGAGGGCGGTCAGAAGCGGGAACGGGGGCTTGTCGTCGGGTAGGTGGAGAACCATCGTGTGGACCCGGTCGAGAAGTTCGCCGTCGAGCGTGGTGAGCAGGATCGAGAGCGGGTGCACCGATCCGGGATTCGTCGGGAGGTCGTTCCCGGGTCCGATGTCGAGTTCGAGGGAGGCCACGCCTCCGGCGCCGAGGTGGTCGGCGAGTGGGAAGGTCACCGGAGAGCCCACCGGGTCGGGGAGTGACTCGCCTTCGACTTGTACTCCGCCGAGGAGCCCGCTGGCGCCGATGGACTCGTGGAGGCGGAAGGTCAGGAGCCCCTCGTCGACCGATCCGGTGACCCGGAGGTCGATGGCGAGTACGCCCAGGCTGTCGACCCAGGGCGACTGGCCGACCAGGGTGATGTTCCCGCCGGCCTCTGCAGCACCGGCCGGCAGGGGCATCGTCGATCCGAGCAGTGTGAGGGCGCCGAGCAGGGCGGCGGCGACCGACGAGGCGAGTCGGCCCGTGGGCGGTGGGGGGGTCACGAGGATCGGGACTCCAGGCGGAGCACGGAGAGGCCGCCGGGCCGATCGGTGAATCCCGCCGATCGGTAGAGGTCCAGCGCAGGGTCGTTGTCCGGCTGGGTGTTGACGAGGACCGTCGTGGCTCCATGGTGCGCCAGCCAGTGGAGGGCGTCGTCGAGGAGCATCCGACCGATGCCCCTGCCCTGCTGGTCCGGGTCGACGGCGAGGCGTTGCAGGTAGCCCTGGTCGCCCGAGCGCCCCGTGACGGCATAGCCGACGACCTTCCGTCGTGTCGGGCCCCCGACGGACACGACCCGCCGCCGACAGGAGGGCGTGGCGGTCCGGGCATCTTCGAAGGCCATCCGGTCGAGTCGCCAGAACGCGGAGAAGGCGGCGGCGTCGATGTCGAGTACGCGCGACAGGTCGCGACGGCGCATGCGACGGGTGGTGCGGGTGCCGTGGCGGCGGGTGGTGGAGCCGTCGACCGGACGGGGATCTGCGAGGAGGAGGTACAGGTCCTCCTCGGTCCGGAAGCCGGCGTCGAGGAAGGGTCGCTGCTCGTCGGGGGTCAGCGCCGAGGTGAGGATCGTGTCGTAGCCGTGGGCCCGGACGTGGTCGACGACCTCGGCAACCGATGGTCGGTCGAGCAGTCCGCCGCCGAGGGGGACGACCTGGGCCTCTGGGCAGTCGCCGCGACGGGGGCCGAAGCGGAAGCGGACGCCGGTGGAGGCGGTGAACATCCGGGATCGGGCGGACGACCGGGATGACCGGGAGGCGGATGACAGCAGGGCCATGGCGATGGGTCCACACTACGGCGAGTGGATGGTGGTGGCCCGTCGCAACCGGCGATGGGCACTGCCCGTCGGGGTGCGGCACGGCACCCCGGGCGCCCGGACGCCGGGGGGTACGCTCGCCGCGGTGAGCGTCCTTGTGGTGACCGACGAACGCTTTCTCGACCACCGGCCGGGAGAATCCCACCCCGAGCGGCCGGCGCGGCTGGAGGCGGTGTGGTCAGGCCTCGACGCGGCCGGCCTCGGCGATGCGGTGGTCCGGCGGCCGGCGATGGCCGCGTCCGAAGAGGACCTGCTGCGGTGCCATCCGGCCTCGCACCTCTCCTCCCTGATCGAGCTCGACGAGGCGGGTGGTGGTCGGGTCGACGCCGATACGGCGATGAGCGCCGGCTCGTGGACTGCGGCGCGCCTGGCTGCCGGGGCGGGCCTCGTGGCCGTAGGGGCCCTGCGCGACGGTGAGGCGGACACGGCCTTCTGCGCCGTCCGCCCGCCTGGCCACCACGCCACGCCGACGCGGGCGATGGGCTTCTGCCTGCTCAACAACGTCGCTGTTGCAGCGACGGTGCTGGCCGACGGCGGCGAGCGGGTGGCCATCGTCGACATCGACGCCCACCACGGGAACGGGACCCAGGACGCCTTCTACACGGATGACCGGGTGCTGTACGTCTCGTGCCACCAGTGGCCGCTGTATCCGGGCACTGGTGCGCCCGACGAGATGGGTGAGGGGGCGGGTACCGGGTCGACCGTCAACCTGGCCCTTCCGGCCGGCGCTGCCGGCGACACCTACCGGTATGCGTTGGACGCCGTGGTGATCCCGCGGGTCGAGCGCTTCGCCCCCGACTGGCTGCTGGTGTCGGCCGGGTTCGACGCACACCGTTCCGATCCACTCACCCAACTGGGCCTCACCGCCGGCGACTTCGCCGACCTGACCGCCCGACTGGTCGGCCTCGTGCCGACCCGGCGCAGCATCCTGTTCCTCGAGGGGGGCTACGACCTCGACGGCCTGGCTGCCGCCTCCGGGGCGGCAGTGGCCGCTGCGATCGGCGTCGATTTCCGTCCGGAGGCGGCCAGCGGAGAGGGTCCGGGCAGGGCAGCGGTCGACGAGGCGGCGGTGCTGCACGGGCTGGTGGAGCGATGACTGCGGCATCGACGGGTGCGCTCTTCGGGGCGCAATGTGCGGTGGTCGGCCCCCTGGCCCGGCGGTTTGCCGCCGACGGCCAGCGGCTCTACCTCGTCGGCGGGGTCGTACGCGATGTGCTCCTGGGCCGGATCGGGGACCACCCCGACTTCGACCTGACCACCGACGCCCCGCCGGACCGCATCCGCCGACTCATCGAGGGGGTGGCGGACGCCGTCTGGCTCCAGGGCGAGAAGTTCGGCACCATCGGAGCCCGCCTGGGGGCACACACCTTCGAGATCACGACGCACCGGGCCGAGGCGTACCTGTCGGATTCCCGGAAACCGGTGGTGTCGTTCTCGACACGGCTCGAAGACGACCTCCTGCGACGGGACTTCACGGTGAACGCCATGGCGTTCGACGTCGTCGACGAGACCCTGCACGACCCCCTGGGTGGGCAGGCAGACCTCGACGCCCGCCTGTTGCGCACCCCGCTCGCACCGGAGGAGTCGTTCTCGGACGATCCGCTGCGCACGCTGCGCGCCGCCCGCTTCCTCGCCGGCTACGAACTGACGGCGGCGCCGGGGTTGCTCGAGGCCGCCGGGTCCGTGGCGGAGCGGCTACGGATCGTGTCTGCGGAACGCATCCGCGACGAACTGTGGCGGCTGTTCGCCCTGCCGGATCCCGGGGTCGGCTTTGCCTTCCTGGACGAGGCCCGCCTGTTGCCCCTGCTGCTCCCGGAGGTCTCGGACCGGTCGGCCGAGCAGCGGGCCGAGGCATTTCGCCGGTCTGTGGCGGCCGAGCCGGTGCCCGAGGTACGCCTCGCTGCGCTGCTTCTCGAAATGCCGGCTCCGGAGTTGGACGGGCGTCTGCGGGCACTGCGCCTGTCGGGCGAACAGCGGACGAAGGTGCTCGGACTGGTGTCGGCCGTGGGGAGGGTTCGAGAACGGACGGACGACGGTTGGTCCGACGAGGCGGTCCGGCGACTGGCCGCATCGGCGGGCGACCAGCTGGCGGCGACGGTTGCCCTGGCGGCGGCCGCCGGTGTGGCGACCGGGATATTGCAGACGCGTCTCGGGGCCCTGCGCGCCGACGGCGAACTCGACGACCTGGGCCCGGCACTGGGTGGCGCCGAGGTCATCGACCTGCTCGGTCTCGAGCCCGGCCCCGACGTGGGTGAAGCCCTGGCCTGGTTGGCAGACCTGCGGTTCGGGGAGGGCCGGCTGGATCCGGACGAGGAGGGGCGTCGCCTCGTGGCCTGGTGGGAGGGCCGCTGAAGGAGGACTCCTTCGCCTGGGTGCACGTCGGGAGGCGCCGGAGTGTCTTGCGGACATGCCCTACAGTGGAGCATGGCCATCGGACCGGCGACCAGGGGACTGGTGCCGGATCCGCGTCCCGCCGACGTCGACTACCGACTGGTCCGGCAGGGCAGGCTCACGGCCTTTCGCAACGGCGTCCTCGCCCGCGACCTGGTCTGCGACGCCCAACCGATGCTGCGGCGCAATGCCCACCACTGTGGCAAGCGCACCGGCGAGACCTGTCCGGTCTGCGAGGAGTACGAGTTGGCACACGTGGTCTACGTGTTCGGGCCCCGTCTCCCCGCCCACGGTCGCTGCCTCTCGGCGCCCGGCGAGCTGGCCCGCTACGACGCCCGACCGGGCACCTTCGCCGTCTACACCGTCGAGGTGTGTGCGGCCTGCGCCTGGAACCACCTGGTCCGGGTCAGCTCGATCGGCCGCGGCTGACCACGTGGGAACCGGCGCTCCGTCCTTCGACGGCGCCACGCGTCACACGGTTCGCAATCGATGCTCGCCGAGGACGCTGCTACGCTCCTGATCGACCGCCGGCAGCCACAGCGCGCTGGACGGGAAGGGAGGCAGGAAATGACCCAGCAGATGACGGTGCCAGCCGTTCGGGCACGCAAGGCGTCGGACGGCGCCGATCCACTCGTGATGCTCACCGCCTACGACGCCCCCGGCGCTCGCATGGTCGACCAGGCCGGTGTCGACCTGATCCTGGTCGGCGACTCGGTGGCCATGGTGGTGCTCGGCTACGACGACACGCTCCAGGTGACGGTCGCCGACATCGCCCATCACACTGCTGCGGTGGCCCGTACCCGGCCGGAGGCGCTGATCGTCGCCGACATGCCGTGGATGAGCTACCACGTGTCGGTCGAGGAGACCGTCCGCAACGCCGCCGTCCTG
>Ga0206679_10000566_pt1 | contig 30904 bp, 27 predicted proteins | sample M110012015metaG_FD_155464 | JGI IMG/M metagenome (GOLD analysis project Ga0206679, IMG submission 155464) | Ammonia-oxidizing marine archaeal communities from Monterey Bay, California, United States - M1 100m 12015 | ecosystem: Environmental > Aquatic > Marine > Intertidal zone | place: USA... | reverse complement strand
CGAGAAAATAAATTTATTTTTATTATTTTTGTTTAGAATAGTTGTAAATATTATTTGGTCACTTTGAAGTGCCGATTTGAAATACTTTTGAGCCGTATGCTGATTATTTGATAAACTTTCTTCATTATTAGCTAGAATGGAACCATGGGGGCCTAAAAGTTTAATATTTTGTTTGTAATATTTTGTATATTTCTGAACATATTGATTAACCTTCTTTACGTTATTATTGCGTAAAATAGTATGTAATTTTGGATCACCTGCAATAAGTAAAGTGATAAACCTATTTCTTTCTAATTCTGACTCAATAGTATTAATATACAATTGTAAGCGCAACTCGGCCTGTTTTGCTGTTTCCTGGCTAAATTTAGCTGTTAAAGCTAAATTAGTTATAAGAATTAGCAAAATCCCAAAAATAATAAAAAGTATAATGAAGAAGCGCACCAATAATGATGTTCGTATCTGAAGCTTTTCTCTTTTGTATTCTTGATTTTCCATTGTTTAAATCGAGGTTTTCTTTGGTGCAAATACATCCATACTTAATTTTACGTAATTAACTAAACATGGTGTCAAGCGCTCCAAAGATTAAAGCACCATCGGTACCTCCTAATTGTGAGTCATTTAATCTTTCGGGATGGGGCATCATTCCCAAGACACGTTTATTCTTAGATAAAATTCCAGCAATATTTTTAACACTACCATTGGGATTGTTTACGTATGTGAGGGCTACACTATTATTGTCATACAGGTAATTTAATGTCTCATCATCTGCAAAGTAATTCCCATCATGATGCGCTATCGGGAGTGTTATTCTTTGTTTTTTTTGGTATCCATGAGTGAATGCTGTATTGTTGTTTTCGATTATCAGTTCAGTATCTCTACATATATATTTCAATTCCCTATTTCTCATTAAGGTCCCAGGTAAAATTTTAGTTTCAGTTAAGATTTGAAATCCATTGCAAATTCCCAAGATATAACCTCCAGCGTTTGCAAAACCCATTAATGCTTGGCAAATAGGTGATTTTGCGGCTATTGCACCACTTCTTAGATAGTCACCGTAGGAAAATCCACCTGGGATCCCAATAATGTCTATGTCTTTAGGGATTATTGCATCCTTATGCCAAATTATCGAAACCTTTTTCCCAGTTACTTTCTTAAAAGCTACGGTTAAATCTCTGTCACAGTTGGATCCAGGAAAAATTATGACTGCTGCTTTCATGCTTTTTTACTGCTTCAATTCTATCATGTATTCTTCGATAACAGTATTAGCTAATAATCTTTCACACATCTGTTTCGCTTGTGCTTTAGCTTTTTGAGGGTTTGTTTCTTGGATGTTTATTTCCATTATTTTTCCTTGCTTAACAGTATTGATATTATCAAATCCAAGTGAAGAGAGAGAATTTTTTATAGCTAATCCTTGCGGATCTAATACGCCTTTCTTTAATGTAACACTTATCAATAGTCTCATTTATCTCTTTCTTAGTTTAATATTAATCAAACGAATCTCTTTTAATTTAAAGGACGCCTAATCGTTTTGCTACTTCAGTATAAGCTTCTTTTAAGTTTCCAAGATCTTTTCTAAACACATCTTTATCGAGTCTCTCACCAGTTTTTATATCCCAGAGTCTGCAGCTGTCAGGACTTATTTCGTCCGCAATTATTAAACCTTGATATTCATTTTCAAATACGCGACCAATTTCGATTTTAAAGTCAACAAGTCTTATTCCTACGCCCTTCATTATTCCACTTATGAAGTCGTTTACTCTTAAAGAGATTGCAATCATTTCATCTAATTCTATTTGTGTCGCCCAATTAAATGCTATTGCGTGCTCTTCTGTTACCATAGGATCGTTAAGTTTGTCATCTTTGTAATAGAATTCTACAACAGGGCGAGGTAACTGTGTGCCTTCTTTTATTCCTAGTCTATCTGACATAGAACCTGCCGCATAATTTCGAACCACTACTTCCAATGGTATAATCTCAACCGATCTAATCAATTGCTCTCGCATATTTAGTCTTTTTATGAAATGAGTTGGTATGCCCATTTCATTTAATCCGTTCATAAAGAATTCTGATAGCCTATTATTAAGGACACCTTTACCTGATATTATATCATGTTTTTGTGCATTATAGGCTGTAGCATCATCTTTAAAATACTGAATTAAAGTACCTGGTTCAGTACCTTTGAATAAGGTTTTTGCTTTTCCATCATATATTTTTTTTCCACGTGCCATATACTGAACCATTCTTGTAATGAAGCTATTTATTCAATCGTATCGTATGGCTAATGTTTGAGCAAGTAATTGAAATATTTGTTTACGTTACGGTGCGTTTATAAATTGGTGATAAGACGATTGCCAAACGATTATTTGAATACTCGTTTAAAAATTGTATCAACATGCTTCGTATGATAATTGATATCAAACTTATCTTTTATTTGATCTTTAGTTAAATATTTTAAAACTTTTTTGTCTGATAATAGTTCTGTCATAAAATCCTCATTATTTTCCCATACTTTCATAGCATTTCTTTGAACCAATTGATAACTCTCTTCTCTCGAAACACCTGCTTGGGTTAATGCCAGTAAAACGCGTTGACTCATTACTAGGCCACGAAACTTATTCAAATTTTCTATCATTCTTTTCGGGTAAATAATTAAATTTTCTAGCACGTTGCTTAATCTGTTTATTGCAAAATCTAATGTTGTTGTAGTGTCTGGTCCAATATTTCGTTCTACTGAGGAATGGCTTATATCTCTTTCATGCCATAATGTTACGTTTTCTAACGCGGGTATTACTGACATTCTAACCAATCTAGCCAAACCAGTTAAGTTCTCAGTTAGTACTGGGTTACGTTTATGAGGCATTGCGCTTGAACCTTTTTGTCCTTTTGAAAAATACTCTTCTGCTTCTAAAACTTCGGTTCTCTGCATGTGTCGTATTTCTGTAGCTATATTTTCGATTGAAGAGGCTACTACGCCAAGAGTGGCGAAAAATGCTGCATGGCGATCTCGTGGAATAATTTGCGTACTAATGGGTTCAACAATTAAACCAAGTTTCTCACAAACGTATTCTTCTACTTTGGGATCAATATTTGCAAAAGTACCAACCGCCCCAGAAATTGCTCCTGTAGAAATTTCATCACGAGCAATTAATAACCTAGTCCTATTTCTGTCCATTTCTGCGTAAAATCTAGCAAAAGTAAGTCCCATTGTAGTCGGCTCAGCATGGATTCCATGGCTTCTACCAATTTTTAATGTATTTTTATGTTCGTAGGCTCGGTTTTTTAAAATAACTAGAAGTTTATCAAGGCCACATACCATGAGGTCAGTGGCTCTTACTAGTTGAATATTAAAACAAGTATCCAGAACGTCTGATGATGTCATGCCTTGATGAACAAATCGAGCGTTTTCCGCTCCAATTAGGTTAGATAAATGAGTTAGAAACGCTATTACATCATGTTTCGTTACTGCTTCAATCGCATCAATTATTTTAGTATCGAAAACTTGACCTTTAGCTTTCCAAATTGCTTTCGCATTTTTTTGAGGAATTACACCTAATGATGCCATTGCGTCGCAAGCGTGAGCTTCTATCTCATACCATATTGAATATTTACTTTCTTGTGACCAAATTTTGACCATTTCTGGTCTAGAATATCGAAGGATCATTCAAAATACCTTTTTTTAAATTATTAGTCTGTACTTTTAGTATTAGAGCTACTTTGCATTGGTAACAAGATCAGGGCTCATTAGATAATTTCAAATCTATTTTATCTTCTTCGTCTACCTTCACGTCTATTACGAGCACCTTCATTTGCTCCCCCAATCTTATTAGTTTTAATCCAATTGGCACCATGAGGATCGTTATTCATTAAGAAATTAGCAGCGTTGATAGCCTCCATTTCTCTACTTGCTGAACTAAGTATTTTTCCCATTCCAGTAAGTCTTGCGAACAACGCGTCATCTATGTCTTGGGGTACAATTATGCCAGCTTCTTGTAGAAGTGTTTTTTTAGCATCAATTTTCTTTTTTGTTATAGCTAATGTGACAGGGTTCATTATTGCTGAGGTCATGCCGGCAGCGATAGCCATTGGCAAAAATGCATTATTGATACCATGACGATTTGGCAATCCAAATGAGATGTTTGAAGCGCCACATGTTGTATTTACTCCTAGTTCATTACGTAGTTTTTTGACTAATTCAAATACTTGGAGGCCAGCTGTACCCATGGCACCAATTGGCATAACTAAAGGATCAACAATTATGTCATGCGCTGGGATTCCAAAATCTGCTGCTCGTTCAACGATTTTTTTTGCCACTGCAAACCTTACGTTTGGATCTTCTGATATACCGGTATCGTCGTTTGATATTGCGACCACAGGAACATTATATTTTTTTACTAACGGCAAAATTGCTTCTAATCTTTCTTCTTCGCCAGTTATAGAATTCAATAATGGGCGCCCTTCGGTAACCGAAAGTCCAGCTTCTAAAGCAGCGGGAACAGAACTATCAATACATAAAGGTATATCAACTAATTTTTGAACTAAAGATAACACCTTAACCATTAGAGGAGGTTCTGTCTCATTTGGATTCGGATTAGAGTTGTACACAACTCCCGCGTTTATATCCAACATAGTCGCTCCGGCAGCAACCTGATCTAACGCATCTTTTTCTACTGTGGAAAAGTCACCATTTTCTAGCTCCTTAGCGAATTTTTTTCTACCAGTTGGATTTATTCGCTCTCCTATAATGCAAAAGGGTTGATCAAAACCAATTATTGCAGTTTTAGACTTACTTTCTACTATGGTTCTAGTCATTAAAGGATCCTTTGATAATATATTTAAAGTGGGCTAGTCGCATCTTTTATCCAATTCGCTGTGGTTTTTATTCCTCCTAATGGGAAAAAATGAATATTTTTTATATTACAATTTGGATTATTTTTTTTGTGTAAAGCGAGGGATTCTAAAAAATCATTTGGTTCAAATGGTAAAAGTAACTTTTTGACGTCTTTAGCCCTTTTTTGTAAAACTTTTAAAGAAACTCCAACACCGCATGCAATTGAAAATTTAATTAATGTTTGTAACTTTGCGGGCCCAGCTACACCGATGTGAATGGGAATATTTATTCCATTTTGCATCAATTCTTGCGCCCATTTAATTACGGGGTCAGCCTCAAAGCAAAATTGGGTTGTTAAGGTAAGATTTATATCTGTCCTTTCCTTCAATTTTTGTTTCCAAATTAGAGCATCGTTTACATTTTTTTTAGTTCCGTCTGGATCAATGTCTTTGTTACCTTCTGGATGTCCGGCGAAATATAAATTTTTAAAATTATATTTATTAAACAATTCAGTTTCCACCAGTTGCATTGAGTTTTCAAAAACACCATGTGGTTTATCCACTCCTCCAGCCAAAATTAACGCTTGATCAATATTAGCTTCTTCTCGATAGGTCTTTATCCAATCTTCCAACATTAATTGGTTTTCTATTATTCTTGCTGGAAAATGGGGAATAACCTCAAAACCCTCGTGTTGGATTCTCTTCGCTGTATTGATCATTTCATCTATCGGAACACCTTCGATGTGTGCTATGTATATTCTAGTTTTTTTAGGTAAAATATCATTAAATGCTTCAATTTTAGCTGCAGTTCGAGGCATCACTTCTATTGAAAAGTCATTTAGAAATGATCTCAGCTGATCACTAACGACTTTGCTTGTCTGTTTAGAGCCAAAAAGGTTTAATAATGACATTAGTTATCCAATCTGATTTTCCAACCATCGTTCTTAATTAGTTCTTTTAATGTATTTTGATCGTACGTTTCTTCAAGTATTTTCGCTTGAGTTTCTGCAATTTTCTCTTGGTTGCCCTCAATCTCTTTTGGATCCCCTTTACGCCATTCCGCCAAGTAACTATCCGTATCTTTTGCATTAATTTTCATTGCGCACCGATCAATAGCTTGCTCAAAACGTTCATGAAGTTGAACTTTCGCAGCTTTTCTACCTTTACCAACTATGACTTGTGCGGGTATGTCTCTCCAGTAAACAATTATTAGGTTTGGCATTTTCGAATCATGCTCCTATTTTGCCTTTTGTAGGCCTGAGTTGTTTATTATTTTCGCTTATTATCGACCCTCAAGTTTCAATTAACGACTTATAAATTTTAAAGCAATTTTTTTAAAATGTCTTGGCTTGCTAGATTCAACATCAGAAGCTAGGATTAAATTAATTATGAGTTTTAATTTTCGTTAATTTATCAAGATGAATTGAACAATATGTCATCAAAATCATTAATAAAAGAGTACACGGGGGGTGGCTCCGCTTTTGCTGCTTTAGATTTAGGAACTAATAGTTGTCGAATGCTTATTGCCCTTCCAGATAAAGATAATTTTAAAATTATAGATAGCTTTTCTAAGTCGGTTAAGCTTGGATCAGGGTTAGAGGAATCAAAAATTCTTTCAACTGGTGCAATGAGGAGGGCCATATCAGCGTTAAAGATTTGTCAAAAAAAGTTGAATTATCATAAAGTTAAAAAAATGCGTTTGATTGCAACAGAAGCTTGTAGGAGAGCAGAGAATTCAGATGTGTTTATTAACGAAGTTAAGCGATCTACAGGGCTATCTCTTGAAATAATCCCAACTAGCGAAGAGGCACGATTTGCTGTGATGAGTTGTGCACCTCTTGTGGATATTGAAGCTGAACAAATTCTTGTTATAGATATCGGTGGTGGGTCAACAGAATTAATTTGGATAAATTTAAAAAATGTTAGTCCTGACTTTAGACGTGAAGCCTTAACTAAAATTAACCCAAATCTAAAAGGAGTGTCAGATCGGTTCGGTGCAAAAGTTGTTGATTGGATTTCAGTTCCATTAGGTGTTGCAACATTAAAAGATCAATATAAAGACGTTGAAGGAGATATGGCGCAGTTTGCTCTAATGGCATGTCAATTTGAAGAAAGTTTATGTGATTTTATCCCTTATCAAAAACTTCTAGATCAATCGAATAAAAAATTTCAAATTATAGGAACTTCGGGAACGATTACTACTATCGCTTCTTCTCATCTTAAATTAAAGAAATACGATAGGAAATTAGTTGACGGGCTTGAATTATCTGCAATCCAGATTGAAACAGTAATTCAAGATTATTTATCGCTTGGTCCACGTGGAAGATTGAAAGACACTACAATTGGAAAAGACCGGCAAGAATTAATTATGTCGGGAGCAGCAATTTTACAAACTTTGTTAAGGCTTTGGCCAACCAATAAGCTATCAATAGCTGATCGTGGTTTGAGAGAAGGGCTTTTATTTTCTTTGATGGCTGATGAAGATTAATAGGTAGATGTAAAACATGGTAAAAAAAACAAAAGAAACATCTGGTCGTGGGCGTCGCGAATTATTAGTAAAAGTTAAAACCGCAAAAGGTCGACGTATTAGTTCTACAAGGTGGCTTCAACGCCAATTAAATGATCCTTATGTACAGCAGGCAAAAAAAGATGGTTATCGGGGTCGCGCGGCATATAAAATATTAGAAATAAATGACAAGTTTAATTTTTTACTTCCTGGAAAATCTATAGTTGATCTTGGTTGCGCACCAGGTGGTTGGCTTCAAGTCGCAGTTCCTAAAATCAATTCAAACAAAGCAAAAAGTAATAAAAAAATTGGTCGGATTGTTGGAATAGATCTACAAGAAATTGAACCTATACTAGGAGCTGAGAGCTACATTTTAGATTTTTTATCTAATGATGCTGATAGCGAAATAAAAAAAATAATAAATGGAAAGGTAGATGTTGTTATGTCAGATATGGCCGCGTCAAGTACAGGTCATAAGAAGACGGATCATTTAAAGATTATTATTATGTGTGAGGCTGCTGCATATTTAGCGTTTGATATTTTGGAAGATGGTGGAACATTTGTGGCTAAAGTTTTGGCAGGTGGTGCCGAAGGAGACTTGCAAAAATTGCTTAAAACAGCTTTTGAAAAAGTATCGCATTTCAAACCTAAAGCAAGCCGTTCTGATAGTTCAGAAAAATTTGTAGTTGCCACTGGGTTTCGTGGATTACATAGTTCTAATTGATTTCGCAGCACTATCTATTATAAAAAATAAACCCAATAAAATTCATAAGTAACTGTGCCGCCAGTATTGAGGTGGATCCACTTTGATCATAATCTGGCGCTACTTCCACAAGGTCTATTCCTATGACTTCATGTTTTTTACTTATTTCCTGGAGCATCTCTAAAACTTCATAATACAAGAAGCCACCGTGGCTTGGCGTTCCTGTTCCAGGTGCGATTGAAGGACAAAAAGCATCTATATCAATTGTTACGTATACTCTTTTCTTGTTGGTAATACGTTTTATAGTTTTTATTGCACCTAGTTTTCGTTGTTGTCTAACTGAGATAATATCTGATCCCATTGCTCGAGCATCGTCGTAACCTTCTTTGGCCGTTGATGAGACATTTCTAATGCCAATTTGCGTTAATCCAGTAACATAGGGTTTTTCCATTGCTCGTCTCATTGGATTTCCGTGACCATTTTTAACACCATGCCGAATATCTACAAAATCTAAATGAGCGTCGATTTGGATGATATGAAAAGGAGCTTCATCGCTAAATGCATTAATAATGGGAATATTAATAGAGTGATCTCCACCAATGATAACTGGAAGTGCTTTAGATTTGAGAATTTTCTTTACCCCATATTGTATATTTTCATGTGATTTCTTGGTGTTTGTATGGATAATATCAGCGTCACCAATGTCAACTATCCGTACATCGTCACCTAAGTAGGTTGCATCATCTTCATGATCATAAGCGCCACCGTGACCAAATGAGAATAGCGTCGATGCTTCCCTTATTCCTCGTGGTCCAAATCTTGCACCTGCTCTGAATTGGGTGCCAAAGTCGTAAGGTGCTCCAAAAATAGCTACATCAGCGTTAATGTTATCCCAATTATCTTGATAAGCTTTTTTTGCAAATGTAGAGATCCCGACGAATGGTAGGTTAAGACGGCCAGATTCATAACTATTATTACTCATTGTCACACTCACTTAAATTTTTTTTTGATCCAGTTTCAAAACTATATACTAAGCAGTACATTATTATTAGTATACTTTTAGTTGGATTTTTTAAACATTTTTATAAATTTGTATTTTATACTCTTTCCTTTTGTTGAGAATAATGAAAACAGGGGTTTAAAGTCATAAGGGGGTTTTGATGGATATTAGAGAAGCATTAACTTTCGATGATGTGCTTTTGGTACCTGAGAAATCAAATGTGTTGCCATTAGATGTGGATACAACAACTAATCTAACAAGTTCCATTAAATTAAATGTCCCTTTATTATCATCTGCGATGGATACCGTGACAGAGTCTAGAATGGCAATAGCAATGGCTCAGCTAGGTGGAATAGGCGTAGTTCATCGAAATCTGTCTATTTTAGAGCAATGTGAGCAAGTTAGGAAAGTTAAGCGTTTTGTTTCTGCTGTTGTTCATGAGCCCGTCACATTGTTGGCCAATCAAACTTTGAAAGACGCTAAAAGATTGCAAGAGCAATTTCATATTTCTGGATTTCCCGTAATTGATGAAAATAGACGGGTAATCGGCATTATAACAAACAGAGATATGAGATTTGAAAGCAATGAAAATACTCCAATTAAAAATATGATGACTACTAACAATTTAGCTATAATTGAGGATCCTTCAGATTTAATTAAAGCGAAATTAATGATGCATGAACGTAGAATTGAAAAGTTGTTAATCGTTAATGAAAGAAATGTATTAACCGGCTTATTAACAATTAAAGACTTGGAACAAGCTGTGCTAAATCCTTCGGCGTGCAAAGATGACTTGGGTAGATTGAGAGTTGCTGCAGCCTCAACTGTTGGAGAGGCCGGCTACAAGAGATCAGTAGACTTAATAGGTGCGGGTGTTGACGCTTTGGTAATAGATACCGCGCATGGGCACTCAGTTAAGGTTTTTGACGCGGTTAAAAAAATTAGGGATAGTTGGCCCAACGTACAAGTAATTGCAGGTAATGTTGCGACAGCAGAAGCCACAAAATCATTAATAGATGCTGGAGCAAGTGCTGTAAAAGTTGGTATTGGACCTGGATCAATATGTACGACACGTATTGTCGCAGGAGTTGGTGTGCCACAACTTACAGCTATAAATGACTGCGCCGAAATGGCTGAAAATAAAAATATTCCCATTATTGCAGATGGTGGAATTAAATCATCCGGTGATTTTTCAAAAGCTATTGCTGCCGGAGCTTCATTGGCGATGGTAGGATCGATGATAGCCGGCACTGATGAGAGCCCCGGAGAAGTAATTTTATATCAAGGAAGATCTTTCAAAAGTTATCGTGGAATGGGCTCAATGGGCGCTATGGCTAGAGGTTCTGCTGATAGATATTTTCAGCAAGAGGTAAGCGTTGATAAATTTGTTCCAGAAGGTGTCGAGGGTAGGGTTCCATATACTGGACCAGTCTCTACGATCGTTCATCAACTAGTTGGTGGGTTATGTGCATCTATGGGATATACTGGGTGTTCTTCAATTGCTGAAATGAATAAAAAGTGTAAATTTGTTCGTATATCGAATGCTGGTCTTTCGGAAAGTCACGTTCATGATGTTCAGATATCACAAGAAGCGCCTAATTATAAAAAAAATTAACAATAAATTAATTATGCAATTAAACTCCATATATCAATCAGTTATTGAAATACTAGATATGTATTTGGAAGGCGAAAAAATAAACTTTGTTTTAAAAAAATGGGAAGTAAAAAATCGATATGCTGGCTCGTCAGATAGGAGAAAAATAAGAGATATAATTTTTGATATAATACGGCAGAAAAAATCATGTGAGTATGTAGGTGGCGGATTGAGTGGAAGAAATTTTTTAATTGGTTATCTAAAACTTGAGGGAATTGAATTAGAAAGTGTATTTAATAACTCTAAATTTGGTCCCAATGAATTAACACTAGATGAACGAAATCTTGTTGTTGATGTATCAAACCTATTAAATATTTATGAATTAGATTATCCAAGTTGGCTTATTCTTATTATGAGAAGGTCATTAACGAATAAATTTGATGATGTTGTTAAAATCTTGCGTAATAGATCCTATGTCCAATTGCGGGTAAATGTAAAAAAAATAACTCGATTGAATGCAATAATAGACTTGCAAAAAAATAACATTGAATGCGAAATAAATGAATTATGCACAACAGCATTAAACGTTTTGACTGGTGCACAACATATTTTAACTTCCTCGTCTTTTGCAAACGGCTTTGTTGAACTTCAAGATGCGGGAAGTCAATTAATCTCTGAGCTAATTAAGATTAATTATGATGATAAGGTGTTAGATATGTGTGCTGGTGCGGGTGGAAAAAGCCTAGCGATCGCCTGTGGAGCAAAAGCTGATGCGACTTATTTTGCCTGGGATGTAAATTATGATCGAATGAAGGACATTGAAGACAGAGCAAAAAGGGCAGGTGTGAATATAAAAAAGGTTAGCAAACTTTCTTCAACACCTATTTATAATAAGATTATAATTGATGCCCCATGTTCAGGTTCAGGGTCTTGGCGAAGAGATCCAGAAGGAAAATGGCTTTTGGATCAGGAAAAACTAGAAAGCTATGTTAAAATTCAAAAAGAGCTAATTTTAAAAGGGCTTAAACTTTTATCATCTAAGGGTCAGATTCTTTTTATTACCTGCTCATTATTAGACATTGAAAATAATAAATTAATCGAAGAGCTAATTTCATCGGTCGGTACCTTCAAAATAATTAAGGAGCTTTCACTGATACCATCAATTATAAATGATGGTTTTTACGGCGTAGTTTTAGAAAAAATATAAACCTTGATTGATATAAAGATTAATCAAAATAAAAAAAGACTTGATTTGTTCTTCTTTTGTACTCATAAAGATGAAGAACATTACATGAACAAACCTTGGATTGAAGCTAAGTAAGTGATATGAAATAAGGAGATGAATTATGAATGACATTTTAGATCTATCAGAAAGACGAAATATGGATAAACAAAAAGCGCTAGATGCAGCATTCGCTCAAATAGAAAGGTCGTTTGGCAAAGGATCAATAATGAAACTGGGCCAAGACAACGCTGTAATGGAGATTGAGTCTACTTCGACTGGATCGATAGGGCTTGATATTGCCCTAGGTATAGGAGGACTTCCCAAAGGTCGTATAATCGAAATTTATGGTCCTGAATCTTCTGGAAAGACGACGCTTACACTCCACGCAGTGGCAGAAGAACAAAAAACTGGAGGAGTTTGTGCTTTTGTTGATGCAGAACACGCATTAGATCCAAGTTATGCCAAAAAACTTGGTGTAAATTTGGATGAACTATTGATTTCTCAACCTGATACAGGAGAGCAGGCACTTGAAATTACCGATACGTTAGTTCGATCAGGCGCAGTTTCCATGGTTGTTATTGATTCAGTGGCTGCTTTAACACCAAGAGCAGAATTAGAAGGCGATATGGGTGATCACCAGATGGGTGGACAGGCTAGATTAATGAGTCAGGCAATGAGAAAGTTAACTGGATCAATTAGTAAATCAAAATGTATGGTTATTTTTATAAACCAAATTCGAATGAAAATTGGAGTGATGTTTGGTTCTCCTGAAACTACAACGGGTGGTAACGCATTAAAATTTTATTCCTCAGTTCGCTTAGATATTAGACGCATTGGAGCATTAAAAGATCGTGATGAAATAGTTGGTAACGCGACTAGAGTTAAGGTTGTAAAGAACAAGGTTGCTCCACCCTTTAAACAAGTTGAATTTGATATCATGTACGGTGAGGGAATTTCAAAAGCAGGTGAACTGATTGATTTAGGTGTAAAAGCTGGAATTGTTGAAAAGGCTGGTTCGTGGTTTTCTTATGGGGACGAACGTATTGGTCAAGGTCGTGAAAATGTGAAAAATTATTTAAAAGAATTTCCAAAAATTGCAATGGAGATTGAAGATAAAATTAGAGCAGCAAATGGTCTTGATTTTGAAATGAAAAAAAACACAAAGATCACTGATGAAGCATTAGAAGGATAGTCAGTAAGATACTGATTAAACCGCATATAAGCTGTTTAATCAGTATTCTTTTATTTAAGATTTATCGTAATATGGTCGTTTTTTTTGAAAAAATGTGGATTATTATTTCTACAATTATCAACCTTAATCTTAAAATAATTCATAATCTATGGCCTGCTTGTAAAAGAATACACTAATGGTCGTTATGATAGTGGAATCAAAGCCAAATCAAAGTGCATAAACGATCCCCAATGGTATATATTTTAGCTTACTTTGAAATAGAAATTTACTGGATTTTACATTAATAGCCATAATTTAATTAGATTAAAAAGACGAATTGAATTTTTTTTTTTTTTAACGTATTAAATTTCAGAATCAACATTTCACAGATTTGATCTACTGGTTCTTCTGCGATCATTGTTGTAACTAAAATATTGACATCATTTGACAGGTTTGATCATTATGACATCGGAAACATCACCAGATATTATATACACAATTGTGGATGAGGCTCCTGAGCTTGCAAGCGCTTCACTTTTACCAATAATAAAGGGGTTTAGTAGTGTAGCTGGCATAACGGTGGGTACTAAAGACATTTCTTTGGCTGGAAGGGTATTGGCTGCATTTCCTGATTATCTTAAAGTAGAGCAACAAGTATCAAATGATCTTGAAGAGTTGGGTAAAGTCGTTCTTAAACCGAGTGCTAATATAATTAAATTACCTAATGTGTCTGCTTCAATCCCTCAATTAATGGCTGCTATTGGCGAACTTCAAGAGCAGGGCTATAATTTACCGCATTATCCAGAATTCCCATCTAATAAGGAAGAAGAAGGTATTAAAGCTCGATATGATGAACTAAAAGGTTCTGCTGTCAATCCAGTATTAAGAGAGGGTAATTCTGATCGAAGAGCTGCTAAGGCTGTAAAACGATATGCGATGAGCAATCCACATTCTATGGGGAAGTGGCTGCGCTCGTCAAAAACACGTGTGTCGTGCATGAAAGGAAACGATTTTTATTCAAATGAAAAATCAGCTACAATACAGGAAAGGCAGAGTGGGAAAGCTCAAATTGTATTCGAGGATTTAAACGGCCTTAAAGAAATCTTAAAAGATAATTTTCTATTACATGAGGGAAGCGTAGTAGATGCTACATTTATGGACGTTATTGAATTACGTCATTTTTTTAAGGAACAAATTAAATTAGCAAAAGATCTTAATATATTGTTTTCATTGCATTTAAAATCAACTATGATGAAAGTTTCTGATCCTATTATCTTTGGACATGCTGTGTCTGTATTTTTTGAAGAAGTTTTTCATAAATATGCGAGTGAATTAACGTTACTTGGTGTTAGTCCAAACTCAGGTCTTGGCGAAATTTTAAAATGTATTGAAGGAAGAGCTGAAATAGCTGATCATTTCAGGCAAGTTATTTCCTCACAACCTGAACTTTATATGGTGGATAGTAATCGTGGTATTACAAATCTTCATGTACCGTCTGATGTAATTATTGACGCATCGATGCCTGCAATTATTCGGGCCGGTGGTAAGGGATGGGGAGCAGATGGGCAGGCCAAGGATACAAATTGTGTGATCCCCGATAGCTGTTACGCATCTATTTATGATGAGGCAATACAGTATTTTATAGACACGGGTGAATTAGATCCCAGCACGTCTGGATCAGTTGATAATGTTGGCCTAATGGCACAAAAGGCTGAAGAGTACGGATCCCATCCAACCACGTTCGAAATTCAGATGGATGGAATAATCAAGATAGTTTTAGAGTCTGGAGATGTTTTACATGAGCATAGTGTAAAAAAAGGTGATATATGGCGTGCATCAACATCGAGAAAAGCACCAATTGAGAATTGGGTGAATTTAGGTATTGAACGTCAACGGGTGACTGGCTCACCTGCAATTTTTTGGTTAGATGCCAATCGTGCTCATGATGCACAATTAATCAATTGCGTTACTTTAATATTAAACTCTAAGGGTTTGTCAGGCAAGTTTCAGATTTTATCTCCACGTCAGGCAACGCGTTTATCTTTGAAGACGATTAGGAATGGTAAAGATATTATTGCTATTACAGGCAACGTACTTAGAGATTATTTGACTGATTTATTTCCAATTTTAGAACTGGGTACTTCTGCTAAAATGTTGTCCATAGTAAAACTTATGAATGGTGGTGGCCTTTTTGAAACGGGTGCTGGTGGATCGGCACCTAAGCATGTTCAGCAACTAGTTAAGGAAAATCACCTTCGGTGGGATTCTCTTGGAGAGTTTTGTGCGTTAGGAGAGTCTTTGAGGTTCTTTTCAGATAATATGCACAATAAGCGTGCAGCAATTATGGGGGATGCAGTGGATTCTGCGACGCAGGCAGTTTTGGATTATAACAAATCACCAATGCGTAAAGTTGGACAGTTAGACAACAGAAGTAGCCATTTTTATTTTGCTTTATATTGGTCAGAAGCATTAGCGAAGCAAAGTTTAGATTATTCTCTAGCTTCATACTTTGCGCCTATTGCTCAAAAATTAAAAGAAAAAGAAAGTGTTATTATAAATGAATTAAGTGCTTCACAAGGTGATAAAATTGATTTGTCTGGATACTATCATCCAGATCCAATCAAGGTATTAAAAACCATGCGTCCCAGTAAAACATTTAATAAGATTATAGATGCTTTATAAGATACTTTTATACATACTTTAGTCTAAGTAATACTTGCCGCAAAAGCTTATTGGTCTTATATCCTAGTTATGGAAAAAATATTTCGAGAAAATGTCCGACATCCAGAAAAAGCTAATAAGCCGGACACTCCAATATTGCGCAAGCCTTCTTGGATAAGGGTTAAGGCACCAACTTCTGAAGGGTATAAAACCACAAAGACAATTTTAAAGAATAATAACTTGGTCACAGTATGTGAAGAAGCCAATTGTCCAAATGTTGGCGAGTGTTGGTCTCAGGGTCATGCAACTATGATGATTATGGGAGATATTTGTACTCGGGGATGCTCTTTTTGTAATATTGCGACTGGAATACCTGAGAATTTAGATATTTTTGAACCGGGAAGGGTAGCATTCGCAGTATCAAAATTAAAACTAAATCATGTTGTTATTACTTCTGTGGATAGAGATGATCTAATTGATGGCGGTTCAGAGCACTTTGTTAGAACTATCCGGGCTATTAGAAAAAGGTCTCCAGAAACCACCATAGAAATATTAACCCCTGATTTTCTCAGATGTGATGATGATGCGCTGGAAGCAATTGTTGCTGCTAAGCCAGATGTTTTTAATCATAATATGGAGACTGTTCCTGGACTTTACCCTACTGTAAGGCCTGGGGCACGGTATTTCCACTCCTTGAGGCTGTTGCAACGTGTAAAAGATATAGATTCAACTATGTTTACTAAGTCTGGTATTATGGTTGGTCTTGGTGAGACTCGTCAAGAGGTCAATCAAGTGATGGATGATATGCGTTCAGTAGATATTGATTTTTTAACTATTGGACAATATCTCCAACCAACAACAAAACATCATGCTATAATAAGCTTTGTTACACCTCAAGAGTTTGAAAGCTATCGTAAAGCAGCAATTGGAAAAGGATTTTTAATGATTTCATCAAGTCCATTAACTAGATCAAGTTATCATGCTGGTGATGATTTTATCCGACTTAGGGCCGCACGATTGGCAAAACTAAAGGCTTAATTTATTTAGTAAACTTCACTTTACCAATGTATGGTAAGTTTCTGTTTCGTTGTGCATAATCAATTCCATATCCAACAACGAACTCATCAGGAATCTCAAACCCTGTCCATGTTCCTTTCACATCGACTTCACGGCGGGATGGTTTATCCAATAATGCGCAAACCTCAATTCGTTTTGGATTTCTAGTTCGTAAAAGCTTTAAGACATGATTAATTGTATGGCCTGTGTCTACAATGTCCTCTACCACCAAAACATCTCTTCCCTTTATTTCTCCACGTAAATCTTTTAATATTCTGACTTCCTTTGAACTCTCTGTTGAGTTCCCATAACTAGATGCTTCAAGAAAGTCGACTTCTACTGGCAAGGCTAGTTCTCGAACCAAATCAGCTATGAAGACAAAAGAACCCCTTAGAAGCCCAACAACAATTAACTTGTCTGTTCCTAAAAAAGCAGTAGAAATTTCAGAAGCTAGTCCTTCAACTCGCGCCGCAATCGACTTTGCTGATATCATTTGCTCAATTATATAATTTGAATGATTCATATTGTCCCCTTGCATTCAAGCGTTAGTTTAGAAAAAAGGATAGCAAATGTCACAATAAAAATAAACTAATTGGAAATTAAAATTACTAATGCCAAAACATTCTGAAAATAAAGTAATGCCTTATACCGCGGATCAGATGTTCGACTTGGTTTCAGATATTGAGAACTATGCAAACTTCCTTCCTTGGTGCGCGGGTGCACGGATTGAAAGCAAAGAAAAAGTTGAAAATAAAGTTATTATAACTGCGGATTTAATTATTTCTTTTAAGGTTTTTAGAGAGAAGTTTACGTCTCAGGTTACATTGGTTTCAGAAAATCACGAGGTTTTAGTAAAATATTTAGATGGACCTTTCAAATATTTGATTAATAAATGGAAATTTACTGATTTAGGATCTAGAGAATGCAGTGCAGAGTTTATGGTTGATTTTGAATTTAAGTCAAAAATTCTTCAGGCGTTGATAGGTGTGGTATTTAATGATGCAATGCAGAGAATTGTTAAAGCATTCGAGATCCAAGCAGCTACTTTATACGATTAATGATTTTAGTAATAAGATTAGAAGTCGGTTGATACGCCACCCTGTTCTTTTCGTTTCGTTACGAACTCCTGAAGTTTTTCTGTTACTTCTGTGTCAATTGGAGGTGGCGTGAACTCTGCTAAAATATTTTTATATATTGTGTGCGCGCGTTCAGCAGTCCAGGATGCTCCGTTTAGCTCCCAGGCCTCATAATTACTCCAATCACTTGCTATAGGACTGTAAAACGCCGTCTCATAACGTTCTTGCGTATGTTCAACGCCAAAATAGTGTCCATTTGGTCCAACTGTTTTTATAGCATCAATTGCTATATCTTCTGACCTAGTTTGAATTAACTCAGGATCGCAATAACGTTGAATCATTTGTAAGATTTCGCAATCCATTACTAACTTTTCTGGTGATGCTATGAGACCACCTTCTAACCATCCCGCAGCATGATAAACTAAATTTGTTCCAGAATACACTGCAGACCATAAGGAGTTGGATGTTTCCCACATCGCCTGGCCATCAGGTACATTTGCAGTACAAACTCCAGAAGATCTCATAGGTATTTTATAGAACCTAGCCATCTGCCCTGTCATTTGAGTGGCGCGCATATACTCAGGTGTTCCAAACGCAGGCGCTCCTGTTTTCATATCTACATTTGAGGTAAATGTGCCAATCATTACTGGGCAGCCTGGGTTTACAACTTGCAATAAAACCAGTGCTGCCAAACCCTCTGCGATTGATAAAGCTACTGCTCCTGTCATGGTGACAGGAGCCATTGCACCCGCTAACGTAAATGGTGTTACAACTACAGCTTGATTTCTTCGGGCGTGTATCATGGCTCCCTCAAGCATGGGAAAGTCATGTTTCAGTGGAGAGACCGAATTAATATTGGTATACATGCGGGGTTTTGCATTAAATTCTTCTTCTGAAAGATTACCAGCGATTTTAACCATTTCCATAACATCTTCAACACGATCTTTTCCTAATGAATAGGCATGCACCACCTTATCTGTTAATGTTAACTTCTCGTAGAGACAGTCTAAGTGCCGTACAGAAGGGTGGATATCAATAGGTTCAACCGGATATCCAGCACATCCGTGTAGACAGTTGAAATATTGTGTTAGTTTAACTAGTTCTTTAAAACTTTCAAAATCTCCAGGTCTCTTTCCTTTTTCTAAATCCCAAACATTTGGTGGTGAGCTGACATTTAAAAACGCCATATTTTTACCACCTAATGGAACTGTATGATTAATATTTCTTGGTGTAATTTCAAATATTTCAGGCGCATATTTCATCATTTCCATGACAAAATCTCGTCCCATTTTTACGTTTTGATCAACAACTGTACATCCTGCATCTTTCATAATCTTTAATGCTTCAGGATTCAAAAATTCAATTCCAATTTCTTCTAAAATTTGCATTGCGCCATTATGTATATTCAATACACCTTCACTGTTTAATGGCTCGATTGGAGGATCTATTAATTTGGGAATTTTCCACGGCATTTGATCTATGGCTTTAGCACTAGACCGACGTGTGTTCCCACTCCTTCCACCAGATCTTTGTCTTTTTTCCATATTGTTGATGCCTTTTAGAATGTTGTGTCTATCACTTTAGTTTAAATTAATTTTGTATTCTTTAATGAAAATAACCGACCCCTAATGTCGTTTACGATAGATTTAAATTGATTAAATACAACTATGTGCTTTATTGAAATTTATAACTTGTAACTATTATCTTCTAATAACCTTTTTTCTGACAGAAATTTAGGGATTTCAGCTATGTCATTTAGTATGACATCTGCATACCTGATAAGCTCACTTTCTTTCGCTATTCCTGTTAAAACACCAACACAAATCATATTTGCAGACCGACCAGCAATTAAATCATGGGTGCTGTCTCCGACCATTAGAACCGTTTCGGGCTTTAGTTGAAAGCGCTTGCAAAACTCGATTTGCATTCCAGGATTTGGTTTGAAACCGTATCCGCTATCTGATCCAACTATAAAGTCAAAAAAGTCAAAAATTTTAGCGGACTTTAAATGTGCAATAGCTGGCACGCTTCCATCATTCGTGGCCACGCCAAGTTTTAATTGTTGAGATCTTAATTTCAACAAAAGTGGTTTTAAAGGAACAGCTGCCATTATTTCAGCTGATTTTGCCACCTCATTCATGTAATCAGTTAATTCTGTAATGTTCCATTTCGGCAAAGAGGATATTATATTTGTTGCTATATCATTTGGTGTTCCAGCAATCACAATACTATCACTTAGAAACTCTTCTGTAGTATAATTGTATCCAATGCGCTTGCCTAATTTTATTGCTTTTTCTGTGTTATTTTCACTAATATGCTTAAGAAAAATTTTTGCCCATTTTCCCCAAGTTTTTTGAAAATCAAAAAGAGTTCCATCTTTATCGAATAAGATACCAGAAACCGTCATATTGACTCCTTATATTTTTATCTTAGTTATTGATCAGTGAAGGTCTTGATTAATAATTCAAGCGCATAATCAACAGACTTGTTTCTTACAGTTTTTCTCCCAACTGCTCCAAAATCAACGGTTTTTGATACTAATTTGTTGTTATATTTTACTCCAAAACAAACCCGCCCCTCGGGTTTGTTTTCGGATCCGCCTGGTCCAGCAATTCCAGTAATACTTATAGAGGCGGTTGAATTAGTAATTTTGCTACAATTAACTGCCATTTCAATTGCCACTTGCTCTGAAACAGCACCATGATTTCGTAAAGTTTCTGGCAAAACTGATAGATTTTTTATCTTGGCGGTATTCGAATATACTATAAATCCTTCATTAAAGATTCTAGACGCACCTGGTTCTGATGTAATTGCATAAGCTAATGCGCCGCCGGTACAACTCTCAGCCGTACTTAAAAGTATGGTTTTTTCTATACATAATATGTGTAACTGTGTTATAAGTTGCATATTAACTCTTTAACTAACAAACAAATAAATGATCATAATTAAACCTGTTGCTATTCCTGCTAAAACATCATCAAACATGACCCCAAAGCCATTATTAAGTTCGTCAGCCCACTTTATGGGACCAATTTTAATAATGTCAAAAATCCTGAAAAGAATAAATGTAACTAATAGTGCTTGATACGGTAAGTTTGCAATTTCATTAAATTTATCTTTAAGAACTATGAATGTTGGTATTAATCCAATCCATTGACCGATAACCTCGTCTATAACAATTTCTGATGGATCAGTATTATTTGTTTTTAATATAGTTTTATTACTTGCCCACCAACCCAAAAAAAATACAATAACGATAATCGCAATAAAATAATTGAGACCTGAGATATAGAAGAGTATGATACCACAGATCATCCCTAGTAGGCTACCAATTGTACCAGGTGCAAAGGGGAAGAGCCCAGCATAAAAAAATGTTCCGATTATTTTTATCATGTTTTCCGTACTGTTATAATTGCTTGAGCAGCGATACCTTCTTTTCTGCCCGTAAATCCTAATCCTTCGGAAGTGGTTGCCTTGACACTTATTCTATCTGAAGAAAGATTAAGAATTTTTGATAGATTTGATGTCATTTTCTCTGCATAAGGCTGTATTTTTGGTTCTTCGCATATAATCGTACAGTCAATGTTTGAAATAACATATCCTTTTTTGATTAATAGCTTTGACGCGTGGTTCAAAAATATCTTAGATTCTATATTTTTCCAGTTTGGGTTTTCCGGTGGAAACCAAGTTCCAATATCACCTTCTGCAATTGCTCCATAAATTGCATCCGTTATTGCATGCATCGCAACGTCTGCATCAGAATGACCCTTTAACGATTTATTGAATGGTATTTTCAAGCCACACAGGATAACTTCCGAACCTTTTTCAAAAGCGTGTACGTCATAACCAATGCCGGTTCTTACCCTTAAATTATCATTTAATATTTTGTTTGTTTGATTAATATGAGCCATTGTAGTTATCTTTATATTCTTTTCATCACCCTCGACAATTGTTACGTGTAATCCATTGTTGATTGCCAGCTCAACATCATCTGAGGGTTCATTTTTAACTGTTTTATAATTATTAATTATATCTTTATTGAAAAACCCTTGCGGTGTTTGAGCCGTATAAATATTTAATCGATCTTCTGTATTTAAAACAACATTATTTTCGCCTCGCCAGAGTGAGTCCGTCACTTTTATTCCTGGTGCAGCTGCGCCTTTAGTCAGAGTTTCATTAATAATTTTCTTTATCAAATTTCCACTAACAAAAGGCCTAGCTCCATCATGTATCAAAACTAAATCGTTTTTGTCAGTGCATTTTAATCCTTCATGAACACTTTTATGCCTAGTATCACCACCGTACGACAATCTTATTTTTTTTGTTAATAACGGCATTATTATATTATTAAAATATTTATGATGTTTTTTTGCAATTACTACTACGATTTCATCGATAATATCCACTTCTTCAAAACGTTTTATAGTTTTAGCTAGGATTGGCATGCCACCAATTTCCTGATATTGCTTTGGTAATAGACCACCTACACGCGATCCAACTCCAGCTGAAACGATAATTGCCTTTATTTTCGCAGAAACTTTAGTCATTGGTTATTATGCCTTTTTAGCTATAGCCTGATTGCTTATTATATCATTTCTTTTTAAACATGCTACAAAATAAAAAAGGATTAAAATGATAAATTTTTTATCAGAACAGAAGATATTGTCTCCTGTGTTTCTTGCTCCACTGGCTGGAATAACAGACTTGCCATACCGAAATTTAGTTAATAGTTTTGGTGCAGGTTTAGTGGTCTCAGAGATTGTAGCTTCAAAAGAGCTTGTTGTTGGAGGTAAAAGTGCAATAGCAAGAGCAAACATTGGTTTAAATGTTGAGAATACATCTGTTCAAATTAGTGGATCTGATCCACTAGTAATGGCCGAATGCGCTCGTATTTGTGAAGATAATGGAGCAAGAGTTATTGATATTAATATGGGTTGCCCTGCTAAGAAAGTTATTAACGGGTATGCTGGTTCTGCGCTAATGCAAGATATTACGGCTGCTACAAAAATTATTAACCACGTCGTTAATGCTGTTAAAGTTCCAGTTACATTAAAAACGCGTTTAGGTTGGAATGAAAAAGAACTTAATGCGCCCAAATTATGTATGATAGCTGAAGATTTAGGGATTCAATTGGTCACTATCCATGGTAGGACACGGTGCCAATTTTTTAAAGGCTCTGCTGATTGGGAAAGGATAAATGAGACAGTTGATGCTTTGAAAATTCCTGTTATCGCAAATGGTGACATTACCGATATTAACTCTGCCAAGATAGCTCTTAACTTATCGGGTGCAGCTGGCATTATGATCGGGAGAGGAGTTGGAGGTAAACCTTGGTTGTTAGCAGAAATCTCTCATGCTTTGTTTAATACTACCCGCCCCCAAATCCCAAATAACAAATCCTTTTGTGAAATGATTGTATTACATTATGAAGCTGCTTTAAGATTTTATGGAGATGCCTTGGGTGTGAGATCATTTAGAAAACATATAAATTGGTATTTAAGTTACTTGGACATAATTGATGCAGAAATCAGAAGGGAAATTCTTACTGAAGAAAATCCAAGTTTGGTTATTAGTATGATACAGTCATTATTTGACTTAGAATACTCAAATGAGTTGAAAAAAGTTTCATGATAGATTTCAGTATGTGGGAAATATTACCAATTGCCTGTGTTTTGACATCCAAAACAGGAATACTTATTGACGTTAACCCTTCCGCCGAAACTTATCTAAATGCTGCAAAAAAAAATTTAATAAATAAATCTATCCATGAGGTCTTTCGTAGCGATATTGATTTTTTAGAACATTTTAAAACTATGTCAAAAAATGACGGTAATTTAAAATTTAAAAGTATTTTTGTTAAAGTAAATGGTGAAACAATTTTATCAGATATATGGATTAAAACTTTTAACAAAAATTTCTTAATTATGATTGAAGCCGATAATAATAGAAATTTTAGAGATAGAGTTCTCACTAAACATGCCACTCAATCAGTTGTTGGAATGGCCGAAATGTTGGCACATGAGATAAAAAATCCAATTGCGGGTATAACTGGTGCTGCGCAATTATTGGAAATGACACTGAGTAGTGAAGATAGAAAACTGACTGGCTTAATAATTGAGGAAACTAAGAGGATAATAAATTTAATAGAACAGTTTGATAAGTTTGGAGATTTGCGAAAACCAGAGCTTAAAAATATCAATATACATGATATTCTGGAGAACGTTAAAAGTATTAGTAAAGTTCACTCAAATAGAAATATTTCTTTTTCAGATGATTATGATCCATCGCTGCCTTTGATTTTGGGAGATAGGGTGCAACTCGAGCAAGTGTTTGTAAATTTAATTGATAATTCTGCCTACGCGCTTAAAGATGTGGATAATGGAGTAATTACATTGCGTACGTATTTTGAAAAAGGTCTGTCAATTTTGACTTCTGATGGTCTTAAAATAAAGTTGCCATTGCAAATAGAGGTTGAAGATAATGGAGCAGGGATCTCTGACGATTTATTAGACAAAATATTTGACCCTTTCATTTCAGGATCGATCAATGGAACTGGGCTGGGTCTTGCTTTGGTATCTAAAATAATATTATCGCATAATGGCTTAATTAGTGTGTCAAGCAAAAAAAATAAAACTAAGTTTAAAGTTTCATTGCCAATTCTTACAGATAAGGTGAAATAAATGGATGGTACGGTATTAGTCGCAGATGATGACAAAACCATTAGAACAGTTCTCGTGCAAGCTTTAAATCGGGCGGGATGCAAAGTTCATGCGACCGCATCATTATTAACTCTTATGAGATGGATAAGAGAAGGAAAAGGAAATTTAGTAATTTCTGATATAATAATGCCTGAGGGAAATGGTTTGGAATTATTGCCAGAAATTAGAGAAATTCGGCCAGATTTACCCGTCATTATAATTTCAGCACAAAATACGCTAACTACTGCAATTAAGGTAGAGGAAGGTAAAGCTTTTGATTACTTACCCAAACCATTTGACTTGCCAACCTTATTACATAAAGTCTCATTGGGATTAAATAATTTAGAAAGGGTTTCGAAAAAGAAATTGCCAAAATTCAATGAAGAGTTGCCTCTTATAGGTTCGTCAATTGTCATGTTAGAGTTATATCGTAAACTGGCAAAATTGATGAATTTAGAAGATACTGTATTGATTTTGGGCGAGAGTGGAACTGGCAAGACATTAATAGCAAATTCGATACATAATTTCAGTGATAGAAGAACTTTATCTTTTATTGAAGCAAATCATGAGGTTTTTTCTAATTTTGATTCTTCCCTTAATCTCTTAAAAATGGCGAAAGGTGGAACAATACTTATTGAGGATATCAATTTATTCAATTTAGAGAAGCAAAATATTTTGAAAAGAATTCTTGATTGTGATTTAGAAATTAACCCTAGATTTATTATAACGGCTCAATCACTAAATATGGTTGGATCTTTGGATAACAAGCTTGAACCAAGCCTATTGTTTCGATTGAACAAGTTAGTAATAAATGTTCCACCGCTTCGACTTAGATTAAGTGATATAGATGTTTTGGTTAACCATTTTTTTAAAAAAAATATGATGGATAGAGAACATGACTTAAAGTTTGATAAGGATGCATATCAGACTTTCAAGGATTATTCTTGGCCCGGAAATTTGCGCCAGTTAGAAAATGTTATATACTCTCTTGATTTGAACTCTATTGATAGAACGGTTCCAAAAGAAACATTAAAAATTATGATGAATGAACAACCAGAATATAGCCGCTTAGATGAAGAAAAAAGCGACTTGTTAGACGCAGTTACACACCATTTAAATATTTACTTCGAGCGTCATGGAAATGTCTTACCACCCGATGGTGTTTACAAACGGGTGATTAAAGAGATTGAATATCCTCTTATTCAAATAGCTCTTAAAGCATGCGGTGGAAATCAGGTAAAATGTGCTAAACTTTTGGGTCTTAATCGTAACACATTACGTAAAAAACTCGAACAAAGTGATATTAGCGTGACAAAGTATAAAAAATTGATGTAATATTGCAACAATATTTGGTGTGTCACATTAGCGAAATGATTTTATGAAAAATAAATTGGTACATAATCTAATAATGGTGCGTTCCTTTTCCAACATCCTTAGTGAGATAAGTCGCTATCGAAGTAATCCACGTATTCAAAACATTATTACAATACTTATTGTAGTAATTGGCCCTGCGTTGGCAATATCAACTTTATTTTATTTAAATATCGTAGAGCACGAAATTCGTTCGCAAAGTTTTAGAACAATTTTATTAGCTGATGTTATTTATGTAATAACCATAGCCTCGTTAGTTATAAAACGTATTGCGACTGTCGTTGCAGCTAGGAGAGCCAAATCTGCTGGCTCAAGATTACACCTTAGATTAACGGGTGTTTTCGCAATTTTAGCATTAATACCGACTATTTTGGTGGCAATTTTTGCAATGATAACAATTAATTTTGGATTAGAAGAGTGGTTTTCAACTAGAGTTAGTAATGTTGTTAAATCTAGCCATGCTGCGGCATTAGCTTATGAAACTGAACACGAAGAAGGGCTTAGAAGTGATGTGATTACATTTGCATCTGCTTTGGATTCTAGGCATTCTCAAGTTGGCTCTGTAAATTCAGCAGTACTTAGGTTGTGGCTGTCCGAGATTCAACCACAAATTCAAAGAGGTTTTAGAGAAGCTTTTATCATTAACTCTTCTGGAGATTTAATTTTACGTGGAGAAAGAAGTTATGAATTTGATTTTGAGGTACCGCCGCTAAATTTCTTGGATCAAATACACCAGGATGGAATTGTCATTATTAAAGATTGGGTAAATAATGAATTCAGAGCGATAAAATCATTAAATTCATATCAAGATAGATTTTTATATGTAAGTAGGATTGTCGACGGAAGTATTTTAAATCTGCTCGATGAGACGCAAAGAACAGTAAAACAATATCAACAACATGAAAATGATAGATCGATGTTGCTTTTTGATTTTGCTATTATTTATATTGCATTTGCTGTTTTATTAATATTAGCCGCAGTTTGGGTGGGGCTTTGGTTTGCTGAAAAAATTGCACATCCGGTAGGTCAACTTGCAGCTGCCGCACAAAGAATTGGCGCTGGGGACTTGGATAGTCGGGTATCAGTCGATCAAAATGATGACGAGATTTCTATGTTGGGTCGTGTCTTCAATCAAATGACTAGACAACTCAAAGGTCAACGCGATGCTTTGCTAGATGCAAATAAAACATCGGAAGCGGAGAGAAGACAATTTGACTCAGTATTGTCTGGCGTTACATCTGGGATAATCGGCCTGAATGTTTTAGAGGAGATTGATTTTATTAATCCGGCAGCATTGGTTATGCTTGAGCTCAATTCAATAGATTATAATGGGCAATTGTTAATAAAACTTGTTCCTGAGTTTGGTGAACTTTTTTTAAAGTTAAAAGGCGAAAAAGCTGGCGTAGCGCGAAGGGAAATTCAGGTATCAAGATATGGTAAACTTGAAAATTTACTAGTCAGAATTGATAGTAGAGAGAATAATAAAGGCATTGTAGAAGGTTATGTTGTTACTTTTGATGACGTTACAGATTTAGTAAACGCACAGAGAATGGCAGCTTGGGGTGACGTCGCTCAGCGTATCGCCCACGAAATTAAAAACCCACTTACACCCATTCAATTGTCTGCAGAAAGATTGAAACAAAAATTTATGCCAATAGCTGGGAAAAATAAAGAAAGTTTGATTCAATACACTGATGTTATAGTTAGGCAAGCTGGAGATCTTAGGAGAATAGTAGATGAATTTTCCCAATTTGCACGCATGCCAGAACCTCAAAGACATCTTTCAGATTTGATTAAAATTATTGATGATGTTATTCACCTAGAAACATCCCGAGATAATTCAGTTGCAAAAATTTACTTCGAAAAACCTGAACCTATATTACTAATGATTGACTCAACTATGATTACTCAGTCTTTAGCTAATTTAATTAAAAATTCTGGAGAGGCTATTGAGACATTTATAAATCAAAATGAGATTGATGATTATCGTCCTATCATTAATATTAATGTAAGTGACTCAGAGTTAGAAACAATTATTAACATCTCTGATAATGGTATCGGGTTACCCAAGGATAGAACAAGATTATTCGAGCCATATATGACCACTCGTGAAAAAGGAACTGGGCTTGGCTTGCCGATTGTTAAAAAAATAATAGAAGAACATGGTGGTGATTTTAGCTTAGAAGACGCTCCTATCTTTCAAGGTAATAACCATAAAGGCACCATGGCTACAATTAAACTTTTCAAAAGTGAACTAAAATAGTTATTTTAAATAAATTAAAAAAGGATAATCGTTTGGGTGATATACTAATTGTTGATGATGAAAAAGATATTAGGCAGTTAATTTCTGATATCCTCAAGGATGAGGGTTATTCTACAAAATTAGCCGCTAATAGTACAGAATGTATAAATGAAATTAATTCTTCTCCGCCAGACCTACTCATTTTAGATATTTGGTTAAAGGATAGTAATATGGATGGAATCGATATTTTGAAAACTGCACAAAGGGATAATCCAGAGATTCCCGTAGTTATCATTTCTGGACATGGTAATATTGAAATTGCTGTTGCGGCAATTAAGCAAGGTGCATATGATTTTATTGAAAAACCGTTTAATACAGATCAATTACTTGTGGTTATTAACAGAGCTATGGAGGCCTCTAAATTAAGGCGCGAAAATAGCGCATTTAAGATTCAAGATATTTTGCGTTCAGAGATGATTGGAAAATCAGCCGCATTTAAAATCCTGAAAAATAATTTGAACAAAGTTACAAAATCGAATGGGCGAGTGTTATTAACGGGGCAACCTGGTAGTGGCAAAGAAGTAGCTGCTAGATATATTCACGCAAATTCAAGCAGGTGTGATTTTCCTTTTATAATAATTAATTGTGCTTCAATCGAAAGCAATAGAATGGAAGAAGTTTTATTTGGCTCACAATTCAAAGGAAGTGAAGTAGAGCCGGGCTTGTTAGAGATGGCTCATGGAGGCATAGTGTATTTTGATGAAATTGCTGACATGCCAATTGGCACACAATCTAAAATTTTAAGAGTTTTAGTAGAGCAGCAATTTATGCGTTTGGGTGGGTCTGATACAGTTAGAGTTGATTTGAGAGTTATTTCTTCAACTACAAAAAACTTAAAAGTTTTAATTTCTGAAGGAAAATTTCGAGAAGAATTGTATCATAGGCTAAACGTTGTTCCAATTGAAGTTCCATCGTTAGAGGCGAGAAAAGATGATATACCGGAACTCGCATCATTTTTCCTCCAAGAACTCCATAATCAACAAGGATTAACATGCCGGGAATTTTCTAAAGATAGTTTGACTTTTCTTCAATCAATGGATTGGCCAGGTAATGTAAGGCAGTTAAGAAACCATATTGAGCGTATCCTAATTCTAGGACCAGAAGATAATCTTATTAGTATTAATGAGTTGAATAAATTAAATTCTACTTTTGAGGATGAAGGTACGGAACCTGTAATTAATAATGTCGCAAGTCTTCCTTTAAGGGAAGCTCGGGAGTTATTTGAAAGGGATTATCTATTAACTCAGATTAATCGGTTTGGTGGAAATATAAGTCGAACAGCATCTTTTGTTGGAATGGAAAGGTCTGCGTTGCATCGTAAGTTAAAATCCTTGGATATTAATACACGAACCAAAACTGATGCTAGCACTCAGTAACTAAATGTAAAAATGTTGAAATATAGGGGCAGGATGCTTATTTGCAATAATTCTTATAGTTCTTATGAGTAAAATTAACTCCAGGAGTTTAAATTGAAAATTTTAATCTGTGGTGCAGGACAAGTTGGTTGGCAAATTGCTCGTCAACTCTCAAGTGAAAATAATGATGTTACTATAATTGATAATCAACCAGAACTAGTTAAATTGGCTTCTGAAACATTAAATGTGAATGGTGTTGTTGGATTTGCGTCTTATCCAGATGTCTTGGAAAACGCTGGGGCCCGAGAATCAGACATGATTATTGCGGCCACTCATTCTGATGAAGTAAATATGGTAATTTGCCAAATTGCTCATTCAGTTTTTGAAATACCTCGTAAAATTGCTAGATTACGCGCTCAGTCCTACTTGACTGCAATATATTCCGATTTGTACCGGAGAGATCATATGCCAATTGATGTAGTTATTTCTCCTGAATTGGAAGTCGCTAAAGCAGCTTTGCAACGCCTTCAAGCTCCGTCTGCATTTGAGACAGAATATTTTCTTGATGGAGATGCCCAGATGATTGGAATCTTTTTAGATGAATCTTGTCCTGTACTAAATACTCCGCTACAGCAACTTTCAGAACTATTTTCAACATTGCGTGCGCTGGTGATTGGAATTCGTAGAAAAGGAGTATTATTTGTGCCAACACCGAGTGATCAACTGTTCGCCAGTGATCAGGTGTATATTTTTACCAATATAGCTGATCTGGACAGAACTTTAGAAATATTTGGTAAAGTATCAAAAAAAAGAGAACGTGTAATTATTATTGGCGGTGGAAACGTTGGCCTTAATGTGGCAAAAGAACTAGAAACGCGAACAGATCGAGTTCGAGTAAAGATTATCGAAAAAAGCCTTTCTGTAGCAGAAAAGGCCGCAGATACTCTAGAAAAAACAATTGTACTTCATGGAGATGGGTTAGATTTAGATCTTTTGGAAGAAGCAAACGTTCAAAACGCTGATGCGATTTTGGCTGTCACTGATGATGATAAAACTAACTTGTTAGTTGCTACTCAAGCAAAAGCGGCGGGATGTCCGATAACAATTAGTTTAATAAACGATCCAGATATGACTGGTCTCATGGAACCTTTAGGAATTAGTGCATTTGTCAACCCAAGAGCAACAACAGTTTCTTCAATTTTACGTCATATACGGCATGGACGAGTCAGGAGAGTTTATTCAATTGGAGATGGAGAGGCTGAGGTTATAGAAGCTCAGGTTTTATCGTCTTCCCCCATCGCAGGAAAAGAAATTAAAGAAATTGATTTCCCTGAGGGTGTAATAGTTGGCGGAATA
>Ga0206679_10000564_pt1 | contig 30946 bp, 28 predicted proteins | sample M110012015metaG_FD_155464 | JGI IMG/M metagenome (GOLD analysis project Ga0206679, IMG submission 155464) | Ammonia-oxidizing marine archaeal communities from Monterey Bay, California, United States - M1 100m 12015 | ecosystem: Environmental > Aquatic > Marine > Intertidal zone | place: USA... | reverse complement strand
CACCACAGACAATGATTTGGTTGACATGATCCTTGATAGAGCAGGTCAAAAAGGCACTGGACGTTGGACAGCGTTAGCAGCTGTTGAACAGGCGGTCCCTCTCTCAACCATTGCGGGATCTGTTGAAGCAAGAACATTGTCCTCAATGCTAGACAAGCGCAATAAAGCTGCAGATATACTGCAAGGCCCTGACAACTGGCAGCTGCCTTTTGAAGCTTCGAATAAAGCTGCTTTAGTTAAACAGGTACACGACGCTTTGTACGCATCTAAGATTGTGTCTTATGCACAAGGTCTGGATCTTATTGCATCAGTGGGCGCAGAACATCAATGGAATCTTGATCTGGCAGGTATTGCTCGCATTTGGCGTGGTGGTTGTATCATCAGAGCCAAGTTCTTAGGCCATATTGCTGAGGCTTATACGGCCGATCCATCGTTAACCAACCTAATGCTGGCTCCTTTCTTTACAGAAGTGATGAATAGGTCGCAATCTGATTGGCGCGAAGTAGTTTCTATGGCAATTAAAGGGGGTATTCCAGTGCCTTCGTTTAGTGGTGCTCTGAGTTACTACGATGCATACAGGTCTTCTCGTTTACCTGCAAATCTATTACAAGCTCAACGTGACTTTTTTGGTGCTCACACCTACGAGCGAGTGGATTCTCCGAGGGGAGAGTTCTTCCATACAGATAATTGGCCTGAATTAATTCAGTAAGTCTAAATCCATGCCCTTATATCAGGTTTAATCGAGATTTTAGCGGTTGTAAGTTAAGTTCGATATAGGTTTGCATTTAAGTGACTTAGATCACATTTTGAGTACAAACTACTGCAGGCCTTCCCCTAGCCATAGGTCTTTCTGTTAAGTTTGGCGTAAGAATTTTACAAACCAAAAAACTAATTTTAAAGGATCTTAAAGTGCTCGCAGCTGAAACACTTCAGAAAAGCATGGATATTACTAATGCCTGTTTGACCGCTCGAAATGAAGAAGATCTTGAAAACATTTGGTTGTTGATGCAAGAGCTTTCTAATATCGACGGCCTTCTACTATTTGTTTCAGAAAGTGCTAGAGATGTTAATGATTTAGAGGCTTCCATTATTGTGCGGTCTTATGGCATCAACGATGATTGGCATGACGTTTATGTGGATCGGAAGTTTGCACTGATAGACCCTGTACTCAAAATGTTGTGGCAGACTGGAGGAGATCTAGTGAGTTGGCAAGAGGCTTTTGATAAATATGGCAGGGGTGCTGAGGAATTTATAGAGACCGCGGCTCGGCTGGGTTTGACAGAGGGGTATACAGTGGCCACGCAATCAAATGACTTTAGCGGGATTGCTTGCTCGGTTTCAGCTATATTTGAGTCAAAAAACCTAAGCGATGGAGACCACGATATGATTAAAATACTCCTGCCCCATCTCAATCGTGTCCTTGCACGTCCTGGTTTTCTGAGATCCCACAATCTGACGGAAAAGCAGATTGAAGTGCTCAAATGGGCAAGCGAGAACAAATCCTATTGGGAAGTGGGAACTATCATGGGGATTTCCGAACGTACCGTTAAATTCCATTTCAAAAATATTTTCCGCAAGCTAGGCGTCGCCAGTAGGGGCGAAGCGATTATCAAGGGAAAGATCAAGGGTGTCATCTAGTCTCGCTTTAAATTCAATATTGATGACCGGCTTAAAAATAAACCTTTGTGTCCAATACGCTGCCTGCAACTAAACTTCGTAAGACGTTATAGCCGCATACTTTTTCTCCATCCTTTAAGTATTTGACCCTCCCAGGGTTACTAAAAAATTATCAAATCATATCGTGCGTTCGACTCCTATTTTGTCAGAAAAACAGTCTCAATCGCTAGGTTGTAGACAGCAGCTTTCTTACTTTGAGTATTAAAGGTAGGTTCTTATCCATACTTAAAACTTGGCATGTTAAATGCAGAACTAACAGTATTGCAGCGAAGATGACGTTAAACCGACGGTATTTTGACAGTTACGGAGATGGCACTTTCATTCTGCAATGGAAGGGTGTCACTTATTGTTTGCGCAGCATGAAAATAATGAGTGATGCAAGAGCAGGGAGCTATAAAACAACAGGCTTCTCTAAAAGACAATGCGAAAGTTACAGTTATTAGAGGTATTTAAATATGGCAATTGCAAGAGAAATAGAGAGAACAGAAGTTAGTGATAATAGTAATTCGGTGATTAAAATTGGTAATTTCACTGCTTATTTTGCAGAAACAACAGAGCAATTAAACAAGGCACATAGATTAAGACACCAAGTTTTTTGTGAAGAATTGAATTGGGTGGAACCCAATGATTTCGGGCTTGAGTCTGACGAATTTGATGCTAATGCGAAGATAATCTGTGTAGAAAATGCCCAGGGTGAAGTGGTGGGGACAACTAGGGTGGTGGATTCAGACTATGAGTGGATGTGCGAAAAATACTTTCCTGAAACCATTTCGGGAGATGTGACAGACATTAAACAGCAATTGACCGCCGAAGCATCTAGGATTGCAATCGTTTCAGAACTTAGAAATAGTAAGATACCGAATTCGTGCATGACAGTTCAAGAGGTCTTACTAGTGATGGGGATGGAGTTTGCTTGGAATTATCTGCGGAAGCGTAATTTTTTAGTGACGATAACACCCTTGTTGGGAGTGGTTTTTAAGCGTCGCGGCGGAGCTATCCGACAAATTGGCCCCATCGTTACCATGGAAGATGGATGTAAAATTGCTAGCTACCAGGTGGATATCGAAGTCTGCAAAGACACATATACTCCGTATGCTAAATTCCATGACGAAACACAAGGGTATTTGAGAGCATCCTAACGCTCTCAGAGATATGAGTTAACAGGGTTTTCTTTTAACAATACAATCGTTGATTTTTGCCCAGTATCACGGTGGTATAGAAAACGCGGCAACAACTTCAAATATAAAGTTGTTGCCGCGTTTTTAGTTTCGGTTAAAAACTATTTCCACAAAGATCAAATTTGTCTTGATCGAAGACGATCTATTCCGAGTTCTTGTTTTTAAATCAACATACATGCAACAGTTTAGAATTCGTTTAGAGAGATTAAATTCTTCAGCTATTACTGTCCGCAAGTACAGTCTGTACTCGCGGACAGACTGCCCTAACATACAGTTACATCAACTTTTTATTCTCTTTAGAATAATCCAAGTTAATTGAAATTGAGATACTTCAGTGTAAGTGTTGTTAGTAGGAGACACGCACCGGGCTACAAAATTTACTTGGGTTTTAGGGTGAGTTGCTATGAGTGAAATTAATACTGTTTCAAATGAGTCGATAGGTTCTTGCTTCAATGCAAGATTATTTGCTGAACTTGAAGATTTAAAAACACTAACGGGAGAAGAGATCCATCGCTATGGTGGTTCCATTATGGATAAAAATCTACTTGTCCATGAAATTGAAAAGGCTGTGGAAAGAAACTCAACGAGAGAAGAGTTTTGGGAAAAGCTCAGGACCTTGACGTTCGCTATCTTTACGTTCGCTGAGCAGGTGTTAATTTTGTGCCGACCCTTGGAGCCTAACTATTTGGTTGATGACAGTTGCCAATATCGACTTGCAGGATAGTGTGTATGAGAGCGAATAGGCTGGAATGGATGCGGGGCACAATTGTTTTGCCAGTCCCATATCGTTGAAAATCAAAATTTAACAAAAGGTGGACATAACCGCGTTTTGCCATGCTTTGCGGCAATGTACTGTTTCCTATAATTCTTTAGAATACCTTTTTAATCTCAAAAGATACGCCACGTCCCTCGCCGACGAAGTAACGATAGCTACCAAATCCATAATCAGCTCTATCGGCGATACGTCGATCAGTTAGATTAGTTATCTGACCATTAATCTGCAAGTCGCCATACCTCTGCTGAGCTCTCACATTAAACACATTGTGGCCAGAGTATTGATGAGCATTTTGAGGGTCCAAAAAATATTTTCCCAGATAAACCCATTCAAATTCTATGCTTGTGCGCTCTGTCGGTTGATATAGTGCTTGAGCACTACGTTGCCATCGTGGTGCAGTATCTACGTCATTGCCGTCAATATTGATTCCTCCAAAGAGACGAGTATATTTGTATTGGTGTTTAGCCCAGCTCACTGATGAAGCGAGTTGCCAGGCGGTATTCAGTTGAAACACTGTTCGCCATTCAATACCTTTATGGCTTGTCTTACCATCGTTAACAACGAAGCTATCAGAATCCTTAACGATTACTTGCTCTTTTTTCATCTTATAAATCGCTAGTTCAGTCTGCCATTGTTGTGTTTGATAGCGCACGCCAGTCTCTAGGCTGTCGAGCTGCTCTGATTCAATGACCGAGGTCTCCTGTTCTTTTTGCAGACGATAGAGCTCATTTATTTGAGGTGCTCGATAAGCATTGGCGATACGGATAAATCCGCCAAAACTATCATTGAAAACATAGTGAGCTCCCAGCTGATAGTTTAGGTTGTCGGTGCTGTTGGTTTGGTCTGAAGGCCGGTAATATCGGCAAGAACCATCGTCAGAATTACACAGGGAACCATCGTCTCTAGTACTGCCATCAATCATATTATTTTTGTAGTCATATCGCAGTGATTCAAATCGTAATCCGGCTTCCAGCGTGAGTTTATCTGATGTTTTCCATTCTGAATTAACAAAAACAGCAATTTGTTGACTTTTAACCTCAAAATCATAGTGTTGGCCTTGGAATCGGACGTTATCTGGACTGCCTAGTGCGTTCGTTTGAACTTCTTCTACCCACATATCTGCCCATTCGACATCCGCCCCAAACCAAATTTGATTATTATCATTGGGGCTGACTTGATAGCTAGTTTGAAGCCCCATGCTGGTTTGGCCGTTCTTTTCTTGCGCTTGGCCCGGAAGATAGTGCTGTAAAAATGTCATTGAACTTCGTCTAAAATAAGGAGTTGCTTGCCATTCTCCATCGAAGTCTCCAACAGAACTGACGCCACGGAGGTGTGAGGATAATCGAACTGCCAAAGCATCTCGGTATGCTTCAGGATTGGGATTTGATTTCCAAATAGCATCATCTTTATAGGATTCAAACCCCTTAATATAGCCAGCGGTCTCTTGGTTGAGATTGGCCGCTGACAGGTGAGTGGTCGCATCGATGCTGGAGCCGGACCATCCGTGTTTGATGGATACTTTTTGTTGGTCGAATCCAGATTGTTCTTTGAATCCCCCATCAGAGGTCCCATTAGCGGCGATCTGGAAGTACTGGGAATCTAGCTGGCGTTTCCACCCAAGCTTTACTCGACCATAGTTATGACTACCTAACTGCAGAGACAGGTTGTTATTTATAACATCGGGAGATACGGTATTAATTACACCGTGCATAGCATTTGAGCCATAGAAGACCGTTCCCGGTCCACGCCAAACTTCAAGACCTGATGCCTGTTCGGTGTTGACTTCGAAAAGCTGGTTAACGTTACACATCCCTGTTGGACGGATGGGCAACCCATCTTCAGTTGTGAGAATTTCAGCGCAACTTCCGGGTCCGGTAAAGACTGGAGAACGAACAGCGGCAAGTAATTCTTGTCCATTTCCTCGGCTCAACCAAACACCGGGAATCCTTGTTGCTGTTTGGTTAATATGAGCGTGAGAGATTCTCTCAAGTTCCTCAGAAGTGACGCTAGCCACAGAGCCAATGAGTTCACTAATATTTTGGTCGTTACGACGACCAGTGACCGTTATGGTCTCAATTTCTATGTTTTGAGATGTATCCTCGCTGTAGCTCTCGGTTGTAATCCCACAAAAAGCAAAAGCAAAAAGAAAAGATTTTAAAAGATTAAACCGAGTCATTGGTAGCGTGATCCTTAAGATGGTTAACAAACAACCGCGTCAGTTTAGGCCGGTCGCTACGAAAGTAAACCATTAATATAGCTGATTGTCTTTTAAGGGTACCTCTAGGGTGTTATGAGACGTTTTCTCTGCTGCGCCTATCATCTCATCGTAAGCACTTGTGTGTCTGAGCACTGCTTGTTCTGTGGAGATATTTCGTAGTTGTTTCTGTAACTCCACCAAATTAACTGATCGCAAAAACTTATTTTTATCATCAGTTATATAGTGCTCTTGCCCGTCAATTATTGCAGAAGCCTGATAGAGACTGAGGTCTACAGAATGATAGATGAGTTTCTCTACAGAAAAATACTTTTCTAGTTTGGACAAGCGTATCGCCAAGATTTGATTCCTTTATGTTCTGCACCCACAATAGTTCAAATACGTATTGGGTAATTTATGAGATCAGTGTCTTATTCTAGAGGTATGGTCAATCTGGAAGAGGAAAGGCATCCGCAAGGTGCTGATTTTGAGTCGGACACAGTTGCGAATAACGTGAGCTTACTGCAGATTAGTGGAGGTGCTAAATATGGCTGATAAAGTCGCATTTACAGCGATGGAACATGGCACTCGTGCGGACTACGATCTAGTATTCGAGCATGAAGCTGAGAATATGCAAAGCCAAACAGATCGGGTGATTCAGTGGTTAGAGATGATGGATGGAGACTCTCCCTATCAAATAAGTCGTTTGGAACATTGTTTGCAGGCTGCAACTCGTGCAGAACACGATGGAGCTGATGAAGAAACTATAGTCTGTGCGTTGCTCCATGATATCGGAGATGTCATTGCACCGTCTAACCACTCTCAAGTAGCAGCAGCACTGTTGCGGCCCTATGTAAGTGATAAGAATTATTGGGTTGTACTTCATCATGGACTTTTTCAAGGATACTATTGGATGCATCACTATGATCAGGACAGAAATGCTCGAGAAAGGTTGACTAAAAGCCCTTACTATCAATCTTGCGTTGATTTTTGTGCTAAATGGGACCAAACCTCCTTTGACCCTGATTACCAGTCTCATAATCTCGAATACTTTATACCCATGGTAAAAAAGATTTTCGCGCGGACACCAGACTCTCACGTTTAAATTTCAGTCTTTCTGTATTAGGTGGCTCCGTATTTAGCCAGTTATAATGGCGGATTAGATGCAAATTATTAAAAGGTATACTCTGCTTTGACTGCTAATAATCGTAATGAAACCGCCCTCGGGGAACCTGTAAAAATTCCGATTTCTGGCCCCATAATTAGCTTCTTGGTTCCCTATACTCGTCAGATTATGGTGTTTTTATTAGCCCTTTTGGTCACAGCCGGAATTACTCTTTCAATTGGGCAGGGTTTGCGTCTAGTAATTGATCAGGGCTTTGCTGGGGAATCGATTGAAGGCCTTAATATCGCTATTGCTTTTATTATGGGTGGGGCGGTCATTATGGCCCTTGGAACATATGTTAGGTTTTACTTAATTTCGTGGCTTGGTGAGCGAGTGAGCGCTGATATTCGTGCAGCAGTCTTTAACCACGTAGTTAGTTTGCACCCGGCTTTTTTTGAGACAAATCGTAGCGGCGACATTATGTCGCGTTTGACTTCGGATACCACCTTGTTGCAGTCAATCATAGGTTCATCTCTCTCGATTGCACTGAGGAGCTCTATCAGCTCTGCTGGTGCTCTAATCATGCTGTTTATTACTAATTTCAAACTGTCATTGGTTGTTATCTTTGCGATTCCCGCCGTTTTATTACCGATTTTATATTTTGGTCGAAAGGTGCGGGACCTGTCTCGTAAAAGTCAGGATTCAGTAGCCAGCGTTGGCAGCTACGCTGGCGAAGTTATACAGCAGATAAAAACCGTACAGAGCTTTACCCAAGAGCCTCTAGAAAAAAAGGCTTTTGGTGAAGAGGTAGAGCGGGCTTTCCGAGTTGCTAAAAAGCGTATTAGCCAACGAGCGATTTTAACAGCGGTTGTCATTATGGCCGTATTTACCGCGCTCAGCGCTATGCTTTGGTTTGGTGGACGAGATGTAATCACAGGCCAGATGACAGGGGGTGATTTAGGAGCGTTTATCTTTTACGCAATGTTAATGGCAGTTGGTATGGCTTCTTTGTCCGAAGTTTATGGAGAATTACAGCGAGCTGCTGGTGCCGCTGAGAGATTAATGGAGCTATTACATGCACCCAAGGAGATCATCTCAGCTGAGATTATACAAGCTGAGGTGGAACACTTGCCCGCAGTTTTAGAATTCGAGAGCCTAAGTTTCAATTACCCCTCGAGACCCACTCAGGCTGCCTTAGATGGATTTTCTTTAAAGATTCCAGAGGGAAAGATTCTAGCGCTAGTTGGGCCGTCGGGTGCTGGCAAATCCACACTTTTCGCCCTTATACAGCGTTTCTATGATCCTCAAGAAGGGACGTTGTTGTTTGGCGGTCATGATATCCGAGATCTTGATCTCATGCGGCTTCGGCAGCAAATAGCAGTAGTAGAGCAGCAACCTACACTGTTTACCGGTGATGTTATGTATAACATCCGCTATGGAAAAACGTCGGCAACTGATGAAGAAGTTATAGCAGCTGCTGAAGCAGCTCATGCTGATGAATTTATAAGAACTCTACCTAACGGTTATGCAAGTAATCTGGGGGAGCAGGGCGTTCGACTGTCAGGGGGTCAACGCCAAAGAATTGCTATTGCACGAGCGCTGCTTAAAAACCCAAGAATTCTGCTGTTAGATGAAGCGACTAGCGCTCTTGATGCTGAAAGTGAATACAAGGTTCAATTGGCACTGGATAGGCTGATGAAAGATCGAACTACAGTCATTATTGCCCATCGCTTGGCAACTATTCTTCACGCAGATCAAATAGTGGTTATGGATGAGGGGCGAAATATTGCGGCTGGAAGCCATCAAGAATTGTTAGTCAATAACGCGCTTTACGCGCGCTTGGCGGCATTGCAGTTTTCTGCAGATGCCACCTAGCACCATTATTTTGATTAGCGCTTGATTCGTTCTGCCTTAATCCAGGGAAACTCACAAACCTTCGCGATCAAATCTCCGTTAGATGCTTTGACAGTGATTGTTGTTTCTAGGGATGAGATCTCTGTTGGTACGTTAGCAAACCCAATGTTTTTACCAAGCCGTGGAGAAAAAATACAACGTGACACATAGCCAACGCTTGTATCTTCGTGGAACACAGGCCAAGGGTTTTCTGGTGGAAGAGTGATTGGGTCGCCCTGAATTTCAATGCCCACAAGCTTACGTGCAGGGCCGGCTTCCTTAATTTTTTTCAGCGCTGCTTTGCCGATAAAGTCAACATCCTGATCAACGTCCACTAAACGATCCAGGCCGATAGTATATGGTGAGTCGTCCCTGGTAATGTCAGAAACGTAAGACAAAAGCCCACCTTCAATACTGCGTATCGTGTTGGGCGCGGCAGGGGCAATGTTGAACTCCAGTCCGGCTTGTTTGACTATGTCCCACAAGTCGTTCCCTTGTTTGCCGTCGCGAAGATAAAGCTCGTAACTCACTTCTCCGCTCCAACCAGTTCGACCAATTACCAGCGGAATACCTTTTAGAGAAGTCTCGCGAGCTCGATAAAAACGCAAGTCGTTATGTTCGCCATCGAAGAGCTTGTCAATTAGCATTGGTGCTTTGGGACCGCCAAGTTGCAAAGGTGAAACATCGGGCTCAAATATATTCACATCAAAGCCAGAATTGATAGCCACACCCTGTATCCAAAGCAAGACATCTCCATCACCAGGAGAAATCCAAAACTGATCAGGCTTGAGACGCAATAACACCGCATCATTAACAATACAGCCGTTTTGATCGGTCAGGATGATATAAAGGCAGTGGCCAATTTCACATTTAGCAAGATTGCGCGGTGTAAGTAATCGAACGAATTCATAAGCATCGGGACCATTGATTTCTATTTGGCGTTCTACAGAAACATCCCACATGGTCACATCATTGACGAGACTCTCATATTCAGATGCTGTTCCTGCGTATGCAGTTGGCATATACATGTGGTTATAGACAGAAAATGCCTTAGCACCATCTCTTCTAGTTGAATCAAAGAATGGTGATTTTCTAACCCTTGCTCCAAAAGAAATGGAAGCGTTTTTATTTTCTTCAGACATGGTATTTCCTCTTGTATGGCCCGAATTTTTCCGGATTTTAATCCCAAAATATGACGCGAGTAAATCAAAATTTCCATCTTTTTATAAGACGTTTTTTTTTGTGAATATTTGTTCTAAAAACGACATTTAGATACTTATTTTCCCCTGAAATCAGGGTGTGATTGAACCTTCAAAAAGACAAGAAATAGCCAGCTATGAAAATCGATATCGTTGTCGATAATGGTTTTAGAGTTGGGTTAATTTACAAGAACGTAAAATAGTGATCGTTTATAAAAATTTTGACGTACGCACTTGTGAATACTTGTACTATAGTTGTCCCTCCTAAAAACAACTTGGGCTTAACAATGAACCGTATCAAAATTGCAGCACTTCTAATCGTCTTGGCGTCCTGTGTTGTTACAGACGACAAGATCAAAGGTGTTGAAACCCTCAAGGTAGGTATGTCTACCGGTATCGTTCAAGGCTATATGAGTGATTCGGCTGCAGATGTGGCGGCTTGGGATGACATTCCGTTTGCGCAACCACCCGTGGGTGATCTTCGTTGGCGCGCCACGCGTCCTTTAATCGCAGCGAACCAGATAATTCGCAGTAAAGATGATACTGCTTGTGTCCAGAAAGCCAGTGATTACGGAGGTGTCTCAGGAGAGGGAATTGTAGGTTCGGAAGATTGTCTCTACCTCGATGTTAAAGCCCCAGCGGATTTCAAAGACAAAAATTATCCAGTGATGTTTTGGATTCATGGAGGCGGGAATACCACAGGGCTCAAAGATTTTTATGATTACAGTCGCTTAGTTGCCTCAAGCGACGTTGTTGTTGTGAGCACCAATTATCGCCTTGGTGGTCTAGGATGGTTTTCACATCCTGCGATTCAGGATCGTCAAGAGGGTGAAGACAAATCCACGAATTTTGGAACCTTGGACATTATTGAGTCACTCAAATGGGTCCAAACTAATATAGCTAATTTTGGAGGCGACCCGAATAACGTAACCATTTTTGGCGAGTCTGCAGGTGGCCACAATGTGTACGCATTGCTCGCTTCACCAAAGTCCGATGGGCTCTTTCACAAAGCTATCTCTCAGTCCGGCTACACTACCAGCCATAGCTTAGAGGATGCCCACAACCGAGATGGAGGTAATCCATTGGTGGAGAGGGGCTCATGGCAGATAGTTGAGTCGATTAATGAATTTAACGTCGAGCAAGATGACAATGAAAATCTAGCGATCCAACTTAGAGATTTGGATGCTCGAGAATTTATAGGGCTGTACTACCAGAAAGAGAGTATCGACAGCATCCCTTTAACCACCAGAGATGGAATTGTAATCCCTAAAATAGGATTGCTGGCAGCGCTCAGTGAGCCTGAATACGCCAAAAATATTCCTGTAATGGCTGGAGCCACTAAAGATGAGGTCTCTCTCTGGCATGGATTGCACAGATATTTCATGGAAACTGAATACCGCTTCACTAAACTTTTACCTCCCATTATTACGATCAAAAATCCTGAGTTGTTCGACCTCTGGGTGCGCACCCGTTCTCATGCATGGAAATTGCGTGGAGTTGATGTCCCGTTGACAGCTCTCGAGGCTGCCGGAAATCAGCAGCTTTATGCCTACCGGTTTGACTGGGATCACCAAGCAAGTTCGATGTTTGCAGACTTCCCTAACATATTGGGCGCCGCCCATGGCACTGACATTGCTTTTGTTACAGGCCAGTACACCTATGGGCCTATATCCTCTTACATCTACCCTGAAGGACCTGCTCGAGATCAGATGGAGCAGACTATCATGAGTGCCTGGAGCAGCTTTTCCTCTAGTGCATCTCCAGATACCGGGTCATCACTTAAATGGAATGCGTTTGAGAGTTCTGCGCCTGCATTTATTCATCTTGATAAGAATGATTTGCTACGAATGGATTTTGAACCAGAGTCAATGGACTCACTTTTAGAGTCCATTAGTGACCATCCTGTACCAACCGAATTAGAGAAATGTTTAATCGTATGGGAATCTCTGATCAACGTTGGCGATCCAGATTTGGATGCTTTTCGTCACTGGAATGATGGGTTTTGCGCTAAATTCGATGTGCTTCAGGAGCAAAAAGACATTCAGACACGGTTGATTGCTGAATTCGGTAGTATCGGAGTCAACTGAAGCAAGGGTTGACTCTCCCACTATTGATTTAGCGACAAAATTTAGAGGCTTTAGGCTCTCCCTCCCTTTTGGGGTGGAAAATGAAATAATGCATATTCGTATTGGCTGTACTGTTATTCTTGACCTAGATCTTAAGTATCAACTACTTATATGTAGTCACTTTCGAGTTAGGAGTACTCATGGCAAAATTACAGGCGTGGGGACTTAGGGATAAGCATTCAAACCCGCCAAATCAAATATTCGCGCCAGGGATCGAGCAATACCGACGCATGGCAGATGCTCCCGGTTTCGTCATGACCGCCGATGGAAATATCTTACGCTTAGACAGATTCCATGGAACGAATGTTAAGCGCCTTGACTATTGGGCGTGATCACGTAAACCCTATTGCCGATTCCACTTTTTTGCTAGGACTGTCACCTGGATTTATCTCATTTCTGGCAAATTGCTTTAGATTGCCTTTGATCTCTTCAAAAACTCTTCTGCTAAACGGTAATCGGCGCTAAACTTTGCGCATGAGAAAAGAATTATTCGAACTATCTAGCCAGCTCGGGAGAGCACTGCTACAGAACAAAGCATCTGTCACCACGGCTGAATCTTGCACTGGGGGAGGAGTTGCCAATGCGATCACAGCTGTCAGTGGGAGCTCACAGTGGTTTCATAGTGCCTACGTTACCTACGCAAACCATGCAAAGCACAATATGCTCGGAGTTTCTGAGGCTCTTTTATTGGATCAGGGAGCTGTTTCGGAGGCGGTTGTTACGGAAATGGTAAAAGGTGCAGCTCAAGCGGCCAGAGCGGATTTCGCTGTGGCAATTAGTGGCATAGCAGGTCCTTCTGGTGGCAGTCCGGCTAAGCCAGTAGGTACAGTCTGGTTTGCTATTCTTGGTCCCCAGGGGATTCGCAGCCTGAAATACCAATTTGCGGGTGATAGAGAGGCGGTGAGAGAGCAGTCTGTGCAAATATCTCTTCAACAACTCTTGCATCAAGTGTCTGAATGTACTACTGTACACCCATACAGTAATTAACAGTTTTAAAAATCCAATCACTTAGCAGCTATTGAAACAGAGGTATAGAATATGGACGCCAACAAAACAAAAGCACTTGAAGCGGCACTCGGTCAAATTGAGAGACAATTTGGTAAAGGCACTGTAATGCGTATGGGAGATAATACACGCCAAGCAGTTCCTGCCATATCAACGGGGTCTTTAGGGTTGGATATAGCTCTTGGAATTGGCGGGCTGCCAAAGGGTCGTGTTGTTGAGATTTATGGGCCAGAATCTTCTGGTAAAACTACCCTCACTCTGCAAGTTATTGCCGAAGCCCAGAAAGCGGGCGGAACCTGTGCATTTATCGATGCAGAACATGCTCTTGATCCGGTTTATGCAGAGAAGCTTGGGGTGGTGATTGATGATCTTATTGTTTCGCAGCCAGATACTGGTGAGCAGGCGCTAGAGGTCACTGATATGCTCGTTCGATCAGGCGCCTGTGATGTGCTTGTTGTTGACTCAGTTGCGGCATTGACTCCCCGAGCAGAGATAGAAGGGGAAATGGGTGACCACCATGTGGGGTTACAAGCAAGACTGATGTCTCAAGCGCTGCGCAAACTAACCGGAAATATAAAGACAGCTAATTGCTTGGTCATCTTTATTAACCAAATCCGTATGAAAATTGGTGTGATGTTTGGTAATCCAGAAACGACGACCGGTGGTAATGCCTTAAAATTCTATTCATCTGTTCGCCTAGATATTAGACGCATTGGAGCTGTTAAGGATGGAGATGAGATTATTGGTAACGAGACTAGAGTTAAGGTTGTAAAAAACAAGGTTGCACCGCCCTTTAAACAAACTGAATTCCAAATTTTATATGGTCGTGGTATCAATCGTAATGGTGAATTAGTCGACCTCGGCGTGAAACATGGACTGGTTGACAAGTCTGGCGCTTGGTACGCATATAAAGGTAATAAAATCGGGCAAGGTAAGGCCAACGTAGGCCTCTATCTTACCGAAAACCCTGAAATAGCCGCTGAAATAGAGAGTCAAATTAGGGCGAAAGAACTTGGAGATGTCTCTCCTGAGGCGCCAGCTCAGCCGGAGCAAGATTTTAGCGAAGAGTAAAAGATAGGTCATAAGAAAAAGCGCCAATGGGGCGCTTTTTCTTTTAGATTAACGGGTAACCACAATGAAAGATTTAGGTGTAATTACTCCAGCAAAACTAAGAAATGCCGCTATGGATCTGCTCACAGGTCGTGAATTTTCGAGAGCGGAGTTGCACTCAAAATTAAGTAAACGATTTGAAAATCACTCCGCAATAGACGATGTTCTAGACCAGTTATGCGATGATGGACTGCAGAGTGATAGTCGATTTACTCACGCTTTTGTTCGATCTCGTGTAAGTAGGGGGCAAGGTATAGCCCGTATTCGAATGGACATTAGAGAGAAAGGCATAGATCAAGAGTTGCTTGCCAAAATTCTAAACGAACAAGAGATTGACTGGTTTGACTTGGCAAGAGATGTGGCCCAACGTAAGTTCGGTAACGAGGAGGCGAAAGATCAAAAAGCCAAGGCCAAGCGCATGCGGTTTTTGCAGTATAGAGGATTCAATTTTGATCAAATAAAGTATGCCTTAGCCGCAGAGGTAATTGACTAACGAGCCTTTATTGAAGCTAATTAAATGCAGATGTTTCCAGATGGCTATTAAATATCTCAACTAACCTTTGTTCTACCCAGCTTCGTCCCTTCAGGTCTTTAATGAAACCACAATGGCCGCCATGATCTTGTCTCTCGACGATTAGATGATCCAAAGCGTTTATCTTGTCTACATCCTCGACCGGTAATATCGGGTCGTCTTTAGCTATTATCAGGTGAGCTGGTATTTCAAGAGTTTTTAATCTATCACCAGTTAGGGCATAAGATGAAAAATAATCTTTTGGATCTTCAAACGGGGTGAACTTTGGGACAAAGGTTTGATTAACGTCTTCCAAGGTTTTAATCTGATCCATTTCCGCGCTAAAGTCGAGCTCTGGAAAATGTTTTAGTTTTTTCTTTAGAGAGCGAGTCCATCTGCGGAAAAAATATTTCTCATAGATAAATAAGCCATTGTTCATCGCAGTCATTGCATTGTTAGGGTCGATTGGGGGGCAAATCGCGACTGCTGCAACTATACCGAGCTCCTTAGCGCGATCAGCAACGATTCTTAGGGTAAAGTTTCCTCCGAGGGAAAACCCTGCTAAAAAGATGTTCGAGTAAGAACGATCACCTGTAAAGCTCCTAATGGCATCGCCGACTTCTGCCAAAAGGGTTGAATTAAACAATTCTCGGTTAAGGTGATGGCTGTCACCATGATCTCGTAAATTTAGGCGTAATACGTCAAACCCGCTGCGTAAAAGGTAGGATGCTGTTGTCACTTGATAGGCGGATTGACTAGACCCTTCCCATCCATGGATTAAAATCACCAGTGGTTTAGTGTTAGTCGCGGGATGGATCACGTTCGATTTATCAAGCTCAGCGGTGAGTCTAACTCCTGCCTCTGTGGAGATGATTAGTTGCTCAGAGTTCAAACTTTTGATAATTCTTTTGGCTCTAAATTTTCGGGGTCCAACACTGTTCATAATGCTTTGTATATGAGCATTTTTTAAGAACGTAGGGGGTGAAAATTGGCTATAAATCATGGTTTTCAGTACATCAGGTCAATTAGATTGTTGTGTTTTAAGCTCTTCATGATAACTATGGCGTGTTATTAACGCTATGCTTAATATTTAGAATAGTGCGTGTTTTGTTTAATTGGTCGTCTCTAAATCCTCGGCACACGTATTAATGTGACACACATCACTGTTGGGTGGAGTTCCAAAGTTGCTACTTCCCTTAATAGATAGGCGTTATTATAGTAGTTGATAGGTCAGTCCATAAAAGGAGTCTGGTATGAAAATTAGCGGAGTTTTAATCACCTTTGTTTTCTCGGTTTTTTTTAGTAGTAGTGCAATAGCTGAGCTGCAAGGTTCAGAGGAAAGTAATGTTAGCGTGGAGTCTAGTGTCCTCGAATCGGCGCAAGACCTCGATCCTAAAGATTGGGGAATTCGTAATGGATGTATCTCGCGTTCCCGCATTCGACATATGCATTTTGTTGACGATGAGACAGCTATTATCGATATGATGGGTAAAAAGAAAGTCCTTTTGACCATGCGTCGAGAATGCCGCGGTATTAAAAGAGAAGGCTTTATTACACGAGTGCGCGGTAATTCGTTGTGCGCTAGGTTTGATCGATTCGAAGTGCTTGATACCGGCACATCCTGTGCTATTAAATCCTTAGAGCCATATATAGAGCTTGAAGAAGTCGAGGATATTGAGGACCCCAAAGATCCAAAAGATCAAAATGAAAATGTTGTTTAGAGGCTGAGGCATTGAAAATATATAGATCTTTTCTTTGTGCTTTGTTTTTTTTATCCCTCAATGTTGATGTTGCTGCTAATGATTTGGCATCTAATGGGCTGATAGTTCCGAGTAATTTAGTTCAAGGCTGTTTGGTTGTTGCCACTGTGGCACCGGGCTATAGCGTGAATTATAAAGGCAAGCCCCTAAAGATTAATGACAACGGGACGTTTATCTTGGGTCTAGGAAGGGACGCTGGTGAGGTAATGCGGCTTTTGGTTGTCGATGACAAAGGCCATCAAAAAGACTACACATTCCCCGTTGCAAAACGAAAATATAATATTCAGTCTGTTGAGGGAGTTCCGCAGCGCACGGTTACGCCGAACCCAGAGGATATCGCACGCATTAGGCAGGATTCTTTGCTCGTTAGAAATGCGCGGCAGGGAGTTTCTGATAGGCAGGACTTTTTGGCTGGATTTAGAAAGCCGCTAGAGGGTCCCGTGACTGGGGTTTATGGCAGCCAGAGAGTGTACAACGGCACTCCCAAGAATCCCCACTATGGCGTGGATTATGCGGCGCCCACCGGGACGATCGTGCGTGCCCCTGCCGCTGGAGTCGTTCAGTTAGCACATAGTGATTTATTTTACTCTGGAGGCACCCTTATCATAGATCATGGTTTTGGCCTCAACTCTTCATTTCTCCATTTAAGTGCGGTTTTAGTCTTGGAAGGACAAGAGGTAAAGCAAGGAGACCCAATTGGAAAAGTTGGGTCTACTGGAAGGGCTACAGGTCCGCACCTTGATTGGCGAATGAACTGGCTAAATGTGCGTATTGATCCACAATTAGTAATGGAGTCACTTCCAGCGGAGTGAGAAGACGTGTGTTTTGTTAGTTGTATTCTCAACGCACCTATCTGTCGACGCCGTAGCGGTCTTTATCTATTTTGCGTACAATGTTCTATTGCAAAAATGGATGGTTAACGTGGACAAAGAGTTATTAAGTATTCTGGTTTGCCCTGCGAGTAAAGCGCCGTTGGTATTTGATGAAGGTAACCAAGAATTGGTGTGCAAGGCTAGTGGGTTAGCTTATCCCATTGAAGACGGTATTCCAGTTATGTTGGAGTCCCGTGCTAGGATTTTAAGCGCTGATGAAAAGCTAAATATTTCACCTGTCAAACGCTCTGGGAAGAGGTAGTCAGAAATTATGACTGATCAAGTAGATACACTTTTTACTCGTATTATTAAGCGTGAAATACCTGCAGAGATAGTTTATGAGGATGACCTTTGTATCGCTATTAATGATATTGCACCTCAGGCCCCTGTGCATGTGTTGCTTATTCCTAAGCGGCAGATCCCTCGGTTAGCAGATGCTGCAGAAAGTGAGCGTGCTATCTTAGGGCACTTAATGCTTGTCGCTGGAGACATTTCTCGACAACTAGGGGTCGATGAGGCCTTTAGGCTGGTAGTCAACAATGGAGCAGATGCAGGACAAACAGTGTTTCATTTGCATCTACACATTTTAGCTAACCCAAAAGACAGTAAACAATTCTCAGAATCTGACACCGGCATCTAAGATATACTGATGCCCACGCATTGAAATCCGCATGATCTTGACTAAAAAGTGATGAAAAAAATGATGAAAAGCGCCGATATTCGAGACGCATTCCTAAATTACTTTGGCGATAAGCAACATCAAATAATCCCAAGTAGCAGTTTAGTACCTGACAATGACCCAACGTTATTGTTTACCAACGCCGGCATGGTGCAGTTTAAAGATGTCTTTTTGGGCGCAGATAAGCGAGGTTACAATCGAGCTGTTTCCTCGCAACGATGTGTTCGAGCGGGCGGAAAACACAATGATCTTGAGAATGTAGGCTACACAGCAAGACATCATACTTTCTTTGAAATGTTGGGTAACTTTAGTTTCGGAGATTACTTCAAGAGAGACGCCATCTTTTATGCCTGGGAATTTTTGACTACTGTGTTGGAGTTACCCAAGGAACGGCTGTGGGTCACGGTGCATATTAGCGATGACGAGGCGGCGGATATCTGGATTAACGAAGTAGGGGTTGATCCAGCAAGGTTGTCTAGGCTTGATGAAGATAACTTCTGGCAGATGGGTGATACAGGCCCCTGTGGGCCATGCACGGAAATATTCTGGGATCATGGTGATCATATTCCGGGTGGACCACCGGGTAGCCCTGATGATGAGTTGGACCGTTACATTGAGATTTGGAATCTTGTTTTCATGCAGTTCGAGCGGGATGCCGCCGGCAATATGACGCCATTACCCAAACCGTCAATTGATACGGGTATGGGCTTAGAGCGCGTAGCAGCTGTGATGCAGGGAGTTCATAATAATTATGATATTGACTTATTTCAGTCTCTTATCAAGGCCGCCGCTAAGGCCACAGGCTGCAAAGATCTCCAGGACAACTCTTTAAAAGTGATTGCCGATCATATTAGGTCCTGTGCCTTCTTGGTCGTTGATGGAGTTGAACCATCAAACGAAGGACGCGGATATGTTTTGCGTAGAATTATCCGTAGAGCCTTGCGCCATGGCTACAACCTTGGAGCATCGGGCAGCTTTTTTTACAAGCTTGTCAAAGCGCTAGGCGAGGCTATGGGAGAGGCCTACCCAGAGCTGGTTAAAGATGGGCAGCACATAAGCGATGTTATTAAAAAGGAAGAGGAGCAGTTTGCGCGTACCTTAGACAAGGGTATGGGAGTCCTTGAGGCCGCCTTAAGTGCTTTGACCGGTACAGAGTTGCCAGGTACCCTGGTATTCCAATTGTATGACACCTATGGCTTTCCGACAGATTTAACCAACGACATCGCCAGAGAGAAAGGTTTTACCCTTGACATGAAGGGTTATGAAGCCTGCATGGAAGAGCAGCGTACCCGAGCCAGGGCAGCAAGCCAGTTTAATCTGGATCATACGGAGAGTGTTCGTGTAGAGGGCTCTACAGAGTTTTGTGGTTACGATGGTACAGAGTTAGCGTCTACTATTATTGGCCTACATACCGAAGGTGAGGCCGTCCAAAGCGCATCTAAAGGCACAGATGTGTTAGTAATACTAGATAAGACTGTTTTTTACGCAGAGTCTGGTGGCCAGGTTGGTGATACTGGTGTGATATCCAAGGGCTCTGCAAAAATAGCGATCGCTGATTGTCGTAAGGTTGGTAATCATCACATCCATATCGGTCATATAGTTTCTGGAGAGTTTACAATTGGAGATGAGGTAGACGGGCAAGTTGACCAAGCACTGCGCCAAGCCACTGCCCTGAATCATTCTGCAACACATTTACTCCATGAAGCGCTACGACAAGTCTTAGGCGACCATGTGAAGCAAAAAGGGTCACTGGTTGACAGCGAGCGTTTGCGGTTTGATTTTTCCCATGGGGAAGCAGTTAGCCCTGAGCAGATTAGAAAGATTGAGCATATTGTTAATAGTGAAGTGCTCAAAAATACCGAGGTCACCACCGACGTGATGGGCATGGAAGATGCCAAAGCAAAAGGAGCAATGGCCTTATTTGGTGAAAAATATGGTGATTCAGTCCGCGTTGTGAGTATTGGAGCTGAATTCTCAGTCGAACTTTGTGGAGGAACTCATGTTTCTCGTACGGGCGATATTGGTTTATTGAAGGTATCAGGTGAAACTAGTGTCGCCGCAGGTGTAAGGCGCATTGAAAGTGTGACAGGCATGAAAGCACTAGAGTTTTGCGATAATCAACAGGACTCAATCACCGATATTGCATCGATTGTTCGCGGTAGTCGGACGACCGTAGGTGATAAAGTACAAGGAATTGTCGATGAAAATCGTCGATTACAAAAAGATATTGAGAAACTGAAAAACAAGCTTGCCAATGCAGCTGGAAGTGACCTTATGGCTGACCTTCGCCAGATAAATGGGGTTGGAGTACTTGCCACAGTAGTTGATGGAGCAGATGCCAAAAGTTTGAGAGGTGTAGGCGACCAAGTGAGATCAAAAATACAATCTGGAGTGTTTTTTCTCGCAGCTATAGAGGGCGAAAAAGCTGCCTTAGTAGCGGGTGTTACCAGTAATCTTACAGGCCATATAAAAGCAGGAGACCTACTTAAATTCGTCACATCACAGGTAGGTGGTAAGGGCGGAGGCCGACCCGATATGGCTCAGGGAGCGGCAAATAGCATCGAAAATCTCCCTGCCGCCTTAGAGTCAGTGTATGAGTGGGTAGAAGAAAACCTGTCTAAGTAACTCAAAAGACTTAACTTTTTAGTAATATTGCTGTTTAATCTGCGCGTTCTATTTTTCGGATTTATGTAATGAGCTTAATTGTTCAAAAATATGGTGGTACCTCGGTCGGTACGGTTGAAAGAATTGAAGCTGTGGCCAAAAAGGTAGCCGCTAGTCATCGAGAAGGCAACCAGTTGGTTGTGGCCGTATCGGCTATGAGTGGAGAGACTAATCGCCTTATCGGTTTAGCGAATGAAATAAGCTCAGATACTAATTTGCGAGAAATGGATGTGTTGGTTAGCACTGGTGAGCAGGTCACAATTGCTCTTTTGTGTATGGCTTTGCAAAAACTCGGTATTGATGCGCTATCGTTCACCGGCAGTCAGGTAAGAATCCTTACAGACAATGCTCATGGCAAAGCTAGGATTAAAGAAATAGACAGTCATCGCCTGCAAGGGGCTTTGCAGGCAGGAAAAGTTGTTGTTGTTGCGGGCTTTCAGGGTGTTGATGAAGAAGGAAATATTACTACCTTAGGGCGCGGCGGATCAGATACTACGGCAGTAGCAGTAGCTGCGGCATTACAAGCTGATGAATGCCAGATCTACACTGATGTCGATGGCGTATATACCACTGATCCTCGTTTGGTAAGCGATGCTCGAAGGTTAGACAAAATAACTTTCGAAGAAATGCTGGAGATGGCGAGTCAGGGTTCTAAAATATTACAGATTCGGTCAGTTGAGTTTGCGGGAAAGTACAGCGTTCCCCTCCGAGTCCTGTCTAGCTTTGAAGAAGGCCCTGGTACTTTAATTTCTCTTGAGGAAGATGATCAAATGGAAAAACCACTAGTTTCTGGAATCGCGTTTAATAGAGATGAGGCAAAATTAACGATTAGAGGGATTCCTGATCAGCCTGGCGTGGCATATAAAGTTCTTGGAGCCATCAGTGAGGCCAATATTGAAATCGATGTCATTGTGCAGAATGTCGCTAAGGACAACTCTGCTTCAATAACTTTTACGGTTAATAAAACTGATTTAAGCCAAGCAGAAGAGTTGCTTGGTGAAATAGCTAATGATCTTGGGGCCTTAGAGGTCGATTCTGATAAGCGCATTGCTAAGGTGTCTATTGTCGGTGTCGGAATGCGCTCTCATGCTGGTGTGGCCGCAAAAATGTTTGAGGCACTGTCAAATGAAGGAATTAATATCCAGCTGATCACCACATCCGAGATAAAAATCACAGTTGTGATTGAAGAACGATATTTAGAACTGGCAGTGAGAGCTTTGCATTCTGTATTCGAGCTGTCTGAACCAGGCACTGAAATGACTTAATATACGAACATAAATAGTATAAAATGTTAAGTTGGAAGAGTGGTCGGTTTTTTTATGGTCCGAAGGCACTTTGATCTAACAGAATTAAGGGCAAGATTGGACTATAGTGAAAGTATGCATTGACGCTTAACGAGTCCAGCGGAGAGGAAAATGTTAATTTTAACCAGAAGAGTAGGCGAAACCCTAGTGATTGGTGATGATGTTACTGTCACTGTGCTAGGTGTGCGTGGAAATCAAGTTCGATTAGGTGTAAATGCTCCGAAAGATATCGCAGTTCACCGAGAAGAAATCTATCAACGTATTCAAAATGAGAAATCCGGAGAAATTTCATCTGAAAGTGATGAAAATAACGATAGCGACGTTTGATTTTCCTACCAATGTGATATTATGCCGCCGCTAGACTAGGGCGGCATAGTTGTTTCTAAAACATTCTATTTTGATCCTATCAAGAGTATCACGGAGAAGTGGCCGAGTGGCTGAAGGCGCGCCCCTGCTAAGGGTGTATACGTTAATAGCGTATCGAGGGTTCGAATCCCTCCTTCTCCGCCATAAAGCTATTTTGACGTCTCCACAGACCTTGTTAACTCTCGCTTCCTACGTGGCTTATGATGAGATTAACCAAATAAGTAGATATTTAATTTAGCCTTCGTTCAATTAATTTTGTAACGACTGAATGTATGACTCAGTTGTGAAGTCGCGGCCAAGAAAATCAGAAACAAATTCTGCAGCTGGCTTGCTTCCGCCTACCTCCAATACCTTACGCCTATATTCATTTGCAACATCCTTATTTCTTAGACCTTCTTTCTCGAATCGTGAAAAAAGATCAGTGGCTATCGAGAGAGACCATTGATAAGTATAGTAATTAGAACTGTAGCCATTTAAATGCCCAAAGTTGGCATAGAAATGCGTATCCGGAACATGGGGATACGCGGCATATTTTCGTGCTAGTGATTGCATAGTGTCATCAAGCTCGAATGAGCCAGGCTTTTGGCTGTAGAAATTAAGGGATAAGTTTGCATAATAAATTTGCGTAGCGGTTCCTGTGGCGCGCCCAAAATGACGTGCTTGACTCATTTTTTCCACAAGCTCTCTAGGGATAGTTTCTCCAGCCGCATTCGTAGCGAATTTTTTCAAAGTCTCGTAATCCCATATCCACTCCTCGAGCATTTGTGATGGAGCTTCAACAAAATCGCGCTCCATCGACATGCCTCCGATAGAGGACCAAGACTGCGTCCCGGAAAACATATTGTGAAGCAGATGGCCGAATTCATGTAAAAAAGTTTCAACCTGGCTGTGCTCCATTAGCCCCTTAGGGAAGTTTTGAGCTAAACCAGACATTGGTATTCGTTTATCTTTGATTCCTGACCTCAGGGTCCAGTGTGCAGCGTGCTGGTATTTATCAGCTCTAGGATGATTATCCATGTAAAATCGGCCTAAAAGTTTGCCGTTGTCGATAATTTCAAATGTCTCAACATCTTCATGCCATGTTTCAGTATTCCAAGCATTTATCTCTACACCGAATAGATCTTCAGTGAGGGAGAAAATTCCATCTCGTACATTTTCATACCGAAAATATTCTCTTACCTCTTGAGCATCAAGAGCATACTGTTCTTTTCTTAAAAGATTTTGTATGTAGCCAGCCTGCCAGACCTGCACTGCTGTAGCAGATGGGTCATCCTCTTGGAGTCTTGAGAGAAATACTTCTAATTCCTCTTGCACAGGTTTATCTAAAGCTCCTCCTACACTATCAAGAAAGCTCTGAGCCTTCTCCGGAGATTCAATCATTTGGCTTGACATGGAAAGGCTCGCGAAAGAGTCAAATCCGAGTAGTGACGCTAATTCATGTCGCTTCGCAATGAGGTTTTCTAGTATAAGTTTGTTTACTGGATACCCTCGTGATCTCGAGGCAACACGCAGCCGTTTTCGCAGATCATCACTATGCGCGTAAGTCATGACGGGGTATATGTCAGGATAATCAGTGGTGATTGTTATGAGGCCATCCTCATCTGCAGGATGCGCATCAATATAATCTGCTGGTAGTCCATCTAGTTCTGTTGCAACAACTTTTACAGAACGAACATCATTTCGAATGTTTTTATCGAATTCATTTCCGATAGCGGTGATTTCTTTTTGTAATTCTCGAATCCTTTTTCTGGTGGCATCGCCACGATCTACTCCAGACCGTTTAAAATCATCAATGGCATTTTGAACCATAAATAACTCGCTGGCAGAAAGGTCACCCTGTCTAATAGCTGAGATCCGATCATAGACAGGACGAGACAGGCTAATCTGGGAGTAAAAATCGGACTGTTTTTCACTACACTCGTTTGCAGCTGAACGAACATCCGAGTCAGGATGTACTGATCTGATGTGCCAAACGTCACCAATTGGCACTAGCGCATCAACAATTTTTTCATACTGACCGTAAACGCTAGTCAGAGTGGCTTGTCCCTTCTGTTCCTCTAAAGCCTTCAACTCAGCTGAGGCGTTATTGAGAGCCATATTACAATCTGACACTATCTGTTCCGCAGTCGCAGTTGCTCGGATGCCGTCGACCAGAATCTCGGGCTGATGGCCGCTGCAAGATACAAGCAGTGAAACTGAAATTAAAGGAAAAAGGGCAGAATGGAGTAGACGTTTCATGTGGGGTCCTTGGCAGAAAATAATCATAAAATTCGGCGGTATCTTAGCGACAAATAGTCTCTCCCGCCATCAATAAAACTATTGATAAGGATGTTGCTAGCTATATATCAAAAATGGTCGCCTTAACACTTCCTTTAACTATCAGATTCCTTTTTTAGCTATCGGTTTCGGCTTTATTCTTTGCACTGCTGATACTTCAGAGGCTTTTTTTAGCACTTTAGAAGGGGTTAACTGTCTAATTCGAAGATTGTTTTTCCTCTTGCTATTGTCCGCTCCACTTTGAGATCTAACAACTGGGTAGTCGGTATGTTTAGCGGATTTTCACTTAAGATAACGAAGTCGGCTTGCTTGCCGACATCAATCGTTCCTTTTTTATCTTCTTCAAAATATTGATAAGCAGCATTGATCGTAACAGCCCTGATAGCTTCAAGGATTGAAATTCGTTGCTCTTGTCCTAACACCTGACCGCTTCGTGTGAGCCGATTAGTGGTTGCCCAAAGTAAGCGGATCATATTCGGCGGCACTACGGGGGAATCATTATGGACTGTAAAGACAATGCCTTTATCTAGACTGCTTTGGGTTGGGCTAATACGACTGGCGCGTTCTTCACCAAAAACTGAGTCTCGATGCCAATCGCCCCAGTAGAATGTGTGAGCCGAGAAAAAAGAGGGAATGGCTTTCATTTCTGCCATGATGTTAAGCTGGTCTTCTCGCACTGTTTGGGCGTGAATCATCACAGTACGATGATCAGGGATATTGCTCGTATCGATGCTGCGGTTTAACGCGTTAACAAACAGATCTGCAGCTGCATCACCGTTGGCATGGGCCAAGATTGGCGTGCCTGCGTCTATAAATTTGGCAAAAAGACCATCTACCGATTCTGCTGGCATGATCGGATAACCACGATAATCGTGAGCGCCGCCCTTTGGTGGTATCTTATACGGCTGGGTTAAATAGGCCGTTTTACCTTGTGGCGAGCCATCTAAAATCAGTTTAACGCCTCCAATCTTAAAACCATTTTTGTAATCGCTCAAGATCGGTAGTGGAGGACTATTCTCTCCAAGATATGTCTCATCAACCATCTGGAAAGACACGACGTCAATAGGGAAAGGTTTCTCATTAGCCGCAGATCTCAGTTCGTTTATCACACCCAGAGACGACGCCCCATCCTGTGCCGTAGTAATACCATATCGAGCATAATCAAGTAGGCCGGCATGTACTAGCTCATTTACATTTTCTGCCGGTGGAAGTAAGGATTGAATGGCAAAACCAGCTGTCTCCTCTAGTACTCCATTGGGTTTGAGGCTATCTTCCAACCTACGAATCACACCGCCTGGCGGATTAGGTGTATCCTCATTAATTCCTGCAATTTCCAGAGCCTTGGAATTAACCGCGGATAGATGTCCTGAAACATGGATTAACAAAATAGGATGAGATGTAGATACCTTGTCTAGATCGACGGTGGTCGGATGTCGCGCTTCAGCCAGCAAAGAATCGTCATAACCCATTCCCACAACCCACTCGCCTTCAGCTAGCTCTTTTGAGGCTATATGGCTTTTCAATGCCATGACCAATCCGTCCATGTCCTCGGCTGGCCCGACGGGAGGTGAAGCAACATTCGCCATCGCGGAGAGTCTTCCATGCCAAGCAACGTGACCATGAGCGTCAATAAAGCCAGGTAGTAGTGCGGAGTCCTCTAGATTGACTACCTCAGTAGTTTGTCCATCCCAATCGTCTCTTTGGCCAACGAAAACAATAGTGTCGTCTTTAACGGCCACAAAGTTAGCCGATTCAGATTGTTCGCTAAGGGTAATGATATTGTCTCCGTAGAAGGCTATATCGGCTTGCGGCGCCTTATTGCAACCGGCGAGCAACAATAGCGGCAGAAAGATAGCTAATCGAACATCTGTTAAACGTTTCAATGTCATTCCTCTCTTAATTGATGAAATTCGTGTACCATTATACAAAAAGATGATCACGTCGTTTCAATTAAAACAACGTTCTATTAAATCGTGAATTTTACCTATGTGTTTGAGATTTAGATGATTAAATATTCGTTGTCTGAAGAGCTAAGTGCAAGCCATTCCTATTGAACAGGGACTGCATGTCATCTCAGCTCGGTTTTGGCGATTAAACAGGAGTAATACAACCCAAAAGATGGCTCTATTATCTGAGATATCCTAGTCTACTGTTATGACGAAAAAGCCTTCATCAAAGGCAGGCTTCGCACTCGAATACCACTTGCAGCGTACACGGCGTTGGCCAGAGCAGGGGCTATACCCGGTGTTCCAGGTTCTCCGCCGCCACCAAGTTCATGGCCACTGTTTATGATATGGGTTTCAATACTAGGAGCATCAGACATTCTTAGGGATCGATAGTCGTGGAAGTTACTTTCAACTACGGCACCATCTTGAATGGTAATTTCTCCATACATAGCAGCGCTGAGGCCATAGATAATCCCAGATTCAATCTGTGCCTTCATTCCATCTGGCGCAATAGCAAGACCTGGATCAATTGCCGCAACAACTCGATCAACCGATACAGATTTATCAACAATAGATACCTCTACGACTTGAGCGACGATAGAGCCAAATGATTCTTGAAGCGAGATACCTTTTCCTCGACCCTTTGCTAATGGAGTTTCCCAGTTGGCTTCCTCAGCGGCTCTCTTTAATACCGCTAGATGCCGCGGTTTGTCCTTTAAAAGATCCAGTCTAAATTTAAAAGCATCCTTACCAGTAGCATTCGCAACTTCATCAATAAATGATTCGGTGAAAAAACCATGTTGAGAATGGTCTACGCTCCTCCAGGCTCCAAAAGGGACATGAGTCGGGCTACTAACATGGCCAATATCTTGAGCTCCTACAGCATAGGGAATAAGAGGTGCTTCGGTAGGTTCGGCTTTATTAACGTAGGTATTTTCCCATGCGAGTAGTTTACCACTCTCATCGATGCCACCTTTGAATCGACTTTGTATGGCTGGGCGATAAAAATCTTGACGGATATCTTCTTCCCGAGACCAAATCAGTTGAATAGGACGTCCTACAGTTTTCGCAATTTGGGCTGCCTGAATCGCATAATCTGGGCGAGATTTACGACCAAAGCCACCGCCCATTAATTGGTTGTGCAAGGTTACCTTCTCTTCATCTACACTCAACGCTTCTGCGACGGCTTTTCGAAATCCAAGAGGGTTCTGGCAACCTACCCATATTTCGCATTGACCATTGCTGATTTCTGCTGTGGCATTGAGTGGTTCCATACAGGTATGGGCGAGAAAGGGAACTGTGTAATCAGCTTCAATTACTTTTGAAGCATTTAAAAACTGGGTAGGAGTGTCGCCTTGTAATCGATCAGATTGACGTTCTTCAGACGCAGTAATATCTCTAGCAAATTGCGCAAAAATGTCGGTACTGGATCTTGCGGCTAAGTCTACATCACTCCATGTTATGTTTAGTGTTTCTCGACCTTTCTTGGCGGTCCAATAACTGTCAGCTATTACGGCAACCGCAGGGCTTGATTGAAAGCCTCCAATCATCATATTTGATTGGGCCTGGGGAAGTTCAATAACATCTACAACTCCCTCAATTTTACGCGCAGCTTGGTCATCTATGCTGACGATAGTTGCGCCAAAAACCGGAGCACGAATTACCGTTGCATAGAGCATCCCAGGTCGTCTAACATCCAACGCAAACTGAGCTGATCCATCGACTTTGGAAGGTATATCTAATCGAGGGACAAATTTACCGACGATCTTATAGTCTTCAGCTTTTTTGAACTCGGGTGTTTGCGATGGAGTCATTTTAGCAACTTCGTTGACAAAACTAGCATAGGGCTCTCGTCGAGAACTAGGTGTATGAACAAGGTGACTATTATCTGTTGTAATATCTTTCAGTGGAACTTGCCAAGCACTTGCTGCAGCTTTGCGCAACATCTGGCGAGTTGATGCCCCAGCAACTCGCATCCCGAGTGAGCCCGTCACACGGATGCTCGTGCTGCCACCGGTTACCTGAAGACCAAGGTTGTCCATCAGTTTCATCATGGCGCCATCGATTGAGGGCACAATAAAGTCGGGAAAATTAATACCTTTTAACAAATATTCTCTACCAATACTATAGTGAGAATAGGCGCCAATAGCAGGTGCTTCTTCAATCCGCATGTCATTCCAGTCTGCATCCAGTTCTTCTGCGAGCATTTGAGCGAGAGCAGTTTGAGCGCCTTGCCCCATCTCTGAGTGGGGGACCATTGCAGTAATCGTATTGTCCCTATCAATGCGCACATAGGCGTGTACAAATTGCCCTCCATCGTCTCCAAGTAGGTCAGACATTTCACCAGCTTGATTTCCTGGGCGCATAGCAACACCCACAATAAGACCGCCACCAGCGATAACGCCTGTTGTTAAAAATGCTCTTCTTGTCCACTTACCCATGATTTGTCTCCATCGCGTCGTAGAATTGGTCTGCAACTGAAGAACCTGCAATGGATTTGATAGCTTCACGGATACGGCCGTACATGCCGCAGCGACAGATATTACCGCTCATTGCTTGATCAATATCTGCATCGTTAGGATTAGGGTTCTCAGAGAGGAGCGCTGCGGCTGACATCAATTGCCCAGACTGACAATAACCGCATTGTGGAACCTGATGTTCAATCCATGCCTGTTGCAGTGGATGTTGTTCGTCGGAGTTAGATTTCAGTCCTTCAATGGTTGTCACCGCCTTGCCAGCAACACTAGCAATTGGTGTCACACAAGAACGAATTGCTTGACCGTCGATGTGGACTGTACATGCACCGCATTGTGCGATGCCGCAGCCAAATTTGGTGCCAGTGAGATCGAGCTGCTCGCGAAGGACCCAAAGCAGAGGCTTTTGTGGGTCCACCTGGACAGTTTTCTCTTTACCATTAACCCAAAACGAGGTGACCATTGCATTCTCCCTAAACTTGATTTATTTCATTAAATAATTGACCAGAAGTCATTGCAAGCAAATTATCTGAAATTTAAAAAAATTACACTTGTATTATAGGCTAATCATGGATCGACCAAAAAATGATGATAGTTTATGAGCTCTGGGTGCTGCGCGTAAAACAGTATTTTTAGTGTTAGTGCAAAAATAAGAAGTTTGTTTGATGTATAGATGTCTATTCTGAGCTAATATCTTTGATTATTAATCGATTGACTGCACAAAATAGAGGTTAAAATTTTGGACGCTCTTACATTCGAACAACTTCGTCTTGTTATTGTCGTGTACTCGTCCTCGATAATACCGCTTGTTCTCATCCCAATTCTTCACGTTAGAAACCTTATACCAAAATGGGTTCTACCGCTTTATGTACGACTATTTTTTATCTGTGCAATTGGATGGGAAATTTGGTTTAACTACGGTTTCGTGGCAGGAGATAACGTTGGAGTCAGAAGAGCAGATATATTAAATCAGCTAATTCCTGTGCATTTAAACTGGGTGCTTAATTCTTTGGCTGATGCAGGTGCAATTTGTTGCGGTGGCCTTTTGTTAGCGTGGCTTATATTGAGTCGCAAGAGTGAAGGGTTTAAAACTTGGCGATGGAGTGTGTTTGGGCTGCTCTTGGTAGGGTTTATAGGGCAAAATATTTTAGTAGAAATGTATCTATATCATGACCAGCTATCCGTGGATAAGCCGCTCTCCTGGGCACCTTTAGCGCCGACGGGCCCTTGGTTTAACCCTCTCTTATGGGAATACGATGGGAGATCAATTATGTTTCAGAGTCAGCTTCCGTGGCTGATTATGACGCCTTTGGTGTATTTAGAATTAATAAGAACTCTTAAATCATCGAACTCAGAGAGACTGTAATAAATAGCAAGTCGTAGCCTCCCAGAGGAGGCCACCTGCCAACGAGGAGCCCCTAAGCTGTAACGGATATTGCCTTGTCAGACTCTATACATTCATCAAGAAGTTTCAAAAAGGCAGCACGAGACTTATTTTTTGAGCCATTAAATGCTGTCATATTGAGCTGACTAAATCCTTTAGCCACAGCCAAAGCCGCTTCATCTAGGTGCTCTACAGGGGCGGTTTTATCGTAAAAGCCAGCACTAATAGCATCATCAGGCGACCATATTTCTGCATTAATGACAGCGCGATGGAAGTAATTAAGCGGAATCCGATAGCGAGCTAACTCAATACCAAAGTTATGCATGGTCATGCCAATCATGGTTTCATTGAGCCCAGTTTTGAATTCGCCGTCAGCACCTATCCTGAAGTCACAGGCCAGCATCAGAAAAGCACCCATGGCGATACAGTGTCCGGTTGATACTCCGA
>Ga0206679_10000561_pt1 | contig 31072 bp, 28 predicted proteins | sample M110012015metaG_FD_155464 | JGI IMG/M metagenome (GOLD analysis project Ga0206679, IMG submission 155464) | Ammonia-oxidizing marine archaeal communities from Monterey Bay, California, United States - M1 100m 12015 | ecosystem: Environmental > Aquatic > Marine > Intertidal zone | place: USA... | reverse complement strand
TTTATCCGCCATAAAAGATTCGGTTTCTTTTTCTTATAAATTATCAGATGATCAAAAAATTACGCTTGCGATGAGTCAGCAAGAGGCTGATGAGCAGAGATTTGAGTGCTATGGATTTGCTGGGATTACCGTTGGGTCTTGTGATGCGAGTGATATTCAGATTAATAGTAGTGATGCTAAATATAACGATTTACAGGGAGATCTTGTTTCAATCAAGGCCAAGACTGGCACAAAAGGCGTAACTTTCCATCAAAATAGTAATTCCATTTGGTCTGATTACTGGTCTTTAGGATTGCTTTCCACAACACATGATTACCGTTGGTTAAGTCCGGTAGAGGACATAAACTCCCCGTTTATTTTAGGGCTAATGTTTGATGGTGTAACCTTAGGTGAAGCAATAAATGATGCCCTTAGGATATTCCCTCAAAGGGACAGATGGCGTCTTAATCAGGTAAATTTTGGTGCTGGTAAGAGATATCCTATTTATAAAAATATCGAGTTTTTTTCCCATGCAGACCTTGTGTATTTTCATTATTCGAATTACCAGTCCGTGGCTACAATCCCTAAATACAATGTAAAAGTAAGGGCAGGTTTAAGTGTCGATTTTCGACCACTAATGATTGAGATCTATGGGAACTATTATCATCATAATCTTATAGGGTTTGAGCCCATTTCCTTTAATCAAAGAACCGAACATCACTTTAAACGCGCTTATGGAAATGTGGGCATAAAGGTTCAATTTCTCTTTTGATCTCTCTGTGGTGACTACTAGCAGGAGTTTCAGATATTTCAGCCGATATACTTGCTTGTATCTTAAATATTATTGTTGATTTAAAACGTTACACCTCTTGTCCATTTCCCATATTCTATAAATGACATAAGCCGTCGTTCTGAAGTTTTTAGCATGTGTATAATGTTCTTCTAAACTTGATTTTTCTTGGAAAATAATGAGATTTGCAAAGCAATTAAGCCGTCTTGGCACCGAAACGGCTTTTGCTGTGTCTGGTGCTGCAACCCAATGGGCCGCTAAAGGTCACAAAGTCTATCCCTTTCACTTGGGTGATATAAACATACTAACACCAGAGAGCATTATCGAGGCCACGGCTAAAGCGATTCGCGATGGCTATACGGGCTATTGTCCCGGAGCCGGGATACCCGAGTTGCGAGATGCTATTGCTCGCGATGTCGGCTTAAAAAGAGGCATTGAATACTCGTCTGAAAATGTCTCTATCCAGCCTGGCGGAAAGCCTGTTATTGGTAAATTCATCATGACGGTCATGGATCCTGGTGACGAGGTGCTATACCCTAATCCTGGTTACCCTATTTATGAATCTCAAATCGAATATAACGGTGGAGTAGCTGTACCATACGGCTATGTCGAAACGGCCGATGGATTTGCATTGGATTTAGATGCCCTGCGGGATGCAATTACACCGAAAACAACAGCATTAATTTACAACAATTATCAGAACCCCAATGGCGCACAATCTACTCGCGAAGAAATGGAAGCGGTAGCTAAATTAGCGTTAGAACATGATTTGTGGGTGCTTGCGGATGATGCTTATTATGAAATTCAATATAGCGGTCAACCAATGACCATTGCAGACATTCCAGGCATGCAGGAACGTACCGTTATTCTATATACCTGCTCTAAAAGATTTGCTATGACTGGCTGGAGACTTGGAGCGGCAATTGGGCCATCATCGGTGATTGATGTAATTAACAAGTTCAATACCAATGCAGAGTCATGCACGCCCCATTTCATTCAAAAAGGTATGGTTGCCGCCATTGAAGGTGAGATAGCGGGACCAAAAGATATCCTCGACACTTTGAGGGAACGTCGTGATGCCTGTATTAGTGGGTTGAACGCGATCGATGGCATTGATGTAGCTACACCCAACAGTACTTTTTACGTTTTTCCTAATGTTAATAGAATTATGGAGCGCAAAGGACTCAGTGATGTTAACTCGCTGATGGAGGGAGCTTTAAAGAGATCTAATGTATCTTTTTGTACAAGAAAGCATTTCGGGCGGCTAGTGGAAGGGGAGTCAAATCACTATATTCGGTTTGCGTACTCGGGGATTGATGTTCCAGATATTAATGCTGGATTGAAACGCTTGAAGACCTATTTTGATTCCGTTGACTAGATAATAAAAAGCCCCAAAAGACACTTGCTTTTGGGGCTTTACTTAATAGTAATTATCAAGTGCTATTTGGCTGCTTTGATGTCGATAGAAGAATACATTCTATAGTTTGAACAGGACTCAATAACTTCGCCAAGCGCAACGTCCTCATCGGATCCGTTAATCGCTGACCAGTATAGGTCTGCTCCAGCGCCTAAAGCTGATGCCTTGTTCGCATACAGGGCGTAAACATAATCAAAATCACCCTCGGTACCTCCGGCAGATGGGAAGATCATTTTTCGTCCTAAGTTATCTCCCTTCTCTTTTGCTGCGATGGCAAAGTTTTTGTACGCATTAAAAGCTTGTTGGCCAGTTACCCCTTCTTTCATTTTGCAATCAGAGTAGCGAACCATGCCTATTGTGCCCTCGCCCTCGGGAGCCGAAATTGCCCACTGCCAGGTATCGACTACTTGAGAGTTAGTAACCGGTAACTTTGCTAGGAGCTCGCCACCATTTGTTAGCCAATTTTCCAACCCAGCATACTGTGCGGTTGGGCTAGGCCAGATATTAAGCCAAACTACATCGTGAGTGGATGTGTTGTTGATAAAATAGGGCACCAACAGTGATGTAGCCATACTGTCATATAATCCAGACTCGTTTTGCCAGTCTTCAAAATCTTGGGCCCAATCGATTAAGTCATTCATATCTTTGCGGTCATTATATGACGCAACATAATATTCCGCTTTATTGGCAACAGGCTCATGTTCAAGTGCTTCCTGACCGTAACTAAGCACAGAACCAAGTGCTAACATTAAAAATAATAGTTTTTTCATGATTTTCCCCTATACGTTAGTATTTTTATATATGTGTTTCTAAATACTAGCACAAAAAAAAGAAGTTACATTTAAATTACCACCTGAGCTCCAAGGGCTTTATTTATGAATAGCCTTCCATTCTAAACTAAAAATGTTGTGGAGTTGGATTCGTATTGTAAGACTGATCCAAATGTTAGTTGATCTGCGAGATGTCGACGATAATGGGGACATTGCGCATTAACCGGTGGTTTGTTGATTGTGAGACATCTCTTTGGGCTAGAAGGGGGGTGCCTTCATAGCAGATGGTGTCGCAGAGGATGCCGTGCGCAAAACTTCCGCTGAAATTGATGAGCATTTTCATGCTTTTTTGGCATAAATTACTTGCAATGACCGTAGGTCAGTTGTTTAATAGCCCAATGTTAGATTACGAAATATCGGAGAGCTATAATGAATGCAACTGAACAGAGTGTGGTTGATGCAGCAACGGCAATTAACATGGAGGCTTCACTAAAAGCCCAGCGTGACAGTTATACCAGTGAAGGCATTGTCACCGCTGCTACCCGAATAGATCGGATTGATCGGGCTGTGGATGTATTGGTCAAATACTCTGAAGCCATCAGTGAGGCAATGAATGCGGATTTTGGTTGTCGGCCTAGAGAAGTCAATCTGATGACCGATGTCACTGGCTCTATTGAATGTCTCAAACATTGCAAAAAACACCTTAAGACATGGATGAAGCAAGAAAAGCGGCCTACTATGTTTCCGTTAAATTTGTTGGGTGGTCGTTCCACGGTTGAGTATCAACCGAAGGGTGTTGTAGGTGTGCTAGCACCATGGAACTTCCCCTTGGGTATGGTATTTGAGCCTCTAGCAGGGGTTCTTGCTGCAGGTAATAGGGCGATGATTAAGCCTTCTGAATTTACACCGGCCACGTCAGCTCTTATTGCAGATATGGTGGCTGAAGCATTTGACCCAGCTGAGTTGACCGTTTTTACTGGAGGGCCTGATGTGGGGCAGGCTTTCTCATCGTTGCCCTTTGACCATATGATTTTCACTGGCGCGACAAGCATCGCTCGCCACATTATGGCTGCGGCTGCTCGCAATTTGGTGCCTGTGACTCTCGAACTGGGTGGTAAGTCTCCTGTGGTGATATCTCGCAGTGCTGATATCATCGAAGCTGTACAACGCATTATGGTAGGTAAAATGTTAAATGCGGGACAAGTTTGTATCGCGCCGGACTACGTATTTGTTCCCGAAGAGCTAATGGATGAAGTAGTCGAGCAAGCGACTCTCGTGGTGAAAGAGATGTACCCCTCTTTACTCAACAATGATCAGTACACTGCGATGGTAAATGATCGTCACTACCAACGTATCACAAGCAACCTAAATGATGCGAATGAAAGATCAATTAAAACAGTGACCATTAATCCTGCTAATGAGGATTTCACCGATAACCCTACTCAAAAAATTCCTCCGACCTTGATTATCAATCCTGACGACGATGCTCTATGTATGCAAGATGAGATCTTTGGTCCGTTATTGCCTATTAAGAGCTACAAAAATTTTGAGGAAACTATTAACTATATTAACGATAAGCCTCGACCTCTCGCAGCCTATTACTTTGGCAAAGACAAAATCGAGGAAAAACGGTTTCTTACTGGCACTACATCCGGCGGTGTTTCGATCAATGATGTCATGTTCCATATGTTGCAAAAAGATTTACCCTTCGGAGGGGTTGGCCCTAGTGGAATGGGGGCTTATCACGGTATCGAAGGATTTAAAACGTTCAGCCATGCGAAGGGCGTCTATCGTCAGCCTAAACGAATTCCTGTTGCCAAACTGGCTGGGTTTATGCCGCCATATGGTCCAGCATCTGAAAAAAATATAAAGCAAAAGGTTAAAAGATGAACAATGACTTAAAGCGCGCTCGGACTAACGATGAGAAATATTTTCGTCGCACACAGATACTGGATTCGGCGGAACTACTTTTTGAAGAAGTAGGCTATGAGTCCTTTTCAATGGCTAATCTGGCTAAAATAGCAGGTGTGGTCAAAGGTACCTTGTATTTGTACTTTAGAACTCGCGAGGAGGTGTTTTTAACCTTATATAACCAGAGTCTTATTCGTTGGAGCGGGGTTTTCTTGGATGGCTTACAGCCAGGAATGAGCGACCAAGACTATGCTGAGACCTTGTATGAGACGGCTATGGCGGATGGGAGTTTTGTCCCTCTTTTGGCCCGTCTGGAGCATGTAATTGAACATAATGTGTCGATAGAAAAATTAGTGGAATCAAAACGCGGCTTTATCCAGCGGATAGGGTTTATTACTAATGCTACTGAATCAGCTATCTCTCTCAACCAAACTCAAGCTGCTGAGGTTGTGAGAACCATGGGAGTTCTATTGGTGGGAGCAACTAGAGCAGATCAGGCACCTAATTTGGATGGAGAAGAAATTCCAGCAGATGTACAGTCTCTCATGGACTTATTTTCATCAAAAAACATGTTTATTACAAATGCCTGCCGCATTATTGCTGCAATTCGTGCTGATGGTGGATGGGACCAAGGTAAGCATTGAGTTCTTTTGGCATCTAACAGATATCATACTTTTTAAGCGTCAGATTTCCCTTTGAAAATAAGTGTCCTACTGCCTAGCCTGTTATAGAATATATTCTTATATTTTAATTTGGATTCAATCATGGGCAGAGCCTATCAAAATCGTAAAGACTCAATGGCGAAAACGTCTGATGCCAAAGCTCGGGTCTACAGTAAGTACGGTCGAGAAATTTATGTTATTGCGAAATCTGGGGGCGTTGACCCCGCAGGAAATTTAAGCCTTCGTAGTGTTATTGATCGTGCAAAGAAGGATCAGGTGCCAACTCACGTGATCGATAAGGCTATAGATAAAGCCAAGGGTGGTGCGGGGGAGAATTTTGAAGTTGCCCGCTATGAAGGCTATGGACCTGGAAACTGTATGGTCATCATAGATTGCTTAACGGATAACGCAAGTCGAACGTTTAATGATGTGCGCTTATGCTTCACTAAGACAAAGACGAAGATAGGGACTCAGGGTTCTGTCAGTCATATGTTCGACCACTTAACTATTTTGAGATTTTCTGGTCAGGACGAAGAAGAAGTTTTAGATGCATTGCTGATGGCTGATGTTGACGTGGTTGATATTGAAAATGAAGAAGGCATGCTGACGGTTTTTGCACCCCATACTGAATCATTTAAAGCCAAGCAAGCATTAGCCGAATCCTTTGGAGAGATTGACTATGATGTCGATGAAATCCAGTTTATAGCGCAGAACACAACCACTCTTATAGGTGAGGATGTTGATGTTTTTGCCACTTTTATGGATATGTTGGAAGATCTTGATGACGTTCAGAATGTATTCCACAACGTGGCATAGTTGAACAAGACCCATAATTGACGCGTACAATATTTTGAGAAACTTCTCAGAGATTAACCAGTGATACGAACGGACTAAGGTGCAACCATGATTAACTGTAATTATTTCCGAGCTTCAAAGACGCCTCATTTCCTAAGGCGCGTCATAGGTTCTGCGGTAGCAATAGTGATGGTTACTCTTTCATTGCCTTCAGTAGCGGATACACAATTAATTCATGCGGGGACTCTACTTGCGGTTCCAGGCCAAGAGCCTCTGCAAAATCAAACGGTGGTTATCACAGATGGCAAGATTGTATCGGTTCATGATGGTTTTTTAGCTCCAAGCGATGTTACCACTGAAGCAAGTGTGATTGATTTATCTTCGAGTTTCGTTATGCCTGGTTTGATGGATATGCATGTTCATTTACAGGGAGAGCTAGGACCAGAAAATGACAGTGAGCAGTTAAAAATGTCCTCGGCAGATGTGCTTGTTGAAAGTGTGCATCATGCCAAGCTCACGTTGCTTGCTGGATTTACCACGGTACGAGATGTTGGTTCACAGCCAGAGCAGATGTATGCTCTGCGAAATGGAGTCAATAAAAACTGGGTGACTGGGCCTCGCATAATTGCTTCAGGTAATGTTTCAGTTACTGGTGGGCATGGCGATATTGATGGCATTAGTCCAGACCTGATGGAAATGTACACGGCTAAAACCATATGTGACGGCCCTTATGATTGCCGCCGAGCTACCCGTCGTGCAATTAAGTTTGGTGGTGACTTGATTAAAATCACATCTACTGGTGGTGTTTTATCAGACACCAATACTGGTACCTCTCAACAGATGACAGAGGGTGAGCTAAAGGAAGTCGTGGATACTGCTCATGGGCTCGGTCGTAAAGTTGCCAGCCATGCTCATGGTGCTGATGGTATCAATGCGGCTCTTCGTGCAGGGGTTGATAGCATTGAGCATGGAAGTTATGCCGACAAAGAAAGTGTTCGACTGTTTAAAAAGACGGGTGCTTACTTAGTTCCAACATTGTTGGCGGGCCATACTGTAATGAAGATGGCTAAAGAAAGCGATTTTATGTCTGATGCTATAAAAGCAAAAGCCATTGATGTTTCCTCGGCGATGGCTGGCAACTTCACTAAGGCTTATGAGGCAGGTGTTAATATCGCTTACGGAACTGATAGCGGTGTTTCTCGACATGGCACAAATGCTTACGAGGCAATTTTAATGTATGAGGCTGGCATGAGCACTTCTGACATCCTCAAGTCTGCCACGGTCAATGCTGCTGATCTGATTGATCATAGTGACTCATTAGGAACTATTGAAGCGGGGAAGCATGCAGATATTATTGCTACAGCAATAAGTCCATTAAAAGACATTACAGCACTTTTAAATGTTGATTTTGTAATGAAAGGCGGAGTTATCGTTAAGCAGTAATATTGAGTTGGTCCCAGTATTGGAACGTTTCCACATGACCGTCGTGTTCCTAGTTTTGTCGATGTTTACTATCGGCAAGCTGTCGTTTCGAATTGGCTTTGGTGTCAGTGGTTTTTCCTTGATAATGATATGGGGAATGGCTGCTGTGATGGCGATTAGTGCCTCTCGGGTTTTCTATTTTTTTAACTATAAGGATAAAAGGTTCTGACATGATCGGTTCTGAAATACTGTTTCCAGTATTGGCCCATATTTTATTGGTCATTATTATGTTTTTCGTTTTAGGAGCTCGAAAAGGAGCTGCGGTTAAAGCGGGGCTTGTTAGTCGAGATAACACTGCACTCGACAATAAAGCATGGAACGATGACGTGGTGAAAGTCTCAAATAACATAGCCAACCAATTTGAAACGCCCGTTTTATTTTATTTGCTCTGTTTGGGGGCAGTCGTTGGGGGAGTGTCTGATACATTATTGATCGTATTGGCATGGTTTTATACGATGTTGCGATACTTTCATGCTTACGTGCATGTTACTTCAAACTACGTGCCCCTTAGGATGAAGGTATTTATTATTTCGCTGATAGTAATTTTGATTATGTTAGGTTTGATCGCGGCGAGGCTGTCATTAAAACTGATCGCTGTATGACCTGATTTTATTGCCGACGACAAAGGCTAATAGGCAATCCATCAGTAGGCTTTGATATAGGTGACTGCTGCACTGGCATTTCGTAACCCTTGGGGACACTCCAGCGGTAATTTTTAAGCATTTCAAACATCACGAGTTTTATTTGCATCTCAGCAAAGTGTAGCCCAATGCACATGTGGGCACCGCCACTGAATGGAATCCAGCTATAGGTATGTCGCTTATGCTCTTTGCGCTCTTCATTAAAACGGAGAGGGTCAAATGCTTTGGGATCATCCCAGTAGTTGGGACTGTAGTGAGTGTGTATAGGGGAGGTGATGACCATAGCATCAGCGGGAATTGAATAGCCCTCAAACTCAAATGCTTTGTTGCTGAATTTAGGTAATGTTGAGAGAGGTGGGTAAAGTCTCAAAGCCTCTTTCATAACCCACTCTGTCTCGATCATTTTATTGAGATCTGTTAGCTCTAAAACCTTTCCCTCTAGCCCTGACATCTCCACCCACAATCGATCTTGCCATTCCGGATTTTTTGCTAGAGCATAAGTCATACTCGTCAATGCACTTGTAGTCGTATCGTGAGCAGCCATCATTAAAAAATTGATATGATCAATAATTTCTTGGTCTGTGTAAGAGCTCCCGTCTTCATCTTTAGCTCGACACAAGATCGAAAAAAGGTCTTGCCTACTGCTGGTCTTTCGCTCTTCTATCATAGGCTGGAAGAAATCACACATAGTTTTTCGGGCACGAATGCCTCTCCACAAAAGAGTCCCTGGAAATGCAAAGGGAAATCGCCACATGGAGGCGGCAACAGTTGCTTCAAAGGCTTCGTTGATTTTTTTAGCGTCTGGCCCAAGATCCATACCCAAGAATACCGTTGCGGCAAGGTCTAGTGTGGTTTGCTTGAACTTGGAATAAGCAAAGACCTGTTTATCGCCTAAGGTTGGTTGCCAGTCTGCAATGCATTGCCCTATTTGCGGAGCCATTTGCGAAAAATATCCCCGCATTGCTTTACTTTTAAATCCTGCCTGCATAAGTCGACGATGATATCGGTGATCCTCCGCATCCCGCAACATCAAACCATTTGGGAAAAGACGTCCAATTATTTGATCCCATGCTTTTTTATTCGATAGCGTGTTATCTGGGTTCAGCAGTGCAAAGCGATTGGCATCGGCACCAAATAAATGAACAACCTCAAGTTTGCCCACCTTTTGCATGACAACATTGCCATATTTTTGGTTTAAATATTGCGTGTGTTTCAGTGGATCAGAATAACTAAGTGAAACCAGTCGCCAAGACTCTAGGTGGCCTATTTTTATTGGCGTTAGTGGCTTGGTCTTAGTCAACGGCTGGGTACTTGGGCTGTCCAACATATTTTCTGCCTTTTAAGTTAACCAAGGTCTTGAATGTGGACAATGGAAATTATCGATAATGGTGTGTTTGATACTCATTGATTTGTTTCTGCTTGACCAATTTTATGCATCCCTCAGGATACTATAGAAGAGGTCTTGTAAGTTTTAAAGAACAAAGAGTGACTTAGCTCACAAAAACAACTAGTCAGTGACCTATGGCTCGTAATGAGTTAAATTGGCGATCGTTAGAGCAAGCGCTTGTTGGGTAATGAATACGGTTTTTACCCTCAAGTACTATGATGATTTTGATCAGAAAACAATTTGGGAGTTGATGTGAATACTAATGTAATAAAAATAATTGCGGCTGTTCCAGGTATACCAATGTTAGTGAATGCGTTGTTGTTTATCGCACAGCCAGAGAGAGTGACTGCTGATCTGGGAATGCCTCTTCTTGAAGGGGTTGGATTGAGCACCCAGTTGGCAGATTTAGGTGCATTTTTTACTTTTTCTGCGTTGTTAATATTTTATGGTGTGCTCAAGTCAAAAGGTGAGTGCTTGAGAATTGTGGCACTGTTAATAGGCCTAGCTGCGTTCTTAAGGATCGTGGCTTGGGCGGTTAATGATGCGGCACTGGCAAGTGCCTTGATAGGAGCAGAGATCTTACTGGTAGTGTGGTTGTGGTTATCGGCAAAATATATAGATAAATTAAAGCAAGTTAATGGAGCAAATGAATGAAACTAATACGTTGGGTTTTGGGCAGAATTATCTTACTTGTTGATGCTCTTACATCTCCTAAACCTATCGCGCGTGACCTCTCGGCTCAAAAAGAGATTGATCAGATGACCGCATCGATGTCGATGTATCAGTTTAGCACCTGTCCATTCTGCGTTAAGGTTCGCAGAGAACTCAAACGCCATTCGCTGAATATTGAATTACGCGATGCTAAAAATGATGCTGAGGTAAAAGCGGAATTGGTGAGAGAGGGTGGGCGACATATGGTACCTTGCTTGCGCACAGATAAACCCGATGGAACTACGCATTGGCTTTACGAGTCAACTGATATCATTGCACATTTAAAAAGGGAACTCAGCTTGTAGTCAGACCTAGGTAGCGGTAGGCGGGTTAACCCTCCTACCGCGGCCATGTGGTTTAAGGATTTAGGAGAGATTGCATCGTACTCAAATAATCTATCCATGCATCTCGACCTGAGTCCGTTAAGTGCACAAGTGTTTGGGGTTTTTTCCCGGTATAACCTTTCTCTTGAGCTATGTAGCCAACTGCTTCTAACTTACTGAGGTGTGTTGACAAATTACCATTGCTCGCACCTGTTTTATCCAGTAATTCTGGGAAACTAGCGGGATTTACGGCTGATAGATAGGCCATGATCCCCAAGCGAAGTCTGCCGTGAATAACCTCATCAATCGCTTCAATGTCCACAGATGGATGTTTAGGCGACATGTTCAGCCCTCATAGTCTTTAAGGAGGGAAGAACCACGGTAATGAACGCAAAAATTGCGGCAATAAGATAGAAGTGCGATTCTCCAAATACCGTAAAGCAGGCAATACTCGCAGCAAAAGATGCAGTAGCAGGATAATACATCCACTTGTAATGACTTGTTCGTGCGGTTACTCCGTAGGCAAGACCTTGGCCACCAAAACCAACAATGGGTATAAAATCAAAAAGAGCGGCTGTTCCAGAGCCAAAAATCATGCTCGAAGTAACGCCAATCCATAAGCAACCCAGCATAATTGAGAACATAACCCATACAGATTGCTCTACCTTATTTGCTGTTGAATGAATGCCTGACTTTTTTTTCACTCTAGATCCGAGTATTGCACTACCAACACTACCTAATATAGCAAAAGCCACCCACAGGTAACCCAGCGACGGAGCCTGCGCGGCGATCTGTCCGGTGACTATTGCCCAGTGTGAGCATAAAGTAGTTGAGAGTAGGACTCCCCACATTAATCCAAACGGCCCGCCGGCTAAAGGGCTTTCTTTTGCCGATTTGGCAATGCTAGTAGCGTAATTAATGTCTTCGATAGCTTGTTGAGATGTCATGATATTTCCTTATATAAGTGAATGTAAAACTAGTTTGTAATACAAACTAGTTTTTGTAAAGAAGTTTATGTTGTTCACTAGATTAAGCTGTGAATAATCGTGCAGTGGGTTTAATAGTTCTCGGGCCACTTGCCTTTAAAGTTTGTGTAATAACTTTGTACCCAGGCGATGTTGCGCTCATGATCATCTGAAATATCTAAGAAGGAATCTAGCAGTATTCTTTTCTCTCCGAAGTCAAACGCGGCAAGGAAGACCTTACCTTGTACTGCATGCGCTATCCTAAGGAAGCCTGATTTTAGCCTCTCAGTCTTCGCTCGTGTTCCTTCAGGAGATATAGCAAGTAAAGAACCATTAAGTTTAGACATATTGTCTATAGCAACATCTGTCAGGCCAATACCTGGCTTGCTCTTATCAACTGGGATACCACCCATATAGATTAAAAACTTCCCTAAAATAGGTTTATTGAATAAGCTATGCTTGCCAAAAAAGGAGATCTTTGCATCCAGCCCCAAAATTGCAGCAAAACCAAAAACGCCATCCCAGTTGGAGGTGTGTGGACCGACAATGATGATGATGTTCTGATTATCCGATATTTCAGGTAATGATCCTTCAACTTTCCAATTAAAGGCTCTAAGAAACCACTTTCCAATTAATTGCACTAATCTTGGGCGAGAGGCTCTGTATCTTGTGGGGATTTGCTCGCTAGAAACTGTTTTATTTTCAAGGGTCATTTTTATTTGGTTTAGATAATAAGTAGGCTCCATAAGCACCAAAAAGGCCACAGGCAGAGATAATTAAATAGTAAATCTTATAACCAAGGCCGCCGGGATATAGCTCTAACAGTGGGGCGCTAATTAGTGGTAGATACCATTCTGGGAAGTATCCAATCATTGAGATCATGCCGATGGCTAATCCCTTTATTTTATTGGGGATGTTGCATCCGCCCAATGTAGCCCAGTACAAGCCTCGGACACCGTAGGTAAGCAAACCGATAAGTAGTACTAACGCGATCATCATAAAAGTCGCAGATGTGGTAGGCAAAAAAGCCATCATCGAAAGTGATATCGAGGCAAGTACCAGCAGTATAGAAAGTACTTTTTCAGGATTCGACCAGTCACCAATAAACCCAGCAGCAATGCCACCTATTGGTCTCATCCACAGCTTAGCCACGGTTATCGTGCCAACTGCCACCGCCGTGAGGCCGAAGTTCTCTTGTAGATAGGCTGAGAAGGAGTACGTAGCATAAAATAATTGATAACCACAGACTATACATAGGGCGCAAAGCCAAATCTCTCGACGCCTAAGCACATCCATTAAATCCTCTATAAACGGTCTTGTACTTGGCCCTTCTTCTACTTCAGATTCTTCTTCGAAATCATCAAGGAGCCAATAAACCAGAGGAGACACGATAAGTAAAACGCCAACGTAGAGGTAAATAACCTGCTTGAGAGCAAGGCTTGTTGTCCCATAACTCTGGCTCAATACATAGGCAAAGATTGCGACAGCAACGGTTGCTAAAAGTGCTTCAACTAGCCCTCGACCACCATCCAAGATGCCAAAAAACCGACCCTGCTGATCTGCCCGTGCGAGCATGGCTACCAACTTAATGTGTGCTGACCAGAAGGTTAAGCCGGTCGCTATCCCCCAAGCGCCATAGATGACGAGCAATGCATCATATGAAGGCATGGTTGAGAACCAAATTCCCAGTAATCCGGTCGCTAGCAACGAAAGAGAAAGTAGCTTGCGGGACGAAAAACGATCGGCTAGCCATCCACTAGGAACATAAGTAATGACAAAAATAAGGCCGAGCATTGAGCTGCAATAACGCAATTGTGTTTGGGTAATGTTAAATGACTCTAATATCGAAAGCTCAAAATTTTGCCGCAAATAGAGAAGAGGATAAATAGCACCTGCGGCAATGACGATGAGCGCAAGTTGGCTATAACTCCTAAGAGTAGATGACGTAGCTAATTGCAAAAGGACTCCAAAATATCAAAATATGGTGAGCAGTGTAGCCTAATCGTATCTGATAACAAACTGTTCGAAGGGGTCAACTTGCAATGCTCATTTTTGCCACAGGTTTTGCTATGTTAGGGGAAACGCAGCTACTACTTTTAGCTATTGATTTAATAGACTAGCAGCTAAAAGTGGATGTTTTTACATAGGTATACGCTTAACGAAGGCTGTTACTCGGTCTGCAAGAGCTTTTGTAGAGGAGGGCGATAAAAGATCACCTGCTAAGGCATGAAAGTCTGGATCTTCAGTCTCATTGAATTCAATAATCTCTTTTTGTATTGAGCCAAAACGGTGAAACGCTTTTTTAAGTGCTGGTACGCTTATTGTTTTATCCTTGGAGGAATAAACCATGAGTGTTGGAGTGGAGATCTCATTAAGATCTGCATCATTAACAATTTTAACCAGACCCATCATGGGTAACATAGCGGCGGTGGAATAATCATTCGCCCAATATTTTTCATGCAAAGGATTATTTGATTCCCAATGGCGCGTTTTACCAATTAACATCTCGGCAATTTTTTCACCCCAGGGCCATAAAACAATGCTCATATTTGAGTTTGCGGGATGAAAATTTGGCGACAAAAGAATTATTGCCTGTACATCCTTGTTGCTAGGCTGCAAAGAAAGCCATGTGATCAGTGTAGATCCTGTAGAGGTGCCGATTAAAACAACCTTGTTGCCTAGTCTGCGACCTATTTTAAGCGCTTCGTTAGCATCATTAGCCCATCGATTGACACTGCTATCAATCATGCCCGATCCACCACGACCATGGCCGGCTAAGCGGGTATAAAACAAGTTGGCTTCTAAGGAGCTTGCGATGATGTCAGCTAGTGGTGCTAATTCTTGTCGAGTGGCTGAAAATCCATGAACAAATACAATAGAGATATCTGTTTTCTCTCCAGGTACTCCCGCCCAAATGATTTTCTTTTCTGTACCCTCGATAATATCTTCGAATTGAGATTCCGATTCAGATAAATAAACATCTAGATTACTTGGAAGTACTATTTCATTTAACGAAATTTTCATATCTACTTGAGGGCCTGACAGGGCGGCAATCACTATTAGGGTAATAACCGCTCCCACGAAGTAGATCATCTTCATACTTCAAGCGTCACTTTTAATGCTCTCAAGACCCATAACAGCTAATGGCTGAACCATTGCTTGATAACCAAGAGCGGCTTTACTTGAGGCGTTACCATCAGCACCGCGTTTCGCTACTCCCTGTGTAATTGCAGCTAGCCTGAAGCAACTGAAAGCAAGATAAAAACCCCAGTTATCTATTCCATCAATACCCATACGCCTGCAGTAGCTGGCCACATAGTCCCTTTCTGAGGGTATTCCTAAACTTTGTGAGTCTATTCCGCCGAGGCCGGACATAACATTCTTTATCTCGCGATAGGGAAGTCGAAGCCCCATGCATTGGTACGCAAGGTCAGCATAGGGGTGCCCTAAAGTAGATAACTCCCAATCTAAAACGGCGATGATTTTTTGATCAGCTTTATCAAACATAAGATTATCAAGGCGATAGTCTCCATGTACCAGAGCCACTTTGCCATCGTCTTTAGGAATGTTTGCCGACAGCCAATCGATCAGATCATTCATCTCCGGGATATCAATTATCTCCGACGCCCGATATTGGCTCGACCAGCGATTGAATTGGCGATCATAGTAATTGCCGGGGCGTCCATAGTCCGACAGGCCCACTTTATCAATATCAACGGAGTGAATAGCAGCAAGAACTCGATTCATCTCATCATACATGTGGCTGCGGTGATTATTATCAGAGGCTTCTCCAAGTTTTGCAGCCCAGTGGACATTACCATCGCAATGCTCCATTAAATAAAACATGGACCCTATAATGTCTGAGTCTTCGCACAGATGGTTTGCTTGAGGCACTGGAACCTCTGTGTTAGCTAACGCGCTAATGACGCGATATTCTCGATCAACCGCATGGGCAGACTTGAGTAATTTACCGGGAGGTTGTCGCCGCAATACATAACTACCTGAAGGGGTGTCGATTTTGAATGTGGGGTTGGATTGCCCACCAGAAAATTTTGTAGCCTTTAACGGCCCTTCGAAACCTTCCATGTGTTGACTGAGATATTCAGCCAGTACTTTTTCATCCAGCGTGTTAACATCCGACATAAAATCCTCTTTTATTTTTACAATAAGGGCAGGTGTTTTAAATCTATTACTAAGACAAAGGCTAACATAATGACAGTGCGTGTGCCATAATAATTCATGCGCTTTCCCCTCCTGTGCATCATATCAAAGGGTTAGGCTAAATAATGATATTTGAGGTATAAAAATGGCAGAAAATCATATTTTATATGGAATCCCACACTCTTTGTATACAGGTCGCGCAAGGTCTTACCTAATCAAAAATAGAATCCCTTTCAACGAGCTTTCCTGTGGCCATGAGAGTTTTAAGGCTGACATAGTGCCCAAAGCCAAACTTGCGACCATCCCCGTGTTAAAGACTACTTCAGGAGAGATTATCCGTGATGGTGCCGCCATTATTGAGTATTTTGAGTCGACCAGCGGTCGTTCATGTCAGCCAAAGGGGCCTAGACAGCAGACGATAAGTCATTTGTTTGATCTAATTGGCTGTGAGGGTCTTTTAAGGCCAGCAATGCATTATCGTTGGAATTTTCCTGAGGAAAATCTTGAATTCCTAAAGTATCACTTTTTTAACGCTCAACGCGCAGGACCCAACCGTCAGGAAAAGACAGATTATACGATGGATAGAATGCGGTTTGCGGGTCGCATGTTTGGTGTCTCAGATACTAACCATAGTTTTATTGAAGAGCTCTATATGGATTTTCTAAAGGCTCTTAATAAACACCTTTCTAATGTGCCATACCTTTTAGGTTGGAAGCCCTGTATAGGTGACTTCGGGTTGATAGCTCCCATGTATGCTCATTTGGGTAGAGATCCAAAGCCTTTGGCTCTTATGCAACGTGAAGCTATCCACGTTTATCGCTGGGTTGAGAGAATGAATCGCACAGAACCAGATACAGCTGAGTTTTTTGATGCCGGAGAAGATTATCTTGACCAGGATGAGATACCTGAAACGTTGATGAGAGTTTTAAGCATTCTCGCAGAAGATCTACTCCCAGAAACTCAGGCCGCGGCGCTTTCAATTAATCATTGGCTAGCTGACAACCAGCCGTCGCAGGGCACTAGCGCGTCTCGGTTTTTAGGCAAGAATGAAAGCATGGCCGAATTTACGGTGCGAGGTGAAATAATAGCAGCTGGTGCACAACCGTATCGGTTTTATCTGCTCCAGAAAATTCAAGACGGTTATCTGAAACTTTCAAAGGAAGATAAGCTTTTGGTGGATGAGTTGTTAAAGCAATGCGGTCTTAAAGAACTGTTAGATATTAAATTAACTCAACGGTTGGGCCAAGAGGATAATCTAGAGGTTTGGTTATAGCTCGCGATATTACTCTCTGAACAAAAAGGCTCCTGTAGGAGCCTTTTTATCTAAAGCCTTGTCAATAGATTAAAGTGTAAACCCACCATCGACTACTATGCATTCGCCAGTAGTGTAGCTAGATGCATCTGAGACTAGGTAAAGGACAGTTCCGGCCATCTCATCGGGAACAGCATGGCGATGAAGGGGGATGGTCTTAATAGCGTTCTCATACATTTTCTCATTAGAAAATAGAGCGCCGGCAAATTTCGTTTTTGTCAGCCCGGGGAGTAGGGCATTGACCCTGATGTTGTGACGACCACACTCCTTAGCAAAGGCTTGTGTCATATTGACAACAGCTGCCTTTGAGATAGAGTAAATTCCCTGCATTGGGCCGGGCTTTAAGGCATTGATTGAGGCGGTGTTAACAATACTGCCGCCACCGTTATCACGCATAAGTTTGCCACCTTCAATACACATAAAAAAGTATCCGCGAATATTAACGTCGACAGTTTTTGTATAGGCGCCAAGATCAGTGTCAAGAATATCCCCAAAGTAAGGGTTAGTTGCAGCATTGTTGATCAAAATGTCGAGCTTGCCGTGAGCTTGTTTTATGTGGGCAAAACAGTTACTTATGTCATCCATATTGCCAACATGACATGCCACTGCTTCGGCGCTGCCACCGTCTGCGTTAATGGCGTCAGCAACTAGCTGGCAGTCATCCAGTTTGCGGCTCGACACAATAACGTGAGCTCCTTGTTCTCCCAATAGTTTTGCAATTGATTCCCCTATGCCTCGGCTTGCTCCAGTAACCAGAGCTATTTTGCCGTCCAGATTGAAAAGATTTGTAGCCATTTTTACTATTACTCCAGATTGATTTATAGGCCTGTTAGACGTTGATTAATAATTAAATTTGCTTCTGCCATTATATTGTCGATGAGTTGCTTAACGGTTGGTTTGTCGTTGATTAAGCCAGCAACCATGCCGCATGACCATGCGCCTGCATCCATGGTACCTGTCTTCATGATCTTTGGATAAACTCCCGCAACTTCTTCGGCGATATCTTCAAACTTGATGTCAGACCCAAGTGCAGCTTCTTTTTCAAGTAAGCGCTCTACTGCTGAGTTTTTGAGTACTCGTTCAGTGTTACGCAGAGGGCGCATTACTAAACGAGTGTCTAATTCACTGGCCTCAATAATGGCCTGTTTTACATTCTCATGGACAGGAGCTTCCTCGGTGACTATAAATCGAGTCCCCATATTCATGCCCTCAGCACCCATTGCCAGAGAGGCAACTAAGCTTCGACCATCAGCCATCCCACCTGATGAAACAAAAGGTATGGTGAGTTCGTCAGCAGCTCTCGGTAGCAAGATAAAGTTGGGCACGTCATCCTCTCCTGGGTGGCCACCGCACTCAAATCCGTCCACTGATACTGCATCACAGCCAATGGATTCAGCTTTTAAAGCATGACGAACAGAAGTGCACTTATGAATTACCTTTATATTATTTTCTTTCAGGATCGGTAGCCATTGAGCAGGATTGTTACCGGCTGTTTCAACCACCTTGACGCCACCATCAATAATAGCCTGTATCAGGCCGGGATAATCAGGGGGAGTCAGCGAGGGTAGAAATGTGAGGTTAACGCCAAAAGGCTTGTCAGTCATTTCTCGGCATCTAGCTATCTCATTAGCCAGTTTTTCCGGTGTTCCCTGAGTTAACCCAGTAATAATGCCCAAACCACCAGCGTTAGAAACAGCAGCGGCTAACTCCGCCAGACCCACATGGTGCATTCCGCCTTGTATGATTGGATGCTCTATCCCGAGCATTTCGGTAATTCTAGTTTTCATGATTTGTCCTTTCCATTTTAATGTTGAGTTTTACTGGTAGGTCGTCGTTTTAATTCTTTGATCTTCCTAACTTTACAAGGTAGGAGACCGCCACAGCAAACAAAAGTAGAATAATTCCGGCTATTAGTCTAAGTGATACGAGGTTGATTTTAGGTTTAACCGGAAATACATGTGTTTGCTCAATAGCTGCCCATTTATGGTCAGCAAGATCCGTTGCGCTCATCTCTATCATCATCTCGACCATGTCACGAACACTTCGATAACGCACCATTGCGACGGTGTCCCATTCTTCTTGACCAGCCTCATTAATAAATTCTCCAGCTACTGTTGAGATAAAAATTGGCAAACTTCCTCTTTTCAGAAGCAGCGGCACTATACCAGCGCCATATCTGTCATCTGCTAACATAGGGTCAGTTTCATTGGCCCATGGAGATTCAGGTGGATACTGGGCTTCATCTCGAAAGCGAATGAGATTCACCATGATGAATTCATTACCATCATCATCTTTAATTAATCGATCCAGGTATTTAATAGGGTCAGAAACATCTACGCCTCGGCTCTTGGCATTAGCTTGTAACTCTGCTTTGTAAGCCGCTGCTTCATTAGGCGATAAAGGTTGGCCCGAGCCTCCGTACCATATAAACCATGCGAGGTAGATAATTAGGCCGACGCTGTAAAATATTTTCATTGCGCACCTTCTAGTTTTTTAAACTTGAAAAGTTCAATAGCTCGATCACGCACTGCTTCACACGTAAGCAGCGATATTTAATTATGGCATTGACCGTGCCATAATGTAAATATAGTATTAAGATCTTGTATTGTGGATTTGCAAGACAAATATCTCTATAGAAACGTAGAGGGAAGCAAATGATTTCAGCGTCAATGCCCTATGAAAAATGTTTTAAAAGCATCAAGGGCAAAAATATTGCCTATGTCGATGTCGGTGAAGGCTGTCCTATTGTCTTATTACATGGCAACCCAACTTCTTCTTATTTATGGAGAAATGTCATTCCCCATCTTGAGGGTATCGGGCGAGTGATAGCTCCAGACCTAATTGGCCAAGGCGATTCAGAAAAGCTTCCTGATAGCGAGGGACCTGAGCGCTACTCATTTGAGATTGCCTATGACTATTTGGCTGGACTACTTGAGGAACTCGATGTTACTGAAGATGTAACCTTAGTAGTTCACGACTGGGGGAGTGCTCTTGGCTTTCATTGGGCCAAGCATCACTCTGAGGCCGTCAAGGGTATTGCCTATATGGAAGCCATAGTCTGCCCAGTGACTTGGGATGACTGGCCTGAGTCAGCGCGTGGTATTTTTAAGGGCTTCCGTTCAGATAAAGGCGAAGACTTGGTCTTGCAGCGCAACATGTTTATTGAAGCTGTATTGCCAAGTTCAGTGATACGGCAGATGGGTGAGGAGGAGATGGTCCACTATCGTAAGGCGTTTTCTACGGTAAGTGATCGACAGCCAACCTTAAATTGGCCCCGTCAAATTCCAATTGATGGGGAACCGCCTCACATGGTTGATTTGGTGACGAGTTACGGTGAATGGATGGCAGGTAATGAAGATTTGCCGAAGCTTTTTATCAACGCAGATCCCGGATCCATTTTAAAGGGCAAAGCGCGAAAATTTTGTCGCACCTGGCCCAATCAAAAAGAAGTGACAGTTGCGGGCACTCATTTTATTCAAGAGGATTCTCCAGCGGAAATCGGAATAGCTGTGGCGGAATGGCTAAAAACAATTTAAGAGCAAAATTAAAAAGAGGGAAGTTAGATGTCTGATGTGCCGGTATACATGGTAGTGAATCTAAAAGTAACTGATTCAGAGGAGTATCGAAAGTACGAGAAAGGATTTTTTCCGCTATTAAAACGTTATGACGGCCAGTTTATTACTTTTGATGACAATCCTATCGCGTTAGAGGGTGATGCTCCCAGATCAGGAAGAATGATAATTTTTAGCTTTCCATCTGAACAGGCGGCTAAAGACTGGTGGGCTGATGAGGAATATCAGGCTCTGAGCGAGTATCGAAGAGCAGGCACCAAGATGGAATTTCTAACGATGATTCGTGGAATGCCTCAGAGAGGCTGACTTTCTGTTTTACGGTTTAGATATAGGTGTTAATTAACTAAAAAGAGGTGCTAGGTTTGGATATTACTTTAATTTGGATAGTGACAGTTGTGCTTTATGCTATGTTTTGGCTTTGGTACTCTGGGGTTAAAGGCAAATTATCTCAGGCTGAGGTGGAGTACTACATGCAGCAATTTGAGTCCAAAGGCATCGATGCTGATAAGCGAGCCAATCTGCGGTATTTTTTGGAAAAAGATGATGGTCGTGAATGGTTTATGATTAATCTGCTTGAACTTAAGCCCCCCAAAAGAGATTCGGCTAAATTACTACAAAGGTACACCAAAACATTTATGGCTGGTATGTTTAAGCGAGCAGGCCATCCATTTTTCGTAGCCATTGCTGCTGCTAAAAACATTGAAAACCTTAACTGTGATGACTCTGATAACTGGTCTTCTACTGGTATCGTTCGTTACCGCAGTCGCCGGGATTGTGCAGAGACCCTTTTGGATACATTTGGTAGCGACCATCATGCTGACAAACTAGCCTCGTTGACAAAGACTTTGGCTTTTCCAGCCACGGCTAATTTACTCATGGGATCGCCGAGAGTGTTGGTTGCTATGTCGTTATTGCTGATTGGAGCGATAGCAACTATTTTTGTTATGGCTTGATGCCATAGTTATTGTAAATTTAAAGAAAGAGACTGGTCGGTCAACAAATAATAGGGTTAGTGATCTTGTTATGAGTGATACTTGTCTGGTATCCAAAACAAATAAAAGGTATGAGTAATTATGACTTCAGAAAATTCCCTATTTCAGCCATTTAAACTAGGAAGTTTGACTCTAGATAATAGAATTGTAATGGCACCTATGACCCGTAACTTTTCACCCAATGATAACGTTCCTGGTGATAATGTAGTGGACTATTATCGACGACGGGCAGAAGGAGGTGTCGGCCTGATCATTACAGAGGGTACCTGTGTGGGTCACATAGGGGCAAGTGGATATCCTGGAGTGCCTTATTTTCATGGTGAAAAAAGACTCGAAGGTTGGAGGAGAGTGGTAGAAGCCGTTCATGAAAATGGAGGCAAAATTGCACCTCAACTATGGCATGTAGGCGCAATGCGCAAAGCTGGAACCCCTCCAGAGGGAGATGTGCCAGGCTATGGTCCATCGGGAATGAATGTGCCGGGTAAGGTTAATCGCAGAACCATGACTCAGCAGGACATTGATGATGTAGTTGCTGCTTTTGCTCAGGGTGCTGCAGATGCCAAAGATGTAGGTTTTGATGCGGTTGAATTGCATGGTGCTCATGGATACCTGATCGATCAGTTCTTTTGGGAAGGAACAAATCAGCGTGACGACGATTACGGGGGATCCATGGAGAATCGTAGTCGTTTTGCGATAGAGATCATTAAGGCGGTTAGGGCGGCTGTAGGGCCTGATTTCCCAGTTATCTTGCGTTGGTCTCAATGGAAGCAGCAGGATTACACAGCTCGACTGACAGAGACTCCAGAGGAGCTTTCGCAGTTTTTGCTGCCACTTTCAGAGGCTGGAGTAGATATATTCCATTGCTCTCAAAGGCGTTTTTGGGAGCCAGAGTTTGAAGGTAGTGATTTGAATCTTGCTGGGTGGACTCGCAAAATCACCGGTAAACCAGCCATTACCGTGGGAAGCGTTGGCTTAAACGCTGATTTTATTCCAGTACCTGGTGAAATGACGTTCAGGGAAGCAGAGCCGGCAAGCCTTGATGAATTAGAGCGACGTTTGTCTGAGAATGAATTTGACTTAGTCGCTGTGGGTAGGGCGCTAATCTCTAATCCATCTTGGGTTGATATGGTGAGAGACGACAGAACAGATGACATAAAACCGTTTAGAAAAGAGCATCTCGGCAAGTTAGTGTAAGTAAATTGTAAATATTAAGAAGGGGTAAGAGTCTTGGAGTTAAAAGATAAAATTATAGTGATTACAGGTGCAGGTAGCGGTATTGGTCGGGCGCTGGCAGTCCGTTTCCACGCTGAGGGAGCCAGAAAAGTGGTTGCGGTGGATGTTAACCTGAGCAATGCCCAAGAGACTGCAGCCATGGTTGATGGAGTTGCTATGATGGCTGATGTAGCCGTTGAAGAAGACATCATTAGAGTCATTGAAGATACAGAAAATGAAGTCGGCGCGATCGATCTTTTTTGCTCTAACGCTGGGGTTGGGATGGGAGAAAATCTTGAATCTCCAAATGCGGAATGGCAGATGATCTGGGATATTAATGTTATGTCTCATGTTTTTGCTGCAAGACACCTTGTTCCTCGCATGGTGGCACGAGGCGGAGGGTATCTGCTTAATACTTCCTCCGCAGCAGGTTTGTTAAATCAAATTGGCGGTGCGGCCTATGGGGTAACTAAACACGCCGCAGTAGGGTTTGGCGAATGGTTGGCGATACATCACCAGCATGAAGGGATAAAAGTATCCATGCTCTGCCCGCAAGCAGTTCGAACGCCCATGACTGAAGTGGCTAATGATGCTACAGCAGCGGCAGCAAACAATGGGATGATTGAGCCGGAAGAACTTGCAGATACTGTGGTTGAGGAATTGCGCAAAGAAAGCTTTCTTATCTTGCCGCACCCAATAGTCCTTGAGTACATGCGCAATAAGACGACTAACTACGACCGCTGGATAGGTGGAATGAATAAACTAATGAGAAAGATAACTGGATTGATCTAACAATCTGTAATTACGTTAAAGAGGGAAAACAATGGGTTTTGAATTAACACCACGGGCAGAAGACCTGAACGCTCGATTGACTGCTTTTATGGATGAGCATATTTACCCCCGCGAGTCGGATTATGATGAGTTTACTAATGACCACAAAAATATGTGGCAATATCCAGAATGGTTTGAAGGCCTCAAGCAAGAGGCTCGTAGCCAAGGGCTTTGGAATCTCTTTCTTCCTGCAGAGTACAAGCCTTGGAGTCCAGGGCTAACAAATCTTGAAATAGCCCCTTTGTTTGAGACGATGTCCCGGTCCGCATGGGCTCAGCAAATATTCAACTGTAATGCGCCTGATCGAGGCAATATGGAGGTACTTGCTAAGTATGGTACTCCAGAACAGCAGGAACAGTGGCTGAATCCTCTGTTGGACGGTGAGATTCGATCAGCTTACGCAATGACTGAACCTGATGTCGCTTCATCAGATGCGACCAATATGGAGCTTAAAATTGAGCGTGATGGTGATGAGTACGTGCTTAATGGTCGCAAATGGTGGACGACTAACGTCATTGGGCCAAAATGTAAATTAATGTTGGTGATGGGGAAGTCTAACCCCAATGGGCCGCGGCATCAGCAGCATTCGACCATACTAGTGCCAACAGATACCCCTGGAGTAACCATTGCGCGACCACTCAGAGTATTTGGCGAGTATCACTCACCAGGGGGTGAAGGTGATGTGGTTTTCAGAGATGTGAGAGTTCCTGTCACTAACCTTATTTTAGGAGAGGGTAGGGGGTTTGAAATTGCTCAAGGGCGTCTTGGCCCCGGACGTTTTCAATATGCAATGATGTTTGTAGGTATGGCTCAGCGAAGTCTTGAACTCATGTGTGAACGCGCTGTAAGTCGTGTAGCCTTTGGCGAGGCTTTAAGCAAAAAGACTAGTGTGCAGCATGAAATAGCCCGAAGTCGATGTGATATAGAACAGTGCCGCCTTCTCGTCTTGTCAGCAGCGGAGAAGATGGATAAATACGGAGTGGATGCAGCCCGTGCTGAAATCTCTATGTTAAAAATCGTCGCTCCCAAAATGTGTGAAGAGGTGTCTAGTCGTGCCATGCAGATTTTTGGTGGAATGGGTGTCTCGCAAGATACACCACTGGCTCACATTTTTACCACTAGTCGCTTTTGTAGGATTGCTGATGGACCGGATGAGGTGCATATGTCCCAGTTGGCAAAGCTCACCATCCAGTCCTTGGGGAGGCAGTAAGATGGGCGTGTTTAGTAATACTAAAGAGACTCTGCGTGTTATTTCTGATGTTGCTCGAGCACTGCCAGTCTTACTGACAAAGCTCCCTGAAAGCGATGATCCAGCTTCAATAGCAATGGTTTTAGAGGATACAGTCGCTCGCCAACCCGATAGAAACATGATTGTTTTTGAAGGCAAAGAAGTCTCCTGGGGTGAGTTTAATCAGTTGGCTAATTCTCTGGCTCACGCGCTAATTGATCGCGGTGTTAAGCGAGGAGACTGTGTAGCAGTAATCATGGAGAATCGGATTGAGATGCTTGCTGGCATAATGGCGCTTCAAAAAATTGGCGCTATTGCTGGCATGGTGAACCCTGGTCTGGTTAGCGCCCAGTTGGCTCACTGCATCAATATTACGAAATCAGTTAAATGTCTAGCTGGAGAAGAGATATTTGCCAATGTTCTTGATGTCCGCCCAGATTTGGATATGGATGATACAGATATTCTTTGGGTTGCTGATTTGCGAGAAGAATCAGCTCCGGAACCCATGGACGATATCATGGCTCAGCTTGAACAATATCCGACAACAAATCTGGAAGACACTAAGACTATTTTGGCCGGGGATACAGGATTTTATATCTTTACTTCAGGCACCACAGGTATGCCAAAAGCCGCTAAGGTTGGTCAGCGCCGCTTGTTGGCCGCAGGTATGTCCTTCAGTAGAGCGGGTGTAAGAGCAAAGCCAAACGACCGTATGTACCTTTGCCTGCCACTTTTCCACGGAACAGGGTTTATCTGTGGTGTTAATAGCGCCATATTTAGTGGCGCTTCAATGTTTCTGCGGCGGAAATTTTCTGCATCAGCTTTTTGGCCTGAGATTCAGAAGTATCATTGCACCATCTTTTTCTATGTTGGCGAGTTATGCCGTTATTTAGTTACGCAGCCGCCGTGTCCGGAAGAGCAGAACAATCCCCTAGATAGAGTATTTGGCAATGGCTTACGGCCCGACGTTTGGGATGAGTTTAAACAACGATTTGGTATTGACCGAGTTTGTGAGTTTTATGGCTCCAGCGAGGGTAACGTTTCGTTTATAAATGCCTTTAATAAAAATAAAACCATTGGCTACTGTCCTGGGACAATCTTATTGGTCGAATATGACATAGAGCAGGATGAGATAGTTTTGGATGAAAATGGCAAATATATTCCGGTAGAGCCAGGCAAACCGGGGTTGCTGTTGGCTGAGATTGACGATCGTTATCGGTTTGATGGCTACACCGACACAGCAGCCTCAGAGGCTAAGACGCTACGCAATGTTTTAAAAGATGGTGATGCTTGGTTTAATACGGGCGATTTAATTACGGAGGTGGATGTTGGATTTTCCATGGGTAAACCCCATTACCAGTTTGTTGACCGTATTGGTGATACCTTCCGGTGGCGTTCAGAAAATGTATCTACCAATGAAGTGGGTGAAATACTAAATGCTAACTCGCAAGTTGAGATAGCAAATGTCTATGGCGTTGATGTTCCAGCAACTGAGGGCAAGGCAGGTATGGCTTCAATTGCGCTCATCCCCGGTCAGGTATTTGATCCCTCCGAGTTTTCAAACTACGTTGCAGAGAATCTCCCCGGCTTTGCTCAGCCCGTATTTGTAAGAATTCAAGCAGACATAACCACAACGGGCACCTTCAAGTTGGTGAAAGGTGACTTACGTAAGCAGTCTTTTCATATAGACCAGATGGGCAATGACTCTATATATGTAATGATGCCTCGGACAAACAGCTATCAGATTCTCGATGAGGCTTTGTATGGCTCGATCATGGATGGATCTGCAGGTTACTAAGAAATAAAAGGTTAAGCGTAAAGGAGCAGTAAGTGATGGATTTTTCCTCAGAAGTTGTAACGTTAGAGAAAAACGGTGGTGTAGGCACCATATGGCTTGATAGGCCTGATAAGTACAATGCCTTGAATGAAGCATTTTGGTTGGCCATACCAAAGGCTTTAAGTGCTCTTGAGGCAGATGAAGACATCAGAGTGGTGTTAGTAGCGGGCCGCGGCAAACATTTCTGTGTTGGTATTGATCTTGTACAGAGTGGTATGGGTACTCATCAGAGACCCGCCGGAGAATCAGAGGCTGTAGCTAATCTTAGACAGCTTGAAGGTACAACACGATTTCAAGACGCGATGTCCTCCCTTGCTAAATGCCCGTTACCGGTAATCGCTGTAATTCATGGCCACTGTTTGGGTGCGGGGATTGATATGGTTACTGCCTGTGACATAAGAATCGCATCGGCAGATAGCAACTTTAGTGTTCGTGAAACACGTATCGGTTTAGTGGCAGATGTGGGCACACTGCAGCGACTACCAAAGATACTCAATGCCGGTCATGTTGCCGAACTTGCTTATAGTGCAAAAGATATCGATGCCGCCAGAGCGGAAAAAATTGGATTGGTTAACGACGTTTATGATACTGCTGAGGCTGCATATGACGCAGGCATGGCTCTTGCGACTCAAATTGCGGCGAATCCGCCTATGGCTGTGCGAGGGACAAAATTTATGCTCCAACAAAGTGAAACGCTCACCACAGAGCAAAGTCTTTTAATGAATGGCATGTTTACCATGATGACCAGTTTAAGATCTAATGACTTACAGGAGTCTATGCTTGCCTTTGCTGAGAAGCGAGCACCAAAGTATACGGGCACTTAGTAAAATAACATAAAAACCAACTTTGGTTAGTTTCCTGGTTTAGCCCAGCATGTACTATTGATCAAGTTAAAAATTTTTCAAGATTATTGAGAGGGAGTTATGAGTAATACAGCTTTTATTTATGATGCGATAAGAACGCCACGCAGCAAAGGCAAGCCAGGGGGCTCATTGCATGAAGTGAAGCCTATTGACCTAGGTGCGGGTCTTTTGCGGGCATTACAGGAGCGTCATGACCTTGATACCTCCTACGTTGATGATGTTGTCATGGGATGTGTGTCACCAATTGGTGAGCAGGGCAGTGATATTGCAAAAATGATCGTCCAGAATGCAGGTTGGGACGAATCTGTCGCCGGAGTTCAACTTAACCGTTTCTGTGCTTCCGGCCTGGAGGCCGTTAATACAGGCGCTCAGAAGATCGCTTCAGGTTGGGAGCAGTTAGTTGTTGCCGGCGGTGTTGAATGTATGTCTCGCGTGCCTATGGGGTCTGATGGAGGGGCCATGGCAGGTGATGCAGCCTTTGCTATCAGTCAAAGCTTTGTACCCCAGGGTATAGGTGCAGACACCATAGCAACTATTGATGGCTACAGTCGCGACGACGTAGATGCTTATGCTGTAGAGTCCCAGCGTCGTGCAACCCATGCCCGAGACAATGGTTACTTTGACAAATCAGTTATTCCAGTGCGCGATAAAAATGGGCTGATGATCTTAGAGAAAGATGACTTCATTAAGCCTGACACTACTATGGAGGCTTTAGCAGGTTTAAAACCATCATTTGAAATGATGGGAAATATGGCTTTTGATGAAATTATTTTAAATAAATACAATACGTTAGAGAATATTTCTCATGTACATACTCCGGGTAATTCTTCTGGTATTGTCGATGGTGCCAGTGCAGTACTTATTGGCTCTGAGCAAGCCGGAAAAGACCTTAATTTAACACCGAGAGGCCGTATTGTTGCTGGATCCATCCTCGCGTCAGACCCAGTTATTATGCTTGCAGGGCCCGGGCCGGCAGCAAAAAAATGTCTTAAGACCGCAGGTCTAACCCCCAATGATATTGATCTTTGGGAGATCAATGAAGCCTTTGCCTCTGTCGCGCTTCGTTACATGAAGGACTTAGACGTGGATCACTCTATTACTAATGTCAACGGTGGCTCTATTGCAATGGGGCACCCTTTAGGTGCTACAGGTGCAATGTTGGTTAGTACCATGCTAGATGAATTAGAGCGTCGCCAACTCAAGCGTGCCATGTTGTCGCTCTGTGTGGGTGGCGGTATGGGGATTTCATGCCTGATTGAGCGCGTATAAGCGAAATTAATTATTTCAAGACAGTTTAAGAATTCGAAAAGGTTTTAATAATGGGTGTTTTTAATTACGAAAAAGACAATCAAGGTATTGTCACAGTGACTATGGACATGAGTGGTCCTGTAAATGCGATCAATGCTGAATACAACGATGCTATGGATGAGACTGTTCAGCGTTTAGAGAAAGAAGAAGGGCTAACTGGCGTTATTTTCGCCTCAGCCAAAAAAGTATTTTTTGCAGGTGCTGACCTTAATGAGCTAGTACTAATGGACGAGAACGGCAGTGAAGAGCTGTTTGCCAATGGAGAATTCATAAAGGGTCATTTTAGACGATTAGAAAAGCTTCCAGTACCGGTAGTCGCGGCCATTAACGGTGCCGCCTTGGGTGGTGGATATGAGCTGTCATTGGCCTGTAATCACCGCATAGCCTTTAATCACAAGTCTGTACAAATAGGTCTGCCAGAATGTGCCATTGGTGTTTACCCTGCTGGCGGTGGTGTGGTGAGACTAACAAAGTTAATTGGGGTTGAAAAAGCTCTTGATATTATTTTAAAGAGCCAGCGTTTAACCCCTGAGAAAGCCTTAGCCGGCGGGTTGATTGATGAAGTGGTTGAATCAATTGATGGTTTGTTACCAAGAGCCAAAGCTTGGATTAGCGAAAATACCAGCAATAAAGAAGCCTCAGTACAACCTTGGGACCGCAAAGGCTACAAAGTACCTGGCGGAGCTATTAATTCGCCCCGTAACGCGCAATTTGCTGCCATGGCGCCTACTATGCTGCACAAACAAACACGCGGCCTAATGCCCCAAATGACCGCAGCAATGGATATTGCCTTTCAATCGACCGTATTAGACATAGATACCATGCTACGGGTGGAGGGTCGAGAGTTCATTAAAGTTGTCACAGGCCCAGTGGCCAAAAACATGATTACTGCCTTCTTCTTCCAGTTGAACAAGATTAATGGGGGTGCCAGTCGCCCAAGTGGTGTTGAAAAGAACCCAACGCGCAAGCTAGGTATATTGGGTGCGGGCATGATGGGCCAAGGCATAGCCTATGTAGCTGCCCGGGCGGGCATTGAAGTCGTCCTCAAAGACATGACTCAAGAGGCCGCAGACAAGGGCAAGTCTTACTCAGAGGGTCTGGTGGCTAAAGCGGTCAAACGAGGGAAAATGTTCCAATCCCAGGCAGATAGTTTACTTGGCCTGATTACACCCACGGCAAAAGATGAAGACTTGCAGGGTTGTGATCTTATTATTGAGGCCGTGTTTGAAAATATAGAACTCAAAAACAAGATTATTGGCAACACAGAGAAATATCTGTCTGATGATGGCTTTTGGGGGTCAAATACATCGACTTTACCTATAACCGAGTTGGCAAAGGCTGCATCAAAGCCTGCAAACTTTGTCGGTATACACTTTTTCTCACCCGTGGATAAAATGCCATTAATTGAGATTATCGTGGGTGACAAGACCAGCGATGAAGCCCTTGCCAAAGCCTTTGACTTTACTCAGCAGATTCGTAAAACCCCTATTGTAGTCAATGACTCCCTTGGATTCTTTACCTCCAGAACCTTTGGTACCTACCTTGATGAAGGGTTGCAGCTACTCACTGAAGGGGTGCACCCAGTTAAAATAGACAACATGGGTAAAGCCATTGGTATGCCCGTAGGCCCTCTGCAAGTGGGGGATGAAACCAGCCTAGAGTTAGCCAGAAAAGCCGGGGAGACCTGGGCCGCAATGGGTGTGGAAGATAAGTGGAGTGACGGCACGGTCACCCGTGGAGTTATCAAAGACATGATTGATGGGCATGGTCGAGGAGGGCGCCATCACGGCGGCGGTTACTATGAGTACCATGCTGATGGATCGAAGAATATCTGGCCCGGTTTGTACGATCTATATTACAAAGACGATACCTACGTGTCTGACGAAGATATCAAAGACCGATTGATGTTCCGTCAAGTGATAG